>Ga0172367_10003190_pt1 | contig 21672 bp, 21 predicted proteins | sample Lak10m_FD_114542 | JGI IMG/M metagenome (GOLD analysis project Ga0172367, IMG submission 114542) | Freshwater microbial communities from Kabuno Bay, South-Kivu, Congo - kab_022012_10m | ecosystem: Environmental > Aquatic > Freshwater > Lake | place: Democratic Republic of the Congo: South-Kivu... | reverse complement strand
TTTTCAGGGGAGGATGCCAGACTTCAGAGTCGTTTGAAATCGACGACATGCACAATTTTGATATTTTTCAAAGAACTTGGGCTGTTACAGAAGTACAAACTCAATTATTCCGGACACTAGTGATTCAGCATAATTTTTTTTCGTTCTTTGAAAGAAGTTCTTGACACGGTTTTTAGGTGATTTTTTTGAAAATCCGACACACCTTAAAACCCCGCTCACATTACCTCTCTGGAGTAGCGATACGCCTTCTGCCGTAGCCAGCTGTTCTCTTTTATGGTCGTCCCGGCACAAAAAATAATATTGTCTTATACGGCCACCTGGCGCGAAAATTTTGCTCTCAAAAACCTGTGTTATAGTGGCTCATCACAAACACGGGCGGATGTATGACGGTTGAGAATATCAACATCGAAGCGAGCATACTAACAGCAAAAGAACTGATCGCCAAAGAGAAGAATCTATCTCCGGCACTCAAGGTTGCTCTTGATGTTCTGCTTCTCCTGGTCACCATATTGGCAAACCGCCTGGGACTCAACAGCAAGAACAGCAGCAAACCGCCATCAACTGATCCGAATCGGAAAAAGAAGCTCAAAAAACCGGGAGGTAACTATTCAGCACTCTGTTCTTTCACATTCATAAACTCGGGGGATTTTCCCTGAAACAGCAAGCGCAACCCTTCGGACGCAGTGACGCCTTGTTTCATACAGGTGGACAGATAACTCCGGATTCGACAGAAGATTTTCGCGCCTTCCATTGCTCGGAAGCATCCGGATATCTTCTGTTGAACTTTGGTCATTCTCAAATCGTTTTCAGCCTGGTTGTTTGAGAATGGTACGATTTTATCATCCATAAATCGTAATGTTTCGTCTTCAAAGTCTCTCAGGCGTTCCAGAAGATTTCTTGCTGTTGATCGTGCTGTCTTGCCTTTCTTCTTTTCTGCCGGTTCATCGGGTGGAGGGCATTCAAGTTCAGCTTCAAGTAGCAAATCACGGTAGCGTTTCCGATAATGCTCCGATGTTGCTTTTTCAAGGCAACCTCCTGCATCATTGGTCGCCTTGTTGATTTCCGTGAGAAGCAAGATCATCTGCTCTGCCCACTTTTGCTTATCCTGTTCAGCAGCTCTTTCCAGTTCGCGGATGTGATGAGCGTTGCACAGTGAGTGCAGTCTGCCATATTTGAAGTATGGCTTCCAATGATCGTGACAGATAATGCCTTCATACATAGGCAATATCCCCATCTCGTTGTTCGCTTCACAGCCTCGCTTTTCGTGAGGATAGTAAAAGGTAAACCGCTCATTGGAAACATTGTGCAGCCACCGCCTTTTGCCGCCAATATTGATGCCGGTCTCATCGCAATGTATCAGCGCTGCTGCTCTCAGTTGTTCTTTGAGCCATGATTCAAATGTTTCAAGCCGCTCAAAAGCGACCTTGTTGAAATTGTTGATTGTGCCCGCGCTAATGGGAATACCCATCTGATCCTGAAACTGCTCCTCGACACGGTTATAAGGAATAAGCTGATACTGAGACATATAAACAGCGGTGCTTTTAACCCCGACACCGTATTGAATCGGTCTGGTTACATCCTCGGGAAACGGGGCAACATAGCGCTTGCCATTTTGGTGTTCAATAACTTCGGCCCGCCATTCGGTAACAAAGGTGCTGAAGTCAATATCGACAACTTGACGCGTCTCGTAACCGGTTATTCTGTAACTGCCGGGTGGCAATATACTTCTGTCAAGCTTGATGTCCTTAATATCATCTGGGTCAGAAACCTGCTGGAGCGTGGTTCCAATATGACCATGCTGACCACCCGGTTTCCGATCTCCCGGTGTATCTCTTCAGCACACGAAAAAAAACAAAGGTCACGCGTAAAGGTCACGGCAATAGTCACGCTATTTCACAAATGATTTTAGCATGTTTTGCCTTTGTGACCTTTGTGACCTTTATTCACGCTATTATCTTTTGCTTTTATATTTGCCGTTTTCCGGTTTTTCAATTCTATTTCTGAGTACATTACAATTTGTATGACAATAGGGCATTTTAGGCAAAAAAAAGGGGGCTACGTTTTTAACGTAACCCCTTGATTTTTATTTGGTGGAGGTGAACGGGATCGAACCGATGACCTCTTGGCTGCCAGCCAAGCGCTCTCCCAGCTGAGCTACACCCCCACAAAGGAATAGACTAAATATCAAATTAGAACTGGCATGTCAACTTTTTTTTACATGACAATTATCTTGACATAACTTCAGGGTTGGTGCTAAAAAGACAGCTTCGTTTATCTTACTCGCATAAAAGAGAAATAATTGGAGGTGTGGTTTGGCTCATCATAAGTCGGCAATCAAGAGGATCAAGCAGAGTATTAAGAAAACAGCACGTAATCGTCATGCCTCATCGACGCTGAAGACATATATCAAGCGTGTTCGTGAAGCGGTTTCAGCAAAAGACAAGGATGCTGCCGTTGCAGCTCTTAAAACAGCTATTCCTGTTATTGATGCCACGTCTTCAAAAGGCATTATTCACAGCTCAACTGCATCCCGTTATGTATCACGCCTGACGAAACTGGTTAACACACTCGGTTAATTTTGTCACACTCAAACCATTGAAAAAGGGGACTGCTCAGCTGAGCAGTCCCCTTTTTCGTGCTCGATCACTTCCGTTTCTTCAGGAAATCCACTGTCCTGTGCAGATCCCCATTATCAACCCATGCAGCAGCGCGTAGGGTTGTCCCCCTGTCTTGGATTCACAATCACGGAGGTAAAACTCCTCGAATATCACCTGCAACTCCCGACAGGTAAACTTACGAGCCTGCTGCAGAGTATCGCCCAGAAAAAATGCATTTATGTTCAGCACCCTACCTATTTCAGACTGAGGAGTTTTGGTATCAAGCAACTCCCTCACCCTCCACAACTGGCGGAAATGCCGCGTCAGGGCACCAATCATCATCGGCGCCTCCTCGCCATTCAGAAATAAGGCATCCAGACTTTTTAACGAATTGGCAAGATCACGCAACCCGAGGTATTTAGCCAGCTCAAAAGCGGTATAGGCTTTACTGCTGCTGGCCATGGTCTTGACATCATCAACGGTTATGCGCAGCTTTGCTCCGGCGTAGACTACCAGTTTTTCAATTTGGGAGCAGAGTTCCTGCAGGTTATTACCGATCAGAGCGGACAGAAGTTCTGCAGCCGGCGCATCTATCGGCTTACCCTGGATGACAGCCTCACTCTGAATAAACCCTGCAAGCTTGTTATCATACATCCGTTTGTACTCAACCAGATCGCCATGTTTTTTCAGTTCCAGGAAGAATTTTTTACGCTGGTCGATCTTGCTGCCGATCAGCAGCAGACAGGTAGTAGGAGATGGATTTTTGATATAGGGGAGCAGTACTTCAAGCGCATCAGCTTTAAGCTGATCGGCCCGCTTTACGACAACAGCGCGCCGCTCGGCAAACATTGGCAGCGTCTGGGCCGCATCGATGATATCGACCCCCTTCGATTCCGTGCCGAAAAAGACGTTATAATTGAAATCTTTGAGCGATGCGTCAATTGCACGCTCAAGCAGCAGACCGGCAGCTCGTTCGACAAGAAAGGACTCTTCGCCGTACAGATAGCAGACAACTGGAATGGAGCCTTTTTTGAGAGAAGTTTCAAATTCTTGCGGTGTCATGGTCAGTAGTTTTGTTCTGTTGCGCTCATCAGTTTATGAGCAATAATGCGTCCGACTGCGTCCAGAGCGCTCTCTTCGGCATCGTGCTGCAGTGAGAGATTTGTGTTGGCGGGATATTCTTTACTCGCCTGGATACGCCCCTTCCAGACAGGTGTCGCCTGCCCTTTTTTATGAAGCTCCAGTTCGACTTCAACCGTCAGACGATATTCGCGTGCACGATCCAGTGAACTGTAGGAAAGCGCACTATTGGAGTACAAAACCACCCTCCCCTTCATGGTCAGGTCGGCATCCTGTTCACCGCTTGACGGAACAAGACCGCGCACTGCATGGCATTCGTCATACAACGCCCTGCGCAAAACCGTCTGTGCGGAAGGACTGATGCTCTCGTTGCTGATAAACGGTACCCAGAGTTTCTGGTCAGCTTTCAAAACGTGAGTCGATGGACTGGTTACGTGATAACCGCAACCAGCCATCACTGCCGACAGCATGAGCATACCCATCACCAGACTTCTGCCGATCAGATTCATCGCCACTTCACCCGACCACAATATTGACCAGCTTGCCCTGCACACAGATCACCTTGCGAATAGTCACCCCTTCAAGAAAAGGGGCTATTTTTTCATCAGCCAGAGCACGCACTTTCAGCTCTTCTTCATTAGACCCGGCTGGCATCGTGATTTTCGAGCGCAGCTTGCCATTAACCTGCACCACCATCAGCACCTCTTCGTCTACAACAGCATCACGATCATAGTCCGGCCAGGAAGCCGTAGACAAGCGGGTACTGTGGCCGAGCCGCTGCCAGAGTTCTTCCGTCACATGCGGAACAAAGGGAGCCATCAACAGGATCACACTCTGCAGCGCCTCTTTCATGACGGCTGCAAACTGTGGTGATGAAAGTTCAGTCGGCTGAAGAGTATTAAGCAACTCCATGACAGCGGCAATAGCGGTATTAAAATGAAAACGTTCTTCCAGATCTTCGCTTACTTTACGAATCGTTTTATGAACGGCACGACGTATGGCACGCTCTTCGGAGGTCAGATCTGAAACGACAACGGCTCCGGCCCCCTTGATCAGGTCGAGACGATCATGAACAAGCTTCCAGATACGGTTAAGAAAACGGAAGGAGCCGTCTACACCCTGGTCGTTCCAGTCCAGATCTTTTTCGGGTGGCGCTGCAAACAGCGAGAAGAGCCGGGCCGTATCAGCACCGTACTTCGAAATCAGGGCGTCCGGATCGACAACATTGCCCTTGGATTTACTCATTTTTGCGCCGTCTTTGATTACCATCCCTTGCGTCAACAGGTTGACGAACGGTTCATCGGCGGAAATATGGCCGAGATCACGCAGTACTTTCGTGAAGAAACGGGCATACAACAGGTGCAGCACCGCATGCTCAATCCCGCCGATATACTGGTCAACCGACATCCAATGGTCAACATGCTGACGGTCAAGAATGCCGCCTTTAAAGTCCGGACAGCAGTAGCGCAGGAAATACCAGGAGGATTGCACGAAGGTATCCATCGTGTCGGTCTCACGACGGGCCGGCTGGCCGCAGAGCGGGCAACTACAGGCGACAAAAGATTCCGTACGGGCCAGAGGACTACCCCCTTCACCACTAAAGACAACATCTTTTGGCAGAACAACCGGAAGAGCCGCTTCCGGCACCGGCACTACTCCGCAGCTGCCGCAGTAGATGATCGGGATGGGATTACCCCAATAGCGCTGTCGGGAAATACCCCAGTCGCGCAACCGGAAATTGACTGTTTTTGTACCAAAACCCTGACTCTGCAGAAAATCTGCAATTTTTTCTTTCGCTTCTTCACTCTTCATGCCGTCAAACTGTCCGGAATTAGTCATGATACCGGGCTCGGTAAAGGCCTCGGTCATGCTGGCGGGATCAAGAAGCGCATCAGTCGGCTGTATGACGACTTTGAGCTGCAGATCATACTTTTTTGCAAACTCAAAATCGCGCTGATCATGCGTCGGCACAGCCATGACAGCCCCGGTGCCGTAATCCATCAGAACAAAATTTGCCAGAAAGAGCGGCATGCGCTGCTGCGTCAGCGGGTTAATACAGTACGAGCCGGTAAAGACCCCCTCTTTTTCGAAGTCTTCCGCAGTACGTTTCAGACGATCGGTTTTTTTGATCTTATCGATGAAGGCTGCCACGGCATCCTGACGGTCCGGTGTGGCTAACTGCATGGCACGCGGATGTTCGGGCGCCAGCGACATGAAGGTGGCCCCAAAAACGGTATCCTGTCGCGTCGTAAAGACCCGGATCGAATCCGTGCTGTCCTCCAGTGGAAAATCGATTTCACAACCGTAACTTTTACCGATCCAGTTGCGCTGCATGACCAGCACCCGTTCCGGCCACCCCGGCAGGTTATGGGTGTTTTCAAGCAGTTCATCAGCGTACTGCGTTATTCTGAAGAACCAGGAATCAAGCTCTTTCTGGGTTACGTCACTGCTGCAACGCCAGCAACCGCCATCCTCAACCTGTTCATTGGCCAGTACCGTTTCGCATTTCGGGCACCAGTTGACAAAGGACGTTTTTTTGTACGCCAGCCCCTTGGCGTACATCTCAAGAAACAGCTTCTGTTCCCAGCGGTAATAGTCAAGATCGCAGGTAGCCAGTTCACGATCCCAGTCGTATGAGAAGCCCATCTTTTTGATCTGATTGCGCATATAAGCAATGTTTTCGTAAGTCCAGGTCGCCGGATGACTGTTGTTCTGGATAGCGGCGTTTTCAGCCGGCATACCAAATGCGTCCCATCCCATCGGGTGCATGACATTGAATCCGCGCATACGTTTGAAGCGGCCGATAACATCGCCGATCGAATAGTTGCGTACGTGTCCCATATGGATGCGGCCGGACGGGTACGGGAACATCTCCAGGAGATAGTATTTCTGTTTTTCTGCGTCCTCGGCGGCCTTAAAGGTTTTCTCGGCTTCCCAAACAGCCTGCCACTTCTGCTCAATTTCATTCGGTGTATACTTCAGTTCCACGATAGTATCCTTTCATACGGTAGGTTAATTTTCAGACAAAGCCGCCCTGTGCAATAAGTTCCGAATATACTTTATGGAGAGGAACTACGCGGTCAACGAGACCGGTTGCGGCCGCTTCGCGTGGCATGCCGTAGACGACGGCGCTTTCTTCCGATTCGGCGATCATGAAGCCCCCCTGCTGCTTGATATCCCGTACCCCTTTACTGCCATCGTTGCCCATACCGGTCAGAACAACTGCGGCCAACCGTTTCCGATAGAGTGCGGCACACGACCCGAACATAACATCCACCGACGGCACGTAGCGGTCTGATTCCGTCGGAGCCGCAACCCGCGCGATTACCTGACCGCCATACAGCTCAAACAAAAGATTTTTACCTCCGGGAGCAATCAGGACACTGCCGGGCAGAACCTGGTCACCATCCTCGGCTTCCTTGACATCAAAAGCCGAACTACGATTGAGACGCTCGGCAAAAGGTTTGGTAAATCCGGCCGGCATATGCTGCGCAACACAGATCGCAAACGGGTATTTCCTACTTAACGCTGAAAAGATCTGCTGCAGGGCCGGCGGTCCCCCCGTAGAGGCACCGATGGCAACCATGTCAAAACCATGGAGATGAAATTCTGAACTTGTCCGTTCACCAGCGGTATCTCCCGCCAGACGGATTAAAGAATCATTCTTCTCCGGAGGGAAGTTTTTATGAACATCAGCATGGTGGACACAAAATTGAAGTACCTTGTGCCGAAGATCTTCCGTGATGGTAAGCAACTCGATCGAGGCGTTGCTGCACGGCTTGGCAACAAAATCGAGCGCTCCCAGCTCCAGGGCCTTAAACACATTATCAGCGCCGCTCAAAGCACTGACGACGATAACCGGCAACGAAAAACGGGTCGTCAGAATCCTGAGCAGCGTAAAGCCATCCATCTTCGGCATTTCAAGGTCCAGCGTGACGAGATCCGGTTTCAGAGATATGGCTTTTTGAATCCCCTCTTCGCCGTCGGTAGCATAGCCGACTACGACAACCTGGCTCATCCCTTCAAGCATACGTGTAATGCTGCGACGACTGAAGGCCGAATCATCAACCACCAGAATTTTGAGCTTTTTCATAAGGGCCCTCCGAGCGACAGCCGGTCGGGCTTTTGATAAATCATATCGTTTTTGAAGTGCCTGAGCGTAAAAAGGGTACTGATATTCAGGAGAGATTCGGAATGACCCAGCAGTAAAAAACCGCCATCGTACAGTGCCGTATGGAACGACTCAATAACTCGTTTTTTTGCCGCTTGGTCAAAATAAATTATCACGTTGCGGCAAAAAATCAGGTCAACCTTGCCCAGCATAATCAAGCGACTGGAATCGAACAGATTGAGATGACTGATCGTTACCATCTCCCTGATAGCATCGCACACCTTGAAACCGTCATCCTGCTGATGAAAATACGTATGCAGATACCGCTCTTCGGTAGCCCGGAATGATGATTTACCATAGACCGCACGCCGCGCCTGCTGCAAAACTTTCTGGCTGATATCGGTACCGATGACCTCAATATTCCAACCGGACAAGACCGGTATTTCACTCAGCAACATGGCAATCGTATATGGTTCTTCGCCCGTGGAGCAGCCCGCACTCCAGATCCGCAGCGAGCGGTTCTTACGGGCGGACTTTATCTTGATCAACTCCGGAATCACCTCATCGGTAAATGCTTTCAGCTGAAATGACTCTCTGAAAAAATAGGTTTCATTCGTCGTAAGTACATCCATTAGATCAATGAGTTCCTGATCTTTGTTACGGTTGTACTTTAAATAATGGTAGTAGTCATAGAAGCTGGGAATATCCAGATCCGTTAATCTGCGGGAGAGCCTTTTTTCGAGTATATATTTAGACTCAATATCAAAATGTATACCGCAATGCTGGTAGATACAGTCGCGGAGAAGACGAAATTCATCATCCGACATGCTGTGTTCGTTGGCAAAGGAAAATGTCATACAGGACCTGACGAAGACGGAGAGTGAGATAGTTGATCAAGGGCGAGGCGGGCCTGCCTGACGACATCCGCGTCCGGACTGTCAAGTGCCCATGAAATGATACTGTCCGCACCATTGCCGCCGTGTGTGCCCAGAATTTGCAGGCAGGTAATTAAGAGCATTTCGTGCGCCTGGAGGTAGATATCGCTAATAAGAGCGACGGCCCGCTCGGACTGAATCCGGGCAATGGCCTTGATGACGGCACATTGCACCCAGAAGTCCTCATCATTAAGAGCCTGTTCCAGGGCAGCCAGAACTTCCGGACTTCCTTCAAAACTCCCCAGGGTTTCCGCAACCACTCTGCGGACATCCGGATCATCGTCAGTTAATGCCGTAACGAGCTGAAGACACTGTGGATCTTTCCGGAGCAACCCGATAGCAGAGATCGCCGCCTTTCGCACCCGCACCTGCTCGTCCTTGATCAGAAGCAGCAGACGACTGCAATCACCTGTTGCGGCCAGAAGAGGCGTGGATGCACGGCGATGGTGAACCTGCTGCGATTCAGAAAGCCGCTGGGCTATCGGACGCACAGCGGCAGGATCAAGGGCGGCCAGCGCTCTGAGACTAAAAACCGCTGCCGTACAGACATCCGGGGCCGGATCATCGAGCAGCGTCTCCAGCACCGAAAGTGAAGAAAGTAAGCCCAGTTTTGCAACCGCCGCTACCGCTGCCCTGCGAACGGTGGCAGAGCTATCGCCCAACGCTGCCAGAACAAAGTCATGGTAGCAGGTAGAGCCGCTTTCTCCGATCAGCGTACAGAGAACGCTCCTGCCGTTGTCATCAAACAGTTCCGCGTGGGTCACACTGTAGGTCAATCCGTCCTGTTCAAGATTTTTCAATGCTTCAAGGGCGTTTTCAGCATTACTCTCATCGGCTGAAGCTTTAAATAGTGTCGGTATGCAGCGTTCGTCATGCGTCATGCTGCACAACCAGATTACGGCCGCTGAAAGTGTAGCATCTGGCAGAGCGTACAGTTCCAGAACAGCCGGAACGATATCGCTCCCATCCAGAGCTCGCAGGCGAGAGGTAATCACGGTACGGGTTTCCGGAACGGAGCGAACGTACAGCTTATGCAGTGCCTTAAGTGCAGCAGCACGACTGCTTTTCTGACGGCAGGAAAGGCCGTCAAGCAGGGTCGCAAGCGAACTTTCATCGGCAACATTTCCGATACAGTCGAAAACAGCTTTACGAAGAATATCATCCTGTGCCAGTTGCAGTATTTCATCAGAAAGTGCAGCCGGCTTCGCAAGCAATCCCAAAGCGCCCAATGCACTGAAACGGAACAGGACGTCACTGCGCTCGATTATGGCCTGCATGAGATTGCGTGCGACACTGCCATCACCGATGACGCCCAACTGCTCAGCAGCCGCTGAAGCAACATTGACCTCAGGGTCATGCAACGCTTGCACGAGAGCCGGAACAAATGACCTATCGCCAATAGCTCCCATGACATCAATGACAAATTTGCGTACATCCGCATCAGTATCGCGACTCATCACGATAAGCGGTTCTGCAGCCGCCATTCCCAGCCGGATAATCGCTTCTACGGCAGAATTTCTCAAACCTGCGTTTTCGTCGCTGCGTAAAAGTTGCAGGAGCGCTTCAATCGAATCACGTCCGGGACGGGAACACACCAGGAGCTCCACAGCCTCTTTGCGAACACGCCAGCTCGCATCGCCCATGGCCAAAAAGATGATTGCCCGACTATCTGCCAAGGGAATGTCACGTACTGCGTCGAGTGCCAAACGACGGGTCTCTTCATCATCCGATACCAATGCAGCCAGTGCCTGCTGTAAGTTCATACCTGCCCGACTCCTTAACGTGCGACGTTGTGCTGCCAAATCTCTCCAAACGGAGCATCGCTGTGACAATCCTGCTCCAGAAGCAGATCCACATTCAGAATCATGATGACCTGCTCCTCTACGATGCACATCCCCAGCACAAATTCCATACCAACTCCTGCCAAAGCAGCAGCTGGCGGCTTGATCTCTGCAACCGGAACGGTAATAACTTCCCTGACATCATCAACCATCAGGGCTAACTGGCATCCGGCCAGAGAAACTATCAGCAGTCTGCCGGCAGGAGGCGTAGTATCTGATGAGATTCCAAAACGCTTGCGCAGATTCATAACCGGAATCACACTCCCGCGTAGATTGATGACACCGTCCAGAATCAGAGAACTGCCTGGAAGCGTTGCCAGCGACTGCGGCAGAATGATCTCCCTGATTCGCATGATATCGACGGCAAACAATCTGTTACTCAGATTGAAGCAGGCCAGCTGAATGGAATGTATTTCTGTAGCCATGCCAGGAACCTCTCTTCAGGCGACGTCACCATTTGTAACTGTTTCAAGATTCAAAATTATGATCAACCGGCCTTCAGACCTACCGATAGCACTGACGAAGTCACGATCAATCCCTTCCAGAACAGCAGGCGCAGCTTCGATGGCACGCTGCTGAACCCGCACAACCTGCAGGATCTCATCAACCAGAAGCCCGCTGAACGACTCCCGGTTTCTGATAACAATAACCCGCTCTTTACCGGTTGTAGCCACTCTCGGCAGTCCGAGGCGTTCACGCATATGTATGATCGGAATAACCGTGCCGCGCAAAGAGATGATTCCAGCCAGAAAAGCGGGTGTGCGTGGTACTTCCGTTACCGTTCTCGGCTTTATAATTTCTTTTATATCCTGGATGTTGATGCCATAGGTTTCATCTGACACTCGAAAAGAGAGAAACTCCAGATAATCTATGACAAGCGTGTCAGTCTCATCATCTGTAACAGCCGCTTCATGATCACATCCTGCGGCAGAGCGACCAGCCAGAATGATATCCAAAGGGGTGCGCTCATCACACCCGACCTGTTTGGCAGAGGTGATGCTACAGTCGATACGACTCTCAGGGAGATGGTTCTCGAGTGCAGACCCGGCAGAAACGGGATTTTCTCTCGCAGATTCAACACCGTGAAACGAGGTCTTTTCCGGCACCGGGTTCTGAGCAGTAGCAGCCTGTTCCTGCAGTGATTTTTTTCTTATTTTCGCAAGATCCATGCGTCTACCGCCTACACAATGGCTTCATCTTTAACTTCGTTGATGATACTGGAATTGATCAGGGCTGCATCACGACCGTATGCAACCAGCAGGGCGTTCGTGGCCATCGAATTTATCCTGCGCGGAACGCCGCCGGTCAACTCAAACAAACGCTGAACCGCATCCGGAGTAAACAGGCCGGGTGAGCCTCCAGCGGCGATAAGCCGGAAGTCAAGATATTCCATGAGCTCGTCCACTTCAAGCGGAAGCAGATGATAATGCAGCGATATGCGCTGCCGAAGCGGTTCAAATCGATCTGATGACAACATGAGGCGTAATTCCGGTTGCCCCATAATAATCACTCCCAGGAGGTTGCGGTTATCCAGCTGGAAATTGGTCAAGAGACGTATTTCGTCAAACACCTCAAAGTCAGTGATCATCTGGGCTTCATCGATGACCAGTACCGGGCAGATCCCGCTCTGGTGGGCAGTGTAAACGGCACGATGAATCTGATGTATCAGTTCGTCCTTGGCGATGGCCGGATCTTCAACGTCAAGAATTCGTGCAATGGTGCGCAGAAACTCAACCGGATTCAAGCGCGGATTCAGTATGTAACAAAACCGGTATTTTGAGCCGAGTCGATCCATCAATGCCCGGGAGAGTGTTGTTTTTCCGCACCCGATTTCGCCCGATAGTACGGCGATTTCACACTCCTCAGCAACGAATTCCAGACGGGCGAGTGCCTCCTGATGCCCGCGGCTCATAAATAAAAAACGGGGATCGGGAGTCTTGCTGAACGGCTTTTCACTAAAACCAAAAAAGTTCTTGTACATAAGCGTCAGCTCCCGGAGCGAATGGTTTCATTAATAATACCACCCACATCCAGTACCAGAATGGTGCGTTGATCACCAAGATCAGCAGCGCCGGCAATACCGTGCAGTCGGCTGAACGAATCGCCCAAAGGCTTTATCACGATATCCTGCTGGCAGAGCAGGTCATCAACCACGATACCGAGACGTTTCTCAGCGATACCGACGACAACAACATAGTATTCCGAAGGGCTTTCAGAAGTGCCCTTGAGATCGAAAAAAGACTCCAACCGCAGCAGCGGCAGCGTAGTTTCACGAACCTGAATGACCTCTTTGCGTTCAATCGTTGTAATGTCGCTGTTTTTAAGAATCAAAGATTCAAGCACCGAGGTGATCGGCAGGGCATACATCCTGCCGCTACAGCTGACAATCAGTGCTTTAATAATCGCCAGAGTTATCGGAAGCGTGATGATGAAGCGGCTCCCATGACCAGGCCTGGTTTCTATGTCAACCATACCGGAAAGAGCGGTGATATTGTTCTTGACGACATCCATTCCGACACCGCGTCCGGATACTTCGCTTACCGTATCGCTGGTTGAAAAACCGGGCAGAAAAATAAAATCAAGCGCATCACGGTCTCGCACGTTACTAATGTCACTGACAAGCCCTTTGCGCAGCGCAATATTTTTCACCTTTTCCACGTCAATGCCGTTGCCATCATCCTCGACTTCAATCACAACGTGGTTGCCCTTTTGTGAAGACGATATCCGTATCGTTCCGGCTTCGCTCTTGCCACGCGCGACGCGATCGGTTTGAGATTCAATCCCGTGATCAATTGCATTTCGAATGATATGCATCATCGGATCAGAGATATCCTCAATAATCAATTTATCGAGTTCCGTGTCAGCTCCGTAGAATTTTAAATCGACTTTTTTACCCTGCTCCCGGGATATTTTACGGACAATTCGAGACAACTTTTCATACAACTGTCCCACCGGAATCATACGAATTTCAATGACACCTTTTTGCAGCTCTGTCAGTTTGCGTTCGAGCGCTTTTGCAGCCTTGCCCAACTCTATCGATATCCGGGAAAACCCCTCCGTGCGCATTTTGACGGTAATATCGGCGATTGCAGAATTTGAGAGTACCAGTTCACCAACAATATTCATCAGCTCGTCAAGTTTACCGATATCTACCCGCACCGTGCGACTCATACTCTTGGCGCTTTGAAGCGTCGTATCCGATAAGGGTAGTGATGGAGACAGAACATTCTGCAGTGGATCAGCTGCATCAACCTCTGTTGAGGAGGGTTTTGGAACCGGCGCTGCCACCGTCAGCAGATCGGCGGGAGAATCCTTGCACGGAACAACCGGGGGTAACGACGTGGCTGGCGCTGATCCTCTGCCCAACTCTGTTATGGTAACCCCTGATTCTTTCAGGAGATTCTCGATATCCGCCAGAACAGATGTCGACCCCATAATCATATCGAAATCAATGTGCGTTTCCATGTTCGCGCCGATACTCGGCAACGTACTGACAACCTCACCACAGCTCTTCAGTAGTTCGGTAATCCGCGTTAATTCCTGATCGAAGGTTGATAGATCAAAAGAGGCATGCACGTTAAATATCGTACGTCCCTTGGAAATATTTTCAATCAGGCGATGTTCTTCATATTCTGTCAGGGAACTTAGAACCTGTGCAGAAAGCCCCAGCGACTCAAGAGGTGATGATGCACCTTTTTCTTCGGATGGAGCCAGACACGCATTTATCCGGGCCACACAAGCCGTTATCTCGCTCGCCAGGCCGGTTGAGTCACCGGTTGCCAGTGCCGCAACCAGTTTTGCCAACAGCTCCTGGGCATCAATAAGAACAGTAATTACCGGTTGATCGATGTCGCGTTTACCGAGCCGGAGCATGTCCAACAGGTTTTCCATCGTGTGCGACAGCTCTGATATATCAGAAAAGCCGAACATCCCTGCCAGACCCTTCAAGGAATGGGCGCCTCTGAAAATAGAGTTCAGCAGATCCGGGTTCAGCTCACCACCGGCGGACGAATCGAAGAGGTCTGCAAGCTCGGTTGCAAGCTGCTCGACAATTTCCTCTGCCTCCGCCAGAAAATCCCTGATGGCTTTGGTATATGCGGCACTGCCGTGCTCACTCATGTACGCTTCCTGAAAATGATTTCAAGGGACAGGATCCAGATACGTTTTTATCAGGTGTTGCAGCTGTACAGGATCAAAGGGCTTGACGACATATTCATCGGCTCCAAGCTGCTTCCCTTTTTCCATATCCTTCAGACTGCTTTCCGTTGAAATGATAAAAACAGGAATCTGACAGTAATTCGGATTGTTACGCAGATAACTTATAAGTTCAAGTCCGTTGATGTCCGGCATATTGACGTCTGTCAGTATCAGATCAATCTGTTCTCGTGGCAGTAAACGCAGCGCCTCGAATCCGCTGGAAGCTTCTACAATCCGGTAATCGCAGAGCGGTTCAACAATTGCGACCAGCATCGACCTCATGGCAGCCGAGTCATCCACGATCAGTATAGTCCTGGTATTCACGGGGTAACCCTTTCATTAAGCTGACGTTCCAACAAATTCTTTTCCATGGCAACACCTGCCTGTGACAGAAAAATCGCCAACGACTCGACATCGCCGATCGGCCTGTCATCGGGCATATTATCACCATATAAAACACCGATCACACGGTTCCTACTGACCAGCGGACCAACAAAGACCTGCCCGGGAATCCCGCCACCCAGCTGTTCAAAGATATACCTGTCGAGTTGTGTCGGCACCGGCGTAAATGTCATTGCCTGTGCCGTACGTAAAGGTTCACGAAACAGAGAATCTGCATCCTGCGGCACATGCAGCGCCCGCACACATTCGTCACCAGTGACGTATTCCCCGTTGATCCCGAATTGCCCTGATCCAGAAATAATTTCGTCACCGATCGTGAAAACGATCGCCCGATTCATACACTCAGAAGCAAAGCGCAAGACCAGCAGCAACACATCATCCTGAACATCAGGATTGTTCAGTTCTTCAAGCATGCCGCGCAATAACGAAAGGTCACTGTTCCGGAACGATGCGTCTCCGGATACCGGAACATCGTCGTCATCACCCAATTCGATGCGCAGCTCGTCTCCCAGGTTAAAACCGGCCTGCCAGTCTGCCGCAGCCGGTTTAATCTGAGCGCTGAAGATTTCCTCCTGTAATCTGGCAAGAAAATCCTGCAGTACGCCCTGGTTACCGATGTCAACCCGGCGAGGTTTCAAAATGGTTGCATAGCCGAATTCATGAATTTTATGCTCGGCTTCGGCATGATGATAATCTGTCATGACGATCAGCTGCAGATCCATGAAATTGGCATGCAGCAGCTCCAGCAGCTCCATGCCCCCCAGCACTCCCGATCCATCCATTTTGGGCATGATCAGATCAATCAGAACTGTCGGACGGTCACCTGTACGACAGATATCATCTACTTTTATAAGCGTATCTTCACTGCGACTCATAGCATGCACAACCATGCCGGCTGCCGTCAAACCATCGGCCACCGCACGTAAGGTCGGGCCGTCGTCGTCGACCAGGACGATCGGATTCAGACGGCTAGAAAGATCCGACGGCTGCGTGGCATGAACAGTTGAATCAGATAACGCTTTAAAATCGCTCTCCACCAAACCATGACCGCTATCAGCAGCACGATGATGTTCATCAAGGAGCCGTGCCCCTTCCATCGCCAGAAACTGGGGATTAAGCCCCTGATCGAGTATGAACTGCATCGGGGCCAAGCGGGCCTCGTCAACAGTGTCCAGAGAATTTTGGATTTTGAAGTGGAAGCTGCCTTCCGCCCAGATAAAGAGAGAGAAGACAACCTGCTCGATCTGCTCCCTGACAACCTGTTCAACAAGATCCTGCGAAACACCGAAGTGAGAGACGAGTATGCCGCCCAAACGTTCACGAAAACCGCACTCCTGCTGGAGCGTCAGAGCTTTGCGCAGCAGCGCCAGATCGATGATGCCTCTCTGGATCAGCACTTCTCCAAGGCTCTGCTGATGTGCACTGGAAGAGGCCCTGACAACGTGCCCCTGACTGAAATAGATAGAACCTTCCCTCCCTCTACTGCTGAGAGAGAGAATTCCTGTCTTTCTGCTGAGACTTACAATCTGCAGGATTTCACCAAGCCCGAGATCTTCGAGGTTACCTGCCAGACTCATACACCACGTTCCCTACATGCACATAACAGGATAAAAAGCGCTGAATACTACCGCATCATCCTCCACAATGTAAAGACTTTACGGGAGTTCACACGCTTTATATGCCTGTTCGCCCGTTATTGAGAAGAACGTTCCGTTGCTCCTCTCGCAGGGGAAACCCGCTCTTTATCTCTGCCGCGAAACATCAGACGGAGCGGAACGCCCTCAAAGCCGAACGCATCCCGGAATTTGTTGATGAGATAGCGTTCGTAGGAATAATGGATATTTTCCGGCTGGTTGGTAAAAATAACAAATGAAGGCGGGCGGGTTGCAACCTGGGTGGCAAAATAGAACTTGACTCTGCGACCGTGCGACAAGGGAGCATGGTGGGATTCAATGGCATCCGTAAAGACATGTACCAGTTCGGATGTGGTAACGCGACGACAGAACTGCGCCATGACGTCATCAACCGTAGCAATGATTTTGCCGGTGCGCTGGCCGGTCTTAGCTGAAACAAAAACAATCGGGGCATAGGCCAGATACCTGAAACCATCCCTGATTTTATCGGTATAGGTTTTGAAGGTGGCATTGTCCTTGTCAAGCAGGTCCCACTTGTTGACAACAAAGACGCACCCCTTACCGGCTTCATGAATATAGCCGGAAATACGCTCATCCTGCTCGGTGACACCTTCATCAGCATCAATTACCATCAGGACGACATCAGCGCGCTCAATACTGCGCAAGGCGTCGCAGACACTGTATTTTTCCAATTTTTCAGTCGTCTTCCCCTTGCGGCGGATACCGGCAGTATCAATCAGAACATACGGTTTCTTATTGCAGGTGAAGGGGGTATCAACCGAATCGCGGGTTGTTCCGGCAGTAGGATTGGCAACGACCCGCTCAAAACCGAGCAACCGGTTGACCAGCGACGACTTTCCGACGTTAGGACGCCCAACCACCGCAATACGGGTGATATTTTCTTCTACTTCAACTTCATCGGTCGGTGGAAACGTTTCCATAATATTTTCAACAAGATCGATCACGCCGCGATTATGTTCAGCAGAAATCGTGTACAAATCTCCAATACCGAGTGAATAAAACTCAGCCGCTTCGTTCTCAAGTTTATCGCCATCAACTTTGTTGACGACGAAAAAAACCGGTTTTTTAACACGCCGCAGCATTTCGGCGACTTCAGTATCGGCAGGCGTCAGACCACTCCTGGCGTCCATCATGAAAATAATTACATCGGCCTCTTCAATCGCCAGCTTTGACTGTTCGCGCATCTGCTGAAGCAGACGGTTTTCTGTCACCGGTTCAAAACCACCGGTATCAACCAGTATGAACGGCTTCTCAAAGCGGGTTATGTTGGCATAGTTGCGATCACGTGTCACGCCGGGGGTATCATCGACAATGGCACGACGATGACCCAAAAGACGGTTAAACAGGGTGGATTTTCCAACATTGGGACGGCCGACAATAGCTACTAAAGGTTTCATTATAATCCTTATTTATTCCGGAACCTGCGTAAGTGAGTCAAGATAATCGAACCGACGTTTATTCATAGCCCAGTTCAATCAGTTTTGACGGACGTTCACTCCAATTTTCGACGACCTTGACAAACAGCTCCAGAAAGATCCGCGTATCAAGCAGTCGCTCGATATCGGTACGCGCCTGACTGCCGATCTTTTTAAGCATTTCACCCTTTTTACCGATAATGATCCCCTTCTGGGTATCACGCTCCAGCATGATGGCGGCCGAAATGGCGATCACGCCATTCTCACGTTCTACAAAGCTCTCAACGACAACGGCGGTCGAGTACGGTACCTCATCGCGTGTCAGGCGAAAAACTTTTTCACGGATCATTTCGGCAACGATGAATTTTTCCGGCATGTCCGTCAGGATATCATCAGGGAACATGGCATGACCTTCGGGGAGGTACGTGCTGATAACTGTAACCAGGTGTTCAACACCATCACTGCGCCCTGCCGAAACCGGCACGATTTCCTTGAAGTCGTAGAGCGCAGACCAGTCAGCAATTTTCCTGAGTACCAGATTCTTGTCAGCCAATAAATCAATTTTATTGAGTACCAGAATGACCGGCACCGTCACTTTTTTGAGAATATCAGCAACCAGTTCGGCATCCGGTGCCGTTGTCGCTTCAACCACCAGCAGCAACAGATCGACCCCGCTGATAGCAGAACGGGCCGCATCGACCATGCTCCGGTTCAGACGCGAACGACCGGCGTGAATACCGGGGGTATCGATAAAAACAATCTGGCCTTCAGGAATATTGTGAATACCTTGAATCCGGTTGCGGGTAGTCTGAGGTTTGTCCGATGTGATGACGATTTTTTCACCGATAATACAATTCAGCAGCGTGGATTTACCGACATTCGGACGTCCGATAATGGATACAAAACCCGATGTAAATTTCTTGTTTTTCATAGGTAATAAGACCTTACTCCCGTTGTTTTTTTATACTGTCACCTTACAATACTATCGCAGGAGGGCAATAGGAGGGCAATCGTACTGGAGAGGGATAGCACGATCGAGTTTGACTGTCAATTTAAGGGTTTGATACGCCGATGACGACTGCAGGAAAAACCGGTGCTTCAAAAGATGTTGACGTCAGCAGGTATATTCTCTATATTCACGTCGTTTTCAATGCGTGGGCTACATAAAAACACTGAAGAAAAGGAAAATAGGCAACTACGTAGGTGTAATGGCGGAGTGGTGAAATGGTAGACACAGCAGACTCAAAATCTGCCGATCGCAAGGTCATGCCGGTTCGAGTCCGGCCTCCGCTACCAACATACTGTTACATGATGTGCATTGTTGTATAAAAGCCCCCGTTATTCTGGGGCTTTTTCTGTTTCCACGGTGTATGCTTGTGTATAGCTGTGCAATAGAATATAACAATTTTGACAGTATTTTAAGAGGCTGGATACTGTCATAGGAAATTGGATACTGTCATAGGGGGGTGAAACGCCATGCCTAAAAGGGTTGCGCCGTTATCTGACTTGAAAGTGAGCAAGGCCAAGTCACAGGCAAAACAGTACCGGTTGACGGATGGTGACGGGTTATACCTTCTGATTACCCAGGCCGGGTCAAAGTTGTGGCGGTTTGATTATAGATTCAATGGCATCAGAAAAACGCAGGCCATAGGATCTTATCCGGAATGGTCGTTGACTGAAGCCAGGCAAAAACGGGAAGAATCCCGAAAGCTGGTGGCGCATGGTGTTGATCCAATGGAAACAAAGAAGATCATGGCAAGGGTCGGCAGTGCTGAAAACAACAGCTTTGAAGTAGTTGCCAGGGAATGGCACGCAAAGTTTATTCATACGTGGGTGGAAAAGCACGGTTTCTATAAACTCCAGCGCCTGGAGTCAAATATTTTCCCATGGATTGGCAAAACACACTAAAAAATGGTGCTGTCGTGATGGTAAACAAAAATACGTCAACACTGGTAAACGGTCAACTTGGCATCGTTATCAGCATGGATACTGATAGCGTGACAATAGCGGTCAACAATACCACTCATAGATTATCTCGGGTTTGCTGGGAATCATTTAAGTACATACGACGACGCAACGGTGATATCGAACAGGTACAAGACGGCACAGCAGAGCAGATCCCGTTACGACTTGCCTGGGCGGTCACCGTACATAAAGCACAGGGGCAGACATATGAGAGAGTAAGGATTGACACTAACAACCGAGCGCCGTTCGTCAGTGGTCAGATAAATGTTGCCCTCAGTCGCTGCAAAACCATTGAAGGTTTGCAACTGGCACACAGTATTGTTCCAAACGATCTTCGTGTTGATGAAGATGTTATTAACTTTCATACATGCCTCTGAGGACTTCAAACTGCAACGGCAGCGTGATAAAAAAGCTGCCGCCTGATGCTGATAAATACCTTGTATTTTTGTAATCGGTCGATTACAATTTGACTATGATTACAATCAAAACACTACCTGAATTTGATGCGTGGCTTGATTCTCTGAAAGACCGGGTTACCCATATCCGCTTGAGACGTAGAATCGAGAAGGCGCAGAACGGCAACCTTGGCGACATCAAGCCGGTTGGTGACGGGGTGTTTGAAATGCGGGAATTTTTCGGCCCTGGCTGGCGGATGTACTACATCCAACGGGGCAACGTTCTTATCGTTATGATCGGAGGCGGCGACAAAAGCACGCAAGCTACCGATATCAAAAAAGCCATAGAACTTTCCCACACAGTGGAGGAATAAACCATGCCCAAAAAAATAAAAATTGCAGATCTTCATGATTTTGACATGGCACAACATCTGAAATCAGAAGAAGATATTGCCTGTTATCTCACCGTTGTGCTTGAAGAAAACAGCACGTCCGAGCTTGCTGGCGCACTTGGTACTATTGCCCGCGCGCGCGGCATGAGTGACATTGCAAAGGCGGCTGGTATTACCCGTGAAGCTCTCTATAAAGCGCTGCGTCCTGACTCCAAACCCAGATTCGAAACAATTAGTCGGGTTTGTGGGGCGCTTGGCGTTCGCTTGGTGGCACAGTCTGTACATGCGTAACCCGGCTCATCATCTACGTCCTTTCTCCCAGATGGAAAACGGAGAAAGCAAATTGCGCAAAGCCACCAGAATTAAAATGGCGGAAGCCATGGGAATAAACATGTAACAACTGGCGATTTGACAGTTTTTTTGACAGTACCGTTATTTTTCAACTTTTTAAATACCTCGCCATTACAGCCATTTACACGATCAGTTAGACAGCGGCCTCCGCTACCAGGTAAATATCCGGCACAGCCTGAAGCAGCTTCAAAGCCCTTGAGAAATCAAGGGCTTTGTAACCGTCAACCGAGCACCATCTATCTTCCCACCGATCTTCAAGCTATGCTGACCTGAAATTTTCAGACTTTCAGGAGGTCAGCAGATGCCAGGAGAGACACCTGACTGGTCAGTCAGATT
>Ga0172367_10003189_pt1 | contig 21676 bp, 35 predicted proteins | sample Lak10m_FD_114542 | JGI IMG/M metagenome (GOLD analysis project Ga0172367, IMG submission 114542) | Freshwater microbial communities from Kabuno Bay, South-Kivu, Congo - kab_022012_10m | ecosystem: Environmental > Aquatic > Freshwater > Lake | place: Democratic Republic of the Congo: South-Kivu... | reverse complement strand
GCATTCCAGGCTAAGATGAATATGGCTCCTGCCCCGAATATGAGAGAGAATACCAGCGTAAAAATCATCACATAAATATTATTCTCCAAAATTGAAAAAAATCTATTTGTTTCGTATGAAGCTCCTCCCGTGGGAGAGAGGAAGGTTCCTGCCATACCATACTGTTGTAAACAACTATCCACATTTCCAGGACTATTAATCATACAATAAGTTTCTAATTGAGCATTAAGCAAAACCGGATTTTGCAAAATTAAATACCAAAAAGAAAAGGCAACGACAAAACCTAAAAATAACCACATTAATGCAAAGATTGCATCTTTGTGAATTTTCCAAGCACTAAATATTCCCGCCATCTCTTCATCTTCTTTTTCTTCCTTCTTGATAATATAGTACATAAAAGGTAGAGAAAACATAACGCAGAATGTAACAACAATCAATCCTGAAAATTTAGACAGAACTGCATCTTTGGCAAAAAAGACTTGTGCAAGTATGAGGGATAATGAAGCATAAAGAATTCCAATGAAAAACATTTTCCATGGACCTTTTTCAACTCTTTTTGGATTAACTAAAGATTCAAGCATATTATATCTAAAAAAAGAGAATTTTTAAACTTTCGTGAATTTAGAAGCTCATGGATAAAAAGAGGGTTTTCAATAGAATTCTTCAAGACATCAAAACCGTAAAAATTCAGGGGGCAAGGAATGTAGCAAAAAAGGCTCTCTATACTTATTCTCTCTTTCCAACAAATGTTACTAAACATAAATTATTATCTTTGAGGCCAACAGAACCAATGTTAATTAACGTTTTACACAGAATTGAAACTCAACCGGAAGAAAAAATCTATTCTCATTTTGATGAGGCTCAAGATAAAATCAATAAAGAAATTTTTTCTTTAATTCACGACGGAGATTTAATTTATACTCACTGTCATTCTACAAATGTTGTTCAGGCTTTAATTTATTCAAAGAAGAAAGGTAAAAAATTTGAAATTTATAACACTGAAACTCGCCCTTTATTTCAGGGACGTAAAACCTCTAAAGAATTAAAGAAAGCAGGAATTCCAGTTACAATGTTTGTGGATTCCGCTTTTGATACAATTATTTCTGGAAAGAAAAAAGTAAACAAAATATTTTTGGGAGCAGATGCTTTACTCAAGAAAGGAATAATAAACAAAATAGGAAGTAGAACAATCTCAAAACTTGCGAGATTAAATAAAATTCCTGTGCATATAATTGCAGACTCTTGGAAGTATTCTCCTAAACGAATAAAAATTGAGGAGAGAGATTTTCATGAAATTTGGAATACTCTTCCAAAGAACTCTCATATCAAAATAAAAAATCCTGCCTTCGAATTTGTTCCAAGAAAATATCTTCGTGGAATTATTTCTGAGTTGGGCAATTTAAGGTATAAAGAATTTTTAAGGAAAGTTAAGAAGAATTAATCTTTAAAGTTTTTCATATAAGTGATAAGATTTTCTAACTCCTTTTCAAAGTTCACATCCTCGACATAGCCTTCTAAATCTAAAGCTCTTCTTTTTAGATTATGAGTAAACTCATATCTTTTATCAAGAATAGGATATCTCTTTTGAGCTCCAGAAATGAATTTAGGATATTCTCTTGGAAGTGTTATTATCAACTCCTCTTCTTTTCCAACTGGAACTTTTAGAATATGAATATTTACTCCGTGTTCCCATTCTCCTAAATATTCATAACCTATTTTCTTAGAAAAAATTTCCATAAAATCATAAGTAATCTCAGAATCCGTGATGAGCATTATCTCTCCTTCAGCTGGAGAAAATTCCTCATTTTCAATGTGATCTTCTAAATCGCTCATATTCAATCAGAGAAATACTAATTTATAATTATTTATATTCTAAAAATAAGATTTAATCTAAGAAATTTAATGCTTATGTCCACAAGAGCATTCATCGTCTTTACAATCTTTGCATGAATGTTCATGATTACATTCTTCCTCGCAATTCTCACAAGAGCATTCATGACCTGCTGGTCCGGCTTCCATCATCACTTTTGTTAATTCTTTATTAATATCTTCTAATTGGTTTTCTAATTCTATTTTCACATCCCCCAATTTTTCAATTTGTTCAATTAAAACAACTTTTGTTTCAGGAATCGTTTTAGTAATAAATTTCTTTTCTCCAACGTCAACTAATAGTTCTTCAGAAAGAAGTTTTGCCTTTACAAAAATTCCCCTTCCAACTTGTGCTCTAATTTCTTCTCCAGTCTTTCCAACTAATTCTGAAAGTCCACTATCAAGACTTTTTAGCTCACCAATTCCTCCCTCAACTAACTGAAGTTGTTCTTGAATTTGCATTATTTGTTGTTCAAATACCTGAAATTTTCTAATTAATTCTTGTTCATCCATAAAAAATTCAATCAAAGAGGGGTTTTAAACCTTTCGAAGAAAATCTTCCTCATAAAACTTAACTTTAAATACTGGAATAATCTAAGTTGATTATGGCAGCAACTCCTCCTAATCCACAAAAATTTAGAATAGATTATAATATTGATAAAGCAACTTATGATGCTTTTGCAAAAAATTGTAGTAGAAAGGGTTTTGCTCCTCAAATTGTCGTAGAAAAACTTATGAAAAAGTTTAATGAAACAGGACAGATGTAGGATTTTTTCTTTAAGCAACTTTCATATATTTCTTTAAAATCATACTAAATATTAACGAGAATATAAAATAAAACCAGAACCATCCTAAAAAGCCGAAAAATTTAGGACTTCCAATGCTCACAAAATAGTCACTAAACCAACGGAAGAATAAAACGAATGGAATTGCAGTATATGCAATTGACCCCATTCCAAGTTTAAACTGTCTTGGAAATAATTCCATATTTTTCTTATTAATTTCAGTCATTTTCTGAGGGTCATTTTTTGCAGCTTTCATCTCTTCTTGTAATTTCTTTTGTTCTTCCTTAAGCTCTTTAAGAGCTTTCTGGTCTGTAGTGTATTTTTGCACTATCGTAATAATTAAACTTAGAATAAAAACAATTAATATCATTCCAATAGTTAATTCCCAATTAAGAAGAGTTCCTGCCGTTGGATCTAAAATAAAATGAATTGAATTTTTAATCCAAGAATATTTATCCCATGCAGAAGCAATTATCATGGAAACTAAAAGCACAATCCAGGCAATAGTCATTTTTTTCATTTTACGCCCCTCCCATGAACTTTCTCATTGCAGGATTCATATCATTGAAATGTTGTTGTGCAATATTCTGGTAGAACTGATACATAATCATAATTACTAAAAGTATTGCTGTTCCAGATACAACTGCCCCGAAGATGTCTGTTAAACTAGCTAATAATCCAATTGCCGCTCCACCCATTATTGTTAATGGCATAACATATCTTTCTAAAATACTCTCAAGTATTCTAATATCTTGTCTAAACCCGGCTACTTGTAATCCCGAAGCAGAGATGTTTCTTGCTTGAGACTTTGCATCCATTCCAGAAGTTTTAACCCAAAATACTCCAAATAAAACACAAAGTCCAACATAGAATAAGATATGAGTTAAGGCTTGTAATAGATAAATTGGCATGAATCCTCCATTAATCCAGAGAGTTCTAATATCTGTATGTCCTAACCAAAAGGCTAATCCTGAAACTGCCTGACCATTAACAAAATGTCCTAAGAAGGTTGCATGTCCTACCCAATTTTCAATCATCACCCCAAATAATTGAATATTTGCAACAAGTGCTGCAGCAAAGATTACTGGAATAACTGATGAATAAAAAAATGCTAATGGCCATTTCACTGAATATCCTCTAACTCTTCCGAAAGATAAGGGAACTTCTACCTTCAGAGATTGAGCCCAAACTACAATCAAGAAAATCAAAACAGTTACTATAATGGCAGTAATTGCATCTAAAAAGAGGGTAGGATATCTATTTACAATTGATTGTATCAAAACCAAAACTTTACCTGAACAAGGAGTTCCTGCAAAATCTAATAGACAACTTTTACCTTGCTGATCTATAAACTGGAACATACTTGTGAATAATCTCCATGAAACTCCTGCTCCAATAAATAAACTTACTCCAGAACCAAATCCCCATTTTTCACAAAGTTCATTCATATAATAGATTGCTATTCCTCCTAAAATAAGTTGGGCAATTACTATTCCTGCAAAGCCAGGCATTGGTTGCAACCCATTCATTAAAACATAAACTAGTGACTCAAAAATTATAAAAAAGAATACTAATAATTTCTGAATTCCTTGATATAATTTTTTACCTTCAGGATTATGCACATCTATCTTTACTATCTCAGAACCAATTAATAATTGAAGAATAATAGAAGCCATTACAATTGGACCAATACCCAATGAAATAATTGAACCAAAATCTGTACCCAAAATAATTGCAAGATATTTGAATCTCTCTAATGCATTATTTGATAATCCAAATAAAGGAATATTTGCAAGAATGAAAAATGAAGCTAATACAATTAATGTCCACTTTAACTTTACCTTAAAACCAAGTTTCTTTTCCTCGGGTTTTGCCACCTCTGGAATAAAATTAAATATACTTCTTAAATCCATAAATTATCTAAACAAAATTAGTTTTTAAAGCTTAGTCTTCTAAACTTTTATTCTGCATCAGCTTCTTCAAAATCCTCTTCTGAAGATTCAGATTTTTTCAAAACTTCAACTTTTCCACCAGCTTTTTTTACTTTTTCAATTGCACTTTGGGAAGCTTCTAAACACTTGATGTTCAATTTTTCTTTTACTTCTCCCTCTCCAAGAATCTTATACTTGGGTAAAGAAATTTCCCATGCATCTTTTGTCTTTTTTCCATATTTTTCTAAACTTAACATTAAATCTTTAAGGTTAATTCTCTGTCTTGTATCTCTCTTAGTTCCTTTTGAGGTAATTCCTTGCTTCCCAAAATATTTATTTCCGTATAATTTTAAAACAAGAGTTTTTTTCTGGTCTGCTCTCTTTCCTGTACCAGACATTCCAACTCCTCCATGTTGTCCAGATTTTCTTTTATTTTTTCTACATCCAGTACCATGAGTTCCCATTCCATGTCCATGCATTCTTGAACATTTTTTTCTTTTATGTGTTTTTTTCATTTTTACAACATTCTTTCTAATAATTTAATTATATCTTTTCCATTATCTCCTAAAATTCCTTTAGGATAATGTAATCTTGTTTCTGCTCCCCCTCTAGGAGGATGTAATCTAAAGAAAGGTTTTAACTTTCCTTCTATCTTTATTCCTCGAGCATCTACTAATTTTTTATAATCAGCTTCAGTTATTTCTCCCCATGCAATAAAATTCTTAATCTTAGCAATCATTCCCATTTCAACAGGAGTAGGATTTTTAATTACAACACAAGAATATTTTTTTCTAATTCTAAGTCTGTGCATTGTTTCCTTAGCACTTCTCTCAATTCCAATTTGTCCTCTAATCCTTATTAGGCATATCATTTTCATGTACCACCTTATTAGTTTTTTCAAGTGCATCTAAGCACGCTTTAACTAAGTTAAAACTCGTTTTCTTTTTTCCAAAAGTTTTACTATAAACATCTTTAACTCCAGCAAGAGCCAAAACTTTCTGTAATTCTTTTGCTGCAATTAATCCGGTTCCTTGAGGAGCAGGCATTAGAGTTACTCTAACACTTCCAGCTTTACCAGTAACAATGAAAGGGATTGAATGAGGTTCTGAGCATGAACAATCAAAGCTTGCACATCCTCTTGTAACCTTAATTAAACTTAATTTTGCCTTTCTTGTTGCCTTATCTCTTGCAGGCAGAGTTTCAGTTGCTTTTCCAACTCCTGTTCCAATATGACCATTTTCATCTCCCACAATTGCCATTGCTGAGAAAGTTAATACATTTCCTTCCTTCTTTTTTCTTTGAGTTTGTCTCCAAGCTCTTCTTTTTCCTCCCCCAAATTTTCCTTTAGCTTGTCCAATAGAAATTAAATCAACTTTAACTGGAATTAAGGAATCCACAATTTGAGGTTCTAATATTTTTTTATTTTTATCTAAAATTTCATCAATACTTTTTATTTTTTCATCTTTAACATCTCTTCCTAACTTTGTTTTAGGATTCCAATTTTCTATAACAAATTCTTTGTTATCTCTATCAAATTTTTTAAGTTTAACTCCCTTCTTTTCTTCGATTATTTCTACAACTGCTTCTTTAATGAATTCATCTTCTTCTCCGCCCAAAAGTTTCTTTGTTGTTTCCTCTACTTCTTTAGCAATCTTGGCTGCTCCTTCTTCTGAAACAGTTCCATATGCCTTTGCAGTTTTTTTAATATCTGTTGTCATTTTATTTTTCTGATTCTATCTTTGATTTAATTTTACTGAAATGTTTTGAAAAATCTTCTTTAAGATTTTTTCCCTCGATTCTTTCTTCTTCGGGGAAAGCCTCTTCCTTACAAGAGATTTCAATTCCAGAATCAATAATCCCCTTAATAAATGAAAATAATTTGTTTTTATGTTGCATTCTTAACATTCCCAAGTCAATTATTGGCTGTTCTAATTTTTGTTTTTGAATTTGTTTTCCCATTAAGAACCCTGTTAAATAAGCTGCACTAACAGATTTTAAACTTCCCCTAAATTCTTCTGGCCATCCATATTTTAAAAGAGCTTTTGAAGTTATTCCAAATACTATTTTATCTCTTGCATCCTCACTAAGAGTGTATTGTGCAATGATATATCTATTTGTTCTTCTTACAACTAATCTTGGTTTCTCACTTTTCAAAAGTTTTACTCTCTTACCATAATCAGTTCTTCCTTCTTGTCTTCTTCTTCTCTGGGTTTTCATTTTCTAAGTTCTCCAATGTATGTTTTTAGATTTGCCTTGCTTTTAAACTCTTTATTTCTTATTTTTTTTCTGATTTCTTTAACTTCTTCACCAGATAATCTCCCCTGATTCTTTAATTCTCCGGAAAATCTTCTAAGCTTTCTCGTGATAATAACATAATCTTTCTTTCTTCTATTTACTTTCTTTCTAATATTTCCAACACTTCTCTTACTTTTCTTTTTCTTAACTTGGGTCTTTCTTCCCTTAACATCTTTAACCAAAATTGCTCCTTCTTGATGAAGAGCCCTAATATCTTCTTTTGTTAGGGCTTCCTTAATTTCATCCATTCTTTCAAGTACAAAAACTATTCTTGATTTTCCAACTCCGAGAGTCTTTGCAGCCAATTCTTTTTTATTTCTTAGATTCATCTTTCTTTTCTCCTTTTAATTCGTTTAATCTTTTTTCAACATTAATTTTGTATACTTCAATTTTCATTTCTTTAGCTTTTTCCAAGATTTCAATTCTCTTCTTAGTTCCAACTTTACCGAGAAGGATTATATTTTCTTTTCCAACTTTTTTTAAATCATTTAGATTTGAAACTAAAACTGGAGCTTTTGTATTAATCTTTCCTTTTTCTTTTTTATCAGTACTGTATCCAATGCTAACTACTGCTGGATATCCTCTTTTTTTATCTCTCATCTTATTATGTCTTCCTTTTGGACTTCTCCACTTGGCCTTTTTACCTCTACCATAACCAAACATTGCAAATCTCGTAGCATCTCGTCTTAAAAATTTTGGCATTTTATAGGTCCCTTCCACATTTATTTATAATATAAATTCCATCTTGGAAAATTCTTCTATCTCTATTTCTAACTCTTGTAACTGCTTCTAAATTTGCTGCAGCTTGTCCAGCAATCTCTTTATTTCTTGATTTTACAATTATAATATCCTTATTAATTTCTATTTCTGCACCTGCTGGAATCTTTGCTTCTCTTTGCATTCTTTCTCCTAAGAAATTTTTCACAATAGCCTTATTTCCTTCAAGTTTTACTGTGAAGGGGAAATGTCCAACACAAATTTTTAATTTATATTCGAATTCTTCACTAACTCCTTGAATTAAATTCTTCAAATGAGCTGAAAGAGTATTAATCATCTTTTTTTCTTTTTTGGTGGCTTTAGGATAGCTTAAAGTAATTTTATCTTTTTCTAATTTAACTTTAATTTTTCCAAAATTAATATTTCTTCTATTTTCTCCCTTAGGTCCTTTAACAACAACTTCGTCATCAATTTTTATTTCAACTCCTGTTGGAATTTCTGTTTCTTTTGAAAAATCTTTTTTCATTTTAATAGAAATATGCAATTAAGCAACCTCCTATTCCTTCTGATTCTGCTTCTTCATGAGTCATAAGACCCTTATTAGTAGAGATAATTAATGTTCCTAAATTTCTTGCTGGAAGATATCTTCTTTTATATCTTTCAATTTGAGAAGTATCACAACTAAATCTTGGTTTAACCGGCATACATTCTGAAAATTCTCCAAGATGAACTGTTACTGATTTTTCTTTTCCATCTATTTTATACTTCTTAATTGCCCCTTTCTGTTTCATAATTTTTAAAACCTCGATCAATAAGTTAGAGATTAGTTTTGCTTTTACAACTGTCTTATTTGCTTTTTTAGCATTTCTCATCATGTTTAGTGCATCTGCAACAACGTCGTGGCTCATTTTTTCTCCTTATGAATATTTTTGAAAACCAACCTCTACAGCAACTTCTCTAAAGCAATGTCTGCATAAGTTCAAACCATATGAACTGATGTGTGCCCCAAATCTTCCGCATCTCTCGCACTTTCTTGCAGTAATACCAATGGTTCTATCTTTTGGTTTGCAATGCTTTATGTATTTTGCTTTTACAACTGGTTTTGCATTTAATTGTTTGAACATTTTTGAATAATCACTTGCGGTCATTTTATATGAAGTTTGTCTGGAAGTTTTCTTCCATGAATTTAATTATCTCTTGAGGAGTTATTTTTTGTCTTTCAGGTATTTTATTTCTTTTTATCTTTCTAATCCCAACTCTTCTACCAACTCTCTTAAACACAACTGTAACATCAAATCCCATAATTCCAATATCTCTTTGATATTCTATTCCAGGAAGTTCTAAATATTCTTTTACTCCAAATGAAAAATTATTTACACTCATTTGTTTTTTCTTTAAAGTATTTTCAATACCGATTAACATTCTTCTTAAAACTTCTTCTGGATTTTTTCTAATTGTAACAACAACTCCAATTTCTAATCCAGGTCTAACTCCTAATGTTGGAATTCTCTTTGTTGCTCTTGTTTTACATGGTTTTTTGCCTGTTAATCTTTCAAGTAGTTTGTATCCTTTTTCAAGATATTCTCCTGTTCCACTAACATTTAGAACTACTTTCTCGATTTTTATTTTTCTCATTATATTCTCTGTCATTTTATTCCAATATCATTACCTGTTTAATTAAAACATTAACTTTTTTGCCTTCTATTTCTGATTCAACCATTTTTAATCTTTCATCTACTCCTCTAATCTTTCCTTTTTCTCCAATATGTTTACCTTCAATTACCATCATATTTGCACCAATCTTAAATGGAAGTATCTTTTCTATTTTCTTTTTCTCTAAGTCTAATATTACTGAATCATTAACTCTACATGCAATATCTGAAAGAAGATTTCTTCCATCAATGAAGTTTAATTGAGTTTTTTTACCTTTTAACATTTTTTTGTCAATAACCTTTGCAATCTTTTTTGAAGATTCTTTTTCTGAAACTTCTTCAAAAGTGAATTTTCCTTTTTCTGAAAGAGTCATTCTATAAGTTTTTTTTGTAGGAACAATTGTTATTGTGTCGAAAATTTTCATTTGTTGTTTTTCATCTATAACTTCTCTTCCACAAACTTTAATATTTTTGTTGAATATTGATTTTTTAACCTCTCCTCTAGTTTTTGCAAATCCTAAAACATCTCTAAGCACAACTACCACGGGCATTTCTTTTTCTCCAGACTTAATTACAAACTTTGTTCCTTTTCTCGGAACTGGCCATAATTTTGGTGCTGCATTTCGTTTTAAGTGACTCATTGTTTTTTACCTCCCTCGGATTTTGCTTTTTCTTCTTTCTTTTTGAATCTTTTTTTATCACTCATATTTAATTCAATTATTTGAAGATTCGAAGCTCTAAATGGAACATTAACTTTTGATCCATCTTGTTTTTTTGTTTGCATTCCATCAATATAAATCTTTGCTCTCTTTGTTAAAACTTCAATTACCTTTCCTTGTTTTTTCTTGAATTTTCCTCTCATAATCTTAACTGTATCTCCCTTCCTAATAACTGTATTTCTTATTCCGTGTTTTTTTCTTAGTTCTTTAGATAAATTTGTTCCCAAATTTTTAACTTTAAGATGCATTGGAGCATTTGCTAAATACTTTCTCTGTTTTCTAGGTTGTTTACTAGATTTCCAAGCGGTTGAAAAATATTTTTGCATTTTAATATACAATTGAAGCAAGCTTAGCCACTGTTGGCCAACGCTCCATGACCTCCTTTGCAATAGGTCCTTTAATCTGAGTTCCTTTTGGATTTCCCTTTTCATCCTTAAGTATAGCAACTGCATTATCTTCAAACGCGATTCTCTCTCCAGTTTTTCTTTGATAAGATTTTTTTTGTCTAACAATAACTGCATCGAAAACTTTTCCTTTCATATCCGGTACTCCTTTTTGCACAGAAACTTTAACCCAATCAGCCATTTTTGCTCTTCCCTGTCTTCCTTTTGTTCCTTTTCCATGTTTAACTCCAACTAATTTTACAATTTTTGCTCCACTATTATCTGCTGCAATCATGTTTGCACCGAGGTTTAATCCTGCAGTTACTCTTGCACTTACTGGCTTCATTTTTTTTCCTCCGAATCTTTAATTTTTTCAATAACAACAAAATGGATAATTTTACTTAAAGGTCTGCACTCTCTAATTCTAATTAAATCTCCAACGTTAATTTCTTTCTCCATGCATGTTGGAAGTCTTGCATGTAATTTAGTTTTTGATTTTGCATATCTTTCATATTTTCTTAAATAGATCATTCTTTCAAATTCGATTGCAATTCTTTTTTGCTTTTTATCGATTACTGCTCCTTGGAAAGTTTTTCCTCTTGTTTTTAAATTTCCATGAATGGGACAATCAACATCGTGACAACTAGTTACAACTGTTTCTTTCATTTTCGCTTTCTCTGTTTTTTTGGTTTTTGTTTTTTCCATTTTAATCTTCTATTGAATCTTCATCAAATCCTTGTTTTATAAGGATATCCTTTACTTTCTTCTGGTGATCTCCTTGGAGCTCGATTACCCTGTCTTTAACTGTTCCTCCGCAAGCCAGTTGGTTTTTCAGGCTCTTAGTCAATTTCTTGACATCGAAGGAATTGTCAAATCCAAGCACCACAGTAACAATCTTTCCATATCGTTTTTTATCGGTTGTTACCTTAATCTTTTGTGAGCTTTTACCTATCCTTTCGCATATACATGCTTGTTCAGGTAACCCACACTTTGGACAAATTTCCATTATCTTATTGTTAATATCCTCGCTATTGTTTTTCTAATTTGTTTTGAATTTGTTTTTCCACCTTTTCCAGCACTAGCTTGTGCCTTGATTAATTCTACTTTTAATTCTTTTATCTTTTTTTCCTTTTCTTCTTTTCCCATTGATTTAATATCTTTTGATTTTAATTTTGCCATTTTATTCTTTCTTTACTCTTTTTAATTTTGTAGACTTTTCCTTACTTGCTTTATCATAGTTTTCTCTTAATTTTGCAAGTAATTTATCATCAACTTTAATTCTATCTTTTAGAACTGCATCTGGAGTTAAGATTGAAACCTTTACTCCTACTGTTCCTGGTTTTGTTTCCGCTCTTGCTTGAGCTCTATCCACAACTTTTGCAGTATCTCCAGTTTTCTTTAAATATCCTTGAGCAAATCTCCAAGTTCTAGCTCTTGCACTTGGTAACTTTCCACTTAATCTAATTTCTGTTCCGAGAGCTCCAGCTTTCATAATTCTTTGAAGAGCTTTGTATGCAATAACTTTAAATTTTAAAGGTCCTAATTTCTCCAATGCTAAAGCAATTTCATCTGCTGTTAGTTGAGCATCAAAATCTGGATTCTTAATTTCTTCAATTTCAATATGAGGATTTTCTAACTTAAATTCATATTTTAACATTTTTGTTAATTCTTCAATTTTTTCTCCTCCTCTACCGATAATCAAACCAGGTTTATTTGTTGTAACTACAATTTTTTCTCCAACAGGAGTGTATTCAATTCTAACTTTACTAACTTTTCCCTTTCCAATGTCTGCTTTGATTTTCTCTCTCATTGCAAATTCTTCTTTCTTAAATTTTACTGTTTTTTTCTCTTCCATTATAATTTAGCCTCCGATAAGAAATTATAATGTATGAAAAAATTTATTTTTTCTTCCATTTTATTTCTTCTTAAAATGCATGAAAAATTTATTTTTTCTTCCATTTTATTTTTTCTTCTCCTTTACAATTTCTTTTTTTTCTTTAGCAACAATTTTAATATGTGTTCTTTTCTTTTCTGTTCGTCCACCTTTTCCTAAAGTTTTTGGACCTTTATTTGCAAATGCCTCAGTTATAACTGGATTTTCTACGTCGTGATTTGTTGCATTTCCTTTCAAACTTTTTAATAAGATAAGAAATGCTCCAGCTGCTTTTTGGGGGAATCTTCCTGCCATTATTTTTCCTGCTCTATGAGGAATTTCTCCTCTCATTGGAACAGCTTTTCTCTTTGCAGCAACTTCTTCTAAATCTGCAATTGCCTTATCAATACTTTTATATTTGATAAATCTACAAATATCTGAAGAAACTTTTCTTGAAGCGTGTATTCCAATTCCATTAACCACAACAAAATCTTTTTTTACTTTTTTTTGTTGTTTCTTTTCTTCTTTTTTAGTTTCAACTTTTCCTTCTTTTTTATCTTCGGATTTTGCTTCTGTTTTAATCTCTTCTTTTGGAGTAAGCATTTTTACATTTTTTTCTTCAACGGATTTTAGCTTTGCTTGTTTCTGCATAGCTTTATTCTCTTTCGGTTGTGGATTAAGATTTTTTTCTGTCATTTTTATTTTTTAGCTTTATTTTTAGTTCCTTTCGAAGCCCCAACTCCTGCTTTTGAGTGTCTTACCTTTGTTCTTGTTGGAGAAAATTCTCCTAATTTATGTCCAAGAGTTTCAATTGTAATTTCAACGGGCATGTATTGTTTTCCGTTGTAAACTTGGATATTCATTCCCACTAATTGGGGAACAATTACAATGTCTCTAATATGAGTTTTTATTTTTTTACCCATTGCTTGTTTTTTCTGGGCTCTCTTTACAAATAATTCTATTTTCTGGAATTGTCTAAGAGTGTATCTTCTAGGAATAGATTTCAAAAGTTTTGCAAACTCTCTTACATCTAATTTTTTCAATTCATCAATTGTCTTTCCACGAAATGTTAAATCTTTTTTCTTTATTTCCATTTTATTTTCTCTTACCTGTTTGTCTTGGTCTTACAAGTCCTACTCTTCTACCAGCAGGAGCATTTCTCTTCGCAATCTTGCTCTTTGGATTTTTACCTCTACCAGATCCGAATGGATGGTCGATAACATTCATCTTCACTGCAGATGTTCTTGGCCAAAGTTTTCCTTTTGACTTTTTAATATAATGATTTTTACCGGCTTTCATTAAAGGTTTATCTAATCTTCCAGCCCCAGCGCAAACTCCAATAATAGCTCTGCAATGTGGGTTTAATTTCTTTTCCTTTTTCGAAGGTAATGCAACTAAAATTGAATCTCCAATTATTCTACTCACTGTAGCATAACTTCCTCCAGCTTTGATGAATTTTCCTCCATCTCCCGGTCTTGATTCAATACAATAAACTTTAGTTTTTATTGGAATATCTTTCATACATAAGATATTTCCATCCTTAATTTCTTTTGAATCAAAATCAATTATTGCTCCTTCATACATTTTTTCATAAGCAGGAATATAAAATCTTTCTCCATTTAATCTAATTTCTGCAATTGGAGCACTATGAGCAGCAGAAGTTAATAATCTTCCAACAACTCCTTTTCCATGCAATGTTCTTGGAAATTGTAATCTATATTTGAAAGCTTTTCTTCTAACTCTATAAGTTGAACTTCCATGCCCTCGTGCCTGTTGAATAATTCTTTTACCCATTTTATTTGTTTACATTAATCCTAACTTAGTTGCAACGTCAATTGCAAGTGTATCTCCTTTTAATTTAATATAAGCATATTTTTTATTTCCCTTAATCAAAGTTCTAATTTTATCCACTTTTAATTTAAGTAAGTCTTCTAATTCTGCTTTGATAGTTTTTTTTGTTGCAGTCATTCCTGTTACGAATGTTAAAACATTATCCCTTTCAATCATCATTACTGCTTTTTCAGTCATTACGGGCTTCATTTGAATTTTTCCTCCAAATCTCTGATTGCTTTTTCAGTATAAACAGTTAATCTTCCAACTCCACCTTGTGCTAAATCAGCAACATTAAGAGTTTTAACTTGAGAAACATCAAACATTCCTGTTTTTAATTTTTCATCATTTCCCACAACTAATAATAATCCTGCATTACTCTTATATTTTCTTCCTCTACTTTTCCCTTTTCCGCATCTCACTTTCTTCTCTTTGAATGCAACTTTTTCTAACTCTGTTCCTAAAATCTTTCTTAATCCCGCTAAAAGTTCTTTTGCTTTTAATGTAACAATCTTTGATTCAACAACTAATGGAAGTTCTGTCTTTAATTTTTCATCCTTTAGAGTATTATATTTTTTCTTAATCCACTTTTCACTTGTTGTAGCGCTTAATGCCGAAATTAAAGCCAATTCTAATTCTTTTTTATTTATCTTTAAGGTATTTATTCTTGCTTCAACTCTTGGAGGATGAGCTCTTCTTCCCCCACGAGTATTTGGAACTGTTGTTCCAACCCAGTTGAATTGAGTTCCTCTTCTTGACATTGTTTTTCTTGGAATTCTTGACATTCCTCTTCCATACTGGCTTTTCCAACAATGCCTTTTATGGACAATCTTACCACTTGCAGAGGATTGATTTCCTGCCATTAATGAGGGAGCATAAGGTTGTTCTGTTTTCTTTGTTTCAATAACTTTGTAAACAATATCTTCTCTAACAATTTCTCCAAAACACTTTGGTAAATTAATAGATGCCTTCTCTTTACCTGTTAAATCTAGTATTTTTGTCTTCATCTTAATTCTATTAATTCATAATTTTTCTTTAATTGTTTTTTAGTTGTTCTTAACGGTCTAGTTAAGATTAACTGTCTCTTTGCAGCTCCTTGAACAGAACCACAAACAAGAATATAATTTGTATTAATATTTCCATAATTTTTTATATTTTTTAAAGCAGTTAAATCCTCTGCTTTTCCAAGATTAATAATTTTATTATTATAAACAGCTCTTGTAAACATTCCCATCTGTCCTGCCAACGGAGCCATATAAGTTACTCTTGCAGGATGCCATGGTCCTAATGAACCAGGTCTTCTAACACCCTTTTCAGATTTATGAGCTTTTAATGTAAGTCCGTATCTTTTTACGGGTCCAACAAGTCCTTTTCCTTTTGTTAATCCCCTCACATCAATTAACTGTCCTTTCTCAAAAATTTCTAAAGGAGAAATTTCTTTGTTCAAATTTTCTTTAATATAATTTAATTTTTCCTCTTTTGTTCCTGAAAGACCCATTTCACATAAATCTGGAGTCTTTTTCAATCCAGACTTTTTAACAACAGAATAAGTAATCACCCTTAAATCATCATAATCTTCCCCTTTTATTTCCTCTAATTTTTTTGGTTTAGACTTCGGAAGTTTTAGTTTTCTTCTAAGCTCCTTATCTAAGTTTTCATTAAGAATCTCAGAATAAACAATTCCATTTTTATAGAATCTAACAGACAAAATTTTCATAGGGGGGCATTCTAAAATTGTAACTGGAATAATAACCTTTTTACCCTTAGTCATTGAATCTGGAGTTTCATCTTTAACATATGCCGAAGCCATTCCTGCCTTGTAAGCAATAATGCCTTTTAGATTTTTTTTAGCATCTGGATAATCAATAGCATCCCAATTAATATTTGGTAAAAATTTTTCAGCCCTTTTTCTGGGCCAATACTGCAGGCTTCCTTTTCTTGGTCTTTTACTTGATGGCATTTTTTAATTTCCTAAATAACAGCGAAGAATCGTGATCTACTTACCCTGGAATAAAATACTTAGAAAAAAGTGCTTTATAAACTTATCCGTGTCTAAGGAATATTAATTAGGATAATTTTTATAAACCCTGTTAATAACTATTTTCAATGAAAATGGAGAATATTTTAATTTATCATACAGAAATAACTCCCACTTCTACTCCGGATGATTTGGATGTTCTAGAAGAAGCAAAGTTTGTTTCTAAAAACCTTACTGATTTGGGTTATAATGTAATCCAAAGACCTTTTGTTTATAATCCTAATTTAATCAGTTTCCAACTGAATAAACATCAACCAAACTTAATTTTTAATCTTGTTGAAGCAATAGAAGGCACAGATTCTATGGCCTATCTTGCTCCGGAATTATTTGAGCTTTTTGGAGTTAGGTATACGGGATGCCCTTATGGAGCATTTAAATCTACCTCTTCTAAAGTTGAATCTAAAAGAATGATGCAAGCAAATTCTATTCCAACTCCCTACTTTCTAACTTCGGATAATTTTCAAAATTTTAATCTTGAAGGGAAGAAATTTTTGGTTAAGTCCAATCTTGACCATGCTTCAAAAGGTCTAGAAGAAGTATTAATTACTGACCCAGAAGCTCTAAAAGACAAATTAATCTCTAAACCAGGTTTTTTTGCAGAAGAGTACATTGAAGGAAGAGAGTTCAATATTTCTTGTATGGGGCCCTTAGGAAATTGTACTGTTTTACCTATTGCAGAAATGACTTTTAGAAATTGGCCAAAAGACCAATTAAAGATTGTTGGTTATGAAGCTAAATGGGATGAAAATTCAAATAAGAGTAAAGATACTGTAAGAAGTTTCGAATTTACAGAGGGTGATAAAAAACTTTTAAGGGATTTAAGAGAAATTTGTTCTGAATCTTGGAAAGCTTTTAGTTTAAGAGGATATGCAAGAATAGATTTTAGAGTTGATGAAAATAATAATCCTTATGTTCTTGAAATTAATGCAAATCCTTGCATCTCTCCTGATGCAGGTTTTGTTGCCGCAACAGAAAGAGCAGGAATATCAAATAAAGAATTAATGCAAAAAATAATTGAATTTGCTTAAAGGATTTTTGAATAACAAATTAACGCAATAATCTTTATATACTCTAAATCTTCTCAATTTTTATGACAAAAAACATAGGAGCCTTAGCAGTTTTGGCTGAAAAAGGCATAAGGAAAAATCTTAAGAAAGAATTTGATAAAGTTAAAAATTCTTTAAATCTCCTAGAAATAGATGATACTAGAGATGATTGTTTTTTAATGGGTTCTATCGAAGAATTAGAAGGTAACATTGCTTCATTTCAAAAGAAGATGAATTATTATTCAGAAGTTTATGGACTAGAGTTTCCAGAAATGAAAGAAGATTATTCAAAACTTTCAGATAGGATTAAGGAGTACATTCCTAAGCACTAAACTTTAATTCGCTAATCTTTTCAACTCCATCGATATGAGCCTTTCTAATTAATTTTCCAACTCTTTTTGATTCTTCTCTAATCTTAGCAAAATCCTCACTCTTCTTTAATTCTTCAGGAACCTCAATTGCTTCGACTACTACTTCGTGAACAATATTTGCTTCTTTAAAGTTTGGAGTCTCAATAACAAAACTCTGTCCTAATTCAGCATTTGTTGTAACAAGTTTGCAAAAATCAGGTTTAGGAGTGTCCTCTCCTTTTGAACCTGGTTTACCTGACTTTGGAGCTTTGGCTTTAATCTTTAATTGAGATTTAGGTGAATCAAAAGTCAATCCAAAAAAACTTTTTGGAAATTTATCTAAAAGAGAAATAATTTCATTTCCACTCATTTCCTTTTCAAGAAGATATCTCTTCACTCCCTGAAATTGTTTAATTTCAGAAAAATCTAAACTTCCTTTCAAATCACTTGTAGAAACAATTGCTCCAGTAACCTTAACTTTTGAATTTCCAACCTCTTCTGCTACTGAACGTATTAATTCATTTGCAAACTCTGCAGAAGCATTTATTGTATACTTTTCTCCAGATTTCTTAACTCTCAAAACTGCTCTATCTTTGAAAGTTCCCTTGCTAAATTTTTGAAATTGTAAATGAACAGAATAATCGTAATTCTTATCTACTATCTTTTTTATGAAATTCATAATTTAAAATGCAAAAATTAACTTATAAATCTTTTCCCATAAAATTAATTCTTAATTCCAAAACTTTATAAGCATAATTACCTTATTTTTTTTAGGTGATATTATGGACGATAAATCTTATACAAGAATAACTTCTGGAATTATTTTATTGGTTTTAATTGTTCTTGCATTTTTTTTAATTAAGCCTTTTTTACTCTCTATGATTCTGGCATTTATTTTGGCATTTATTTTTAGACCTCTCTATATGAGATTAAACAAAAAAGTAAAATCTAAAGGTTTATCTGCTACAATAATTTGTATCTTTTTATTAATCCTAATCGTTATTCCCGTTTGGTTTTTAACTCCCATCTTGGTGAACCAATCTATCCAAATTTTTGTAGCTTCTCAAGATTTAGACTTAGTGACTCCTCTTAAACAGCTTCTTCCACAATTATTTGAAACTGAAGTTGTTTCGAGCAGTATAACCACTGCACTTTATTCTTTTATTACAAAAATAACTAACTCTACGATGAATGCTTTTTCAAATTTACTTTTAAATTTTCCAACCTTGTTTTTGCAATTTTTAGTGGTGCTTTTTGTATTTTTCTTTAGTTTAAAGGATGGAGAGGCTCTGGTAGATTATATTAAAAGTTTACTTCCCTTTTCAAAAGAAATAGAAAAAAGATTATTCAAATCAACTAATGATATTACCTATTCAGTTCTTTATGGCCAGGTTGTGTTGGGAGTTTTACAAGGACTTTTAGTCGGAGTGGGATTATTCCTCTTTGGGGTGGACAATGCCCTTTTCTTAACTTTACTTGCTTGTCTGGCAGGTATTTTGCCGATTATTGGAACGGCAGTTATCTGGATTCCAGTTGTAATCTATCTTTTAATTTCAAATCAGATTGGAGCATTTTTCGGAGTTTTAATTTTCGGGCTTGCTTCGACAATTTTTGAAAGTATAATTAAGCCTGCATTTGTAGCTAAACGAACAAATGTTAATTCAGCCATAATCTTGATTGGAATGGTTGGAGGAATTTTCTTTTTAGGAGCCTTGGGTACAGTTATTGGTCCATTGATTTTGGCTTATCTCTTGATTATCTTAGATTTGTATCGGGATAAGAAAATTCCTGGAGCGATAATTGAACCAGAAAAGAGCTAGATAAATATAAAAACGTTCTTTGGCTTTCATTTTAAAGAGGGTAAAATGGAATTGAGAGTGCGTATTTCTGATTGGGATGCAGGAGTTCCTGTGGTTATGTTGCGTAAAAAAACAGCAGAATCTTTAGGAGTTCATCCTAAGCAAAGAGTTCTAGTTCAAACAATTTCTAAAAAACCAAGACAAACTTATGCAATTGTAGACTTATTTGAAAAAGTTTTAGAACCTCACGAAATTGCTATCTCTGCAGAAGTCAGAGATAATCTCCGTGCTAAAATAGGACAAAAACTTGAAGTGAAACTTGCTTCCCCTCCAAAAAGCTTAGAATATATTAAAGAAAAATTAAATAGAAAAGATTTAACGGAAGAAAAAATAAAAATAATTATTCAAGATGTAGTAAATAATATTCTCTCTGAAGCCGAAATCTCTCTTTTTGTCTCTTCAATGTATGAAATAGGGATGAATTTTAAGGAAACAATTTATCTAATTAAGGCAATGCTTGCTGCAGGGCAAACTCTTTCATTTAGGGGAAAATATGTTGCAGATAAACATTGTATTGGAGGAATTCCTGGAAATAGAACAACTCCAATAGTTGTGGCTATTTGTGCTTCTCAGGGAATGATTATGCCAAAAACCTCTTCACGGGCAATAACTAGCGCTGCTGGAACTTCGGATACTGTAGAAACTCTTGCAAGGGTAGATTTTTCAATTAAAGAATTAAAAAAAATTGTTGAAAAAACAAATGCCTGTATGGTCTGGGGAGGAGGATTAGGAATGGTTTCTGCAGATGATAAAATAATCTCTATCGAAAAAGATTTAAAAATTGACCCAGAAGCTCAGCTCTTAGCTTCAATAATGGCAAAAAAACTTGCAGCAGGAAGTAAATATATTCTAATTGATATTCCGCAGGGAAATTCTGCTAAAGTTAGCATCTGGAAAGCTCTAAGATTAAAGCGTAAATTTGAGAGAATAGGAAAATATTTTGATGTAAAAGTAAAAGTTGTCATCACAGATGGGACCTCTCCTATCGGAAGAGGAGTTGGGCCTGTTTTAGAGATGATTGATATTCTTAAAATATTAGACCCAGAAAGAAGAGGTCCAAAAGACTTAGAAGAGAAGGCAATATTTTTAGCGGGTCAATTGTTTGAAATGACAAAAATGTGTAAAAAAGGAAAAGGTAAAATTCTTGCAAAATATGCCCTAGAATCTGGAAAGGCATTTAAAAAATTTAAAGAAATTATTGAAGCTCAAGAGGGAAAAATTAAACCATTGCAACCTGGAAAACATGTTTATGATTTAATTGCCCGGTCAAATTCAAGTGTTAAAAAAATAAATAATCAAAAAATAAATCTTCTTGCAAGAGCTTTGGGATGTCCTTTAGATAAAGCTTCGGGAGTTTATTTGCATAGAAAAGTAGGAGAAAAGGTTCTCAAGGGAGATAAAATTTTGAGTCTTTATGCCGAATCTAAGCCAAGATTATTTGATGGAATTGCTTATTTAGAAAGAGAAAAACCAGTTGAGTTTTAATTTTTTTATTTCTCTTCAAAATTTATTAACTTCTAATTTTATAATAATTTGTTATTTAACCTTCATCTTAATAATATTTAATATAAGCCATTTAATATGAACTGTTTAAGTTAATTATGTTCCTTCCTTCTTCATTCAAATAATTTTTAAACTTGTTATTACTTAAATTATCATGCGAAGATTAAGTTATAAAAATGAACTTGTAGACTACCTTAAAAGAAATATCTCTAAGGGATATACTGTTGATTCTCTAAAGTTTGCATTAGCAAATCAAGGTTATTCAAAGGTTTCGGTTGACCAAGCAATTGACCAAATGAATAAGGAACTTGCTGAGCAGGCCCCTCCAATTGTAAAAGAAAAACCAAAAATAACTTATGAGCTTTATGATGAAAAAAATAGAAAGGTTCGATTTAACAAATCTGATTTTTGGGATAATTTAAAATCGGTTTTCAAAAAAAGGGAATATTAATTTGAAGATAATCTCTCTAAATTGGCAATAGAAATGTTTAAAACTCCTTTTCACAGTAAAATAATATTACGCCTCCGTCACTGCGAATTCATTCGCGTAGTCCGACGGATGGCTGACGCAATAAAGCCTCCGTCATTTAAGGCACTAAGCCTTAGTAATCCGACGGAGCAAAAGTCACAACGCAATAAAGCCTCCGTCGCATAACGGTTATTGCACCTGCCTTGAGAGCAGGGCCCTCTGGGCTCCCAGGTTCGACTCCTGGCGGGGGCGTTTCAATTTCTAGCCAGAAGTCGTTCGACTCCTTGGTTAATTTAGAATAAATTAAGCTTTAAGTTCGACTCCTTGGTTAATTTAGAATAAATTAAGCTTTAAGTT
>Ga0172367_10003188_pt1 | contig 21677 bp, 22 predicted proteins | sample Lak10m_FD_114542 | JGI IMG/M metagenome (GOLD analysis project Ga0172367, IMG submission 114542) | Freshwater microbial communities from Kabuno Bay, South-Kivu, Congo - kab_022012_10m | ecosystem: Environmental > Aquatic > Freshwater > Lake | place: Democratic Republic of the Congo: South-Kivu... | reverse complement strand
TGTCCCATCCCGCAAAGCAGATCGATCAACTCCTCCCGGATAACTGGCTCGCCGCAAGGCAAATCTCATCACAATCATAAATCCGAAACACATTCAAGATGGTCTGAGGTTGACGGTTACCTTGTTGGTGCGCTGCCCCAACCGCTGTCGCTTGAAAGTGGCGGGGTGGCAGTTGCGGTGATTTTATAGCCGTTTACGCCGGAAAGAGGGTCTGAAGCGTTCAGGCTGATGTTCGAAACGGTCAAGGTTTTTGAGTGCGTGGGCAGAGTAAAGGTGACGGTTGGTGCGGTCAAATCGATGGTTACCGTGGCGCTCTTGCTTAATGAAACGTTTCCGAGTTCATCTTTTGCCCAGGCGTGCAGTGTTTTATAACCTTCCGTTGTAAAGGTGAAGTCAGTGGTTTGTGCCAGAGACAGATTGACAGCGTCAGCAGTTGGTGTGACGTTACTCTCTGTTAGTAGAAAGCCAGAAACAGCGGAAGTGACATCTGTTGCATCCAGAGCAATACCTAAAACCTTTAAATCTTTGGAGGGACCAGGGACTGTAAATGAATTGATTTCAGGGGGAGTCGTATCGACCTTAATTGTTTTCGGCGGATCAAAGGGGATTGAGACATTCCCTGCTGCGTCTTTGGCCCACGGGTAGAGGGTTTTATTACCATCTGAAGTAAATGTATAGCTTCCAGGTGCAGACAATGCCCATCTAGCATCGTCAAAAGCCGGTGCTGTTGAGCTTTCTGTTACCATATATCCAGTAACCGCAATATTGTCTGTTGCACTGAAAAAAAAACTGACTGGATTTGTTTTTGTGCTACTGGCAGCCGGATTAAATGCAAACGACATAACAGGAGGAGTAGTATCGAGCGGAGTTGCGATTATCTCATAGGAATAGCCACTCTCACCCTTCACACTGTCGACCGCAGTAACGGCAATATAATAGGGTACATTAGCAATTAAACCAGGAATTGTGTCGGTTGTTGATGAGACACTTTTGCCTCCCACGTATCCTGGGAAATTATAAACATTAGGTGATGTACCAACGTAGACCTTGTAAACAGTTATGTTGGCATCAGCTGTGTTTGGACTCCAATCTAGTTTAAGTGCAGTATTTGTTGAATGGGTTGCAGTAAGATTAAATGGCGGGACGGTGTTGCCGAGATAGCCCCAGATGTAGTTTGTGAGTGTTTGGCCTGGTGCACAAAAACCTCTATTGGGATCTGGCATAGTGTCGTAATGGCCATCATTAAATGGAACATCCTGCCCCACCCCATCACTCCATATTTGTGTATCCATCGATCTCATCTGAGCCTGCACCCACTCTTCCATGGGAAATGGCCAAAGATTTCCTTGTGGGGTATCCCAATCAGTTTCTCCTTTAAATGTGCCGTCTTTACCCAATTTATACAAAATATTAGGACCAACCTGTGCCCCAGCCAATCCCGCTGTTCTTAGTACACCGTCATTCTCAATGCGTACTGGATACTTCCAACCATTTGTAAGCGGGTTCAGCGCGATCTGATTTGAGCCCAACGAACCGATGCCGACTTTACAGGCAGTATTGTCTCCGTTATTAAAAAAGTTGACAAAATCAGCTGAAATAGCATTAGCGCCTGATCCATTCACAGCACAGTTTACGCCAGTCACAATCGAATTTTTTACAACAGAAGGAAACCCAGTGTAGCCACTTAGACCAGCATCAACACCTAGATTTTGTGAAATCTGAGTTGCAGCGCGGTAGGTAAATAGATTAGTTCCTGAATTGTAAATAGACGCCCTATTGGCAGAAGTAGAGATACCTAGACCATAAATACCACCCGCGTTACTTAAACCTACAAAATCTTCAATAAAATTTTCAGTACTATAAATGCGCATAACTACGGCAGAATAGGCATTGTTAACAGCCAAAGAACCTTTTATTATCAGCTTATGAGGACCGTTATCATTGGGAAGATAAAATGCCCCAGAAATTTCACCGGGAGACGCCATCCAATAATCCGGAGTATTCCCATCAATAACAATAGAATTTAGAAAAGCAGTACCACGAGCATAGTATGATGACATCCCACCTATGGGGTTTTGACCACTGTTATTTTTATTTGACCAGTCCTGACGTGCAACACATCTACGGCAGACGTTATTATTATCACCTTTTGATTGAAGATCTCGAGATTGTTCATAAAACAGAAATTTATACCGCCCTTTTCCATACGCAACACAATCCTCCAGCAAATTGTTCTGTCCGTTTATATTCCAAGCAGATGTATTGCCATCATAACCGCCCTGAACAGCACACTGCTTGAAATAATTGAAATCCCAGTTCGAATATATTGAGATCACAGGGAATTGCAAACCCTCCCATTTGATATACTTTACATAATTGGCAGAATTGTTACTTGGATAGTTAGAATTGCTGAAGGGAGCCATGATTTTTACGCGTAGAGGAGTGTTGATTGGAATTCCATTTTTGCCAGGAATATTCCTAGCCTTGATTACCGTAAATTGTTGGGCGGTCCCTGATTTTGGATAGTTGAACTGATAAATAGTGTTCGCTGTTGTATCTGGATAAACTCCATCATCAAGTAAAATGGTGTCACCACCACTAATTTTGCTAAAAACAGACGAAAACGTAGCGTAGCAATTAGCATCACTCCAATCGTCTACGGTACTTGATCCTATAGTTCGGGTGCCAGTAGGTTTCATGTAAAAAACATCTGACCATCCGTTGGTAACTTCGTATACAAATAATAAAAACAAACATATTGCTATCTGTATGAACAGTTTATTAGAAATTGATTTTGAAACTAGTTTCGTGAGAAATGTTGATTTCATTGTACCCTCCATATTTATAGTCACAGTGCTACGCTTATCTTTTAAAAAATAACAAATATTTACGTTCGTTAAGCCATTTTCTTGTCGGATTTTCAAATAAATAAAAGGATAAGATGCTTACAATCATAGAAAGTATAAACGCAATTCCTGGATAGAAATAAGCCTTATATGTATAAAATGGCTGTTGCCATAAATAAATTGAATACGACCAATTACCTAATAAAATTAGAGGTTTAAATGAAAATATATCGAGCATTTTAGCCCAAGTTTCAGATAAATGATTAGCTGTAAATGATAGTAAAAAAGGTGAGATCAATATTTTAGTCCACCAGGGTGACACATTTGTATAACATAAAATTGCAAGGACCAGAGTTATTACGGGGATGAACGGCCAGACAAATTTAGTAACTTTATCCTTAACCAAGCAGTATCCTGCAGAAATCATAATAAATGATATAGCACATTCTGTTCGCAACTCATAACCGCTTGGAGCCACTAAAGGGTGTTTGGCATAATATATTTGGGTAAAAATGGCCAATACACCAATACTTATCAATACAAACACTTCACGTCTTTTTATAAAAGCAATCAAAGTCAATAAACTCATAAAAATATAAGAATGCTCTTCAACATTGAGAGACCATAGATGCCCTATAGGTAAAGTTGAATTCCAGATATCTGGCTCAGCGGGAACATAGGTTCTTAGAAAAACAAGGGTGGATGTAAATTCAAAAATATTTGATGACAAACCAAAGACCGGCGCCACTAAGAAAACTGCTATAACGAACAAAATAAATACAGGGAGTATTCTACTTATACGTCTTTCATAAAACAACGGTAAAGGAGTGCGCTTAACAAACAATATTTTGCTCATCAGTAGACCTGATAAAACAAAGAAAATATCAACGCCGAGGCACCCTGAATCAAAACCAATCACGGTAAAAAAGTGGGCTTGCAGGACAAGAGCAATAGCGAGCCCCCTCCAACCATCTAAATAGTCTATTCTTTCCGGAACAAACCCCTTATCTTTGTCCAACTCCATACCATTGCTCCCAGCCAGGCTACTATAACTTGTCGTATTTCTTGAAGCCTAAAAATTACGATATCTTTTATCAAACATCTCAGCAAGTTGACGAGACAGCTGCGACCGCATAAATTTTCCGAGATTAGATCTGCTCAGTCTATTAATCGTGTGACTCGGCTTAGTGAGCCTAAGCAATATCGAATAGATTTCATTAACATCGTCGGGACTCGCTACGGATAAATTGGCGTAATTCTGTTCAAGAATATCACGTGTTTCACCTGTTGGAGCAATCGCCAAAATATGGTTACCCGTTGCAACATACTCAAAAACCTTGCCCAGGATAATCTTCTCAGCCCCCGGTAAATCTGTCATTGAAAGCAATAGAACATCAGCGTTAAACATCTCTTTCAGCACTGTAGAATGATTTTGATATCCAAAGAGTGTAATGGTATCTGCTATAACTGGATCCTGGAGATATGCTACTTGGCTATCAACTACGCGGCCATAGACACTCACTTTCAATTTTTCCGCAAGCATTGGATTATCTAATATCAGATTTTTTAATGCCTTTACAAAAGGCTCCAGTGAATTACCGTTCCAGACCGTGCCGGCATAGACAATATGAAGGTGATCGTCAATACGAGATGCAATCTGTATATCTTTAAAATCATCTTCATCAAACCCATTGGTAATAACAGTTGTCTTTGCCAGATCAAGCTCTGGGTACGCAACAGATAAACTTTTTATATAACTGGCATTTACTGAGACTAAACCGGTGCAATGGCGAATCACATACCGCTCAAGTTTTTTATCAAGCCAAAAAGCTAATGGGGACTTGACGGCATGTTCCCACTGGTGGCGAGAGAATGACCACTCATCTCTAAAATCAACAATAACCGGAATGTTGAAAAATCTGCCAATAGTGACCACCGGAACAAAAGAAGAAAAGGGGGGTGCGGTTACAAACAGGCAATCAGGGCGTTCAGTGCGAATAACTTTAATCAGCTTAACCACCAATCCCGGCCACCACAGCACCTGTACGTCGGGCAAAAGGACACTGGTCAATCTGCCTTTGAGCCAAGTCTTTATGTGTGCTGATAAACCACCACCGGACGAACTGACAAATTGCTTTTTAGAACTGTAGGAAGGTTCAAGAGTTCGGGCGTGAAAAATCTTTACCCCTGAGGGGATATCTTTCAAAAGAGAATCGTCGAGTAAAGGTACCGAAGGGTTTGCCACCGTCACAACCATTGGCTCCCAACCATAATTCCGCAGATATTTAACAAATTTAGTCGGTCGCTGTACCCCACCTCCGCCTACCGGTGGAAAAGCGTATGCCACTACTACTACCTTCTTCATGTACTTCTCACTCCCGATTTTTCAAATATTCGCAGCACCTTTTCGGCATTTTCCTGCCATGAGCATATAAAATCACACTCTATGGTCACTTTTTCTGTATGTAACATTTGCATAAGCGCTGTTGTCAATGCATCTACCAAACGCGGCTCTACTAACAAAATACCCCCTTGACCTCTATCCAGTTCAGGGATACCACCTACATTTGTGGCAACAATGCACGTTCCACACGCTAACGCTTCAATTACTACATTCGGCTGACCTTCAGAATAACTAGGCAGGCAAAAAACATCGCAAGCATTCATCCATTCTGCTATTTCCTGCTGAGTACGAGTTCCTAAAAATATGACTTTTTGCTCCACGCCCTCCGTTTTTAATAGTTCCCGCATCTCTTTTTCATACGGCCCTGATCCAATCAGTACAAGTGATATATGACCGTCTTCCATATTTCTGCTGAGTTGTGCAAAGGCAGATGCCAACTCTCGTAACCCCTTTTCTTTTTTAAGATTACCAACAAATAAAATATATTTCTCATGGTCACCTACATTCAATTTACTGCGGATCGCCTGCTTATCCATAGTTCGGAAAATAGTACGATCTACACCATTATAAACTACTTCAATTTTAGCTGGGTCAACGCCAAGTTTCACCAAGTGCTGCTTAAGAGCCTTACTAACCGCGACAACTTTTTGAGACTGGTTGATTACCTGTAGTGAATGGCGAGTTAATGGTGAATCAGGCACTAAACGGTTTACATCCGTACCGACCACATTTTGAATACAGGGAATATTATAGACATGAGCCAAACGCGCAGCCGCCAAACCATCCGGAAAGAGCCATGTTGCATAAATAAAATCATACGTTCGAGTAGACAACAAATGTGTAGCTATTGCGCGGATTGAATAAAAAAAGAAGTCTCCATACAGACTGCGCAATACACCTGGAGTGTACCAATATATTGGGTGATATACTTCACACCCTAGATAGGTGTGGGATTTAGGTATTCGATCTCTGTCACGGGTTGTCCAAGCGATTGGAGCAATAACATCAACCGTGGCAAACTCAGTGAGTGCGGAAATCTGATGGCGTGAAAAAGCCGCCCGGTGTGGTTCAAGGGGATTTGGAAAAAGGTTGGAAATAAAAAGTATCCTGCGATGGTTCATGAGTTGTTCTCATGCAATATTGAATGGTAAAGACTGACATACTGATCAGCAGCACGAGAGAGGCTAAATTCCGTTTCGGCACGGCGGTGCCCTGCTTTGCCGAACTGCAGACGAAGCACAGGATCTACCAACAATTGGATAATTTTTTCAGCAAGTGCTTCAGGATTCTGGGATGGCACGAGAAAACCCGTTACACCTTCCTTAACCACTTCTGGATTACCACCAACTGCAGTAGCAACAATGGGAAGCTCACAGGCCATAGCTTCAATAAGAGTTAAGGAAACACCCTCACTGCGAGATGATAATACAAAAACATCCATGGCCTGCATCAACTCGGGAATATCAGATCGGGATCCAGTAAATATCACACAGCCTTCTAAGCCCAATAAGGCTGTCAACTGTTCCATTTCACTGCGGAGTGGGCCGTCACCAACGATGAGCAGATTGAATGAATGATTTGCGTCTTTAACGAGACGACAGGCCGTAAGCAGGTTTGCATGGTCTTTAATCAAGGCCAATCGAGCTACAATGCCGACAACCGGTATGTTTGGATCAATGCCTAGTTGACAACGAGCTTTAGCATGGTCAATAACTCTGGAAAACCGAGAGAGATCTACCCCATTTAAAATGGTCATAACCTTGCCGGCAGGTATCTTCTCATCTTCAACGCATTGCACTGCAGCATCATGTGAAACAGCAACCACTTTTTTGCAAAAACGAGCTGCCAGATTATTACGTACTACTGATCGCCAATCGGTACTGTTTTTACCATGTTTGGTATGCACTACCGGAACCCGCGCTAAAAAACCGGCCAGCGCTCCGTAAAACTGAGCTTTCTCATTATGAGTATGAATCACGGCCGTTTTTTTTTCGTGAGCGATTTTGGCAAGTTCAAAAGCTACAGACAGGCGCAATCCAGGCTGCATATTAAGTGAAATCGAATCGGCTACACTGGTATCTGCAAGTTCTCCTAACTGTTCAAGGCACACTATAACGTGCTCAAATTTAGTTTGATTAGCTCTAACAAGATCCAGAACAAACTTTTCCAGACCTCCGGTGGCCAGACTTATTACAATATGAAGGATTACGCCTTCCATTGCTTCAACTTCAGTAAGACAAGCTTTAAAAATGACTTTACGCCTATAGTCCACATAACAGATAATTTATTAAGATTATGCAAAGCCGTTTTTAGAGTGGCTTTAATACCGTAACGGAAACCAGCCAATAATTCCAATTTGTAAAACTTACCTTTTGCAGCTTCCTGATAGGTTCTAAATAGACTTTCCTGCTGCACTGCCTTGTCAATACCTGATCCATTTAAGTTAAAAAAACGTTCGATAACATACACATGATCATCGTAGGTACTAGATAGGATGCTTAAACCGTCATGGCCACGCATAAAATCCAGGAGCGGTTCTTCAAGTAAACCTATTTTCGTCAGTTGGGATAATTTGATATGGAGATCCAAGTCCTCAGCCGTTCTCAGATTTTCGTCAAACGAATTTACCTGAACCAGGAGAGTTTTCTTAACTAGCACGGACGAAGGAAGCAGGGAAGGATTTAATAATATTTCACGAAACAGATAACCATCGTGAGGCAAAACGGATCGTCGATTACTAATTCCAGTCCGAATACCTTTGCTATCTACATAAAAGCAGTCACAAAGAACCATTCCAAAATCAAGATTATTGTTAAGATAGGTAACTTGTTTCTCAAGCTTTTCTGGTAACCAAATATCATCAGAATCCAAAAATGCGATCAATTCACCGCTACTCTTGGTAATACCAAAATTTCTTGCTGAAGAAACACCTCCATTTTGCTTATAAAAATAGCTTATTTTACTACCAAAATCCGAAACAGCCTCAGCTGTTCCATCATTAGATCCATCATCAACAACGATGATTTCAATATTGGGATAAGTTTGATTTAGAGCACTGTTAATTGTAGATGATATGCAATGCGCCCGGTTATATGTTGGTATAATGATACTTACTTTATTCATAGCTATATAAATACCTTTACGACTATATTTATGAATAGAATTTGAACAAAAGTCAAAATAGCTATATTTCTAAAATGTTTAGCATTTGATTCATCAAACATCATAGATTCATTTTTTTCGCTAAATATGCGTGTTGATGCTGTAGCAAGTGCAAACATTAAAAATGGCAATAACATGTACGAACGGCTTAAGAAGAACATGGAAAACAGTATTCCTCCTAAACTAGCGTAAATTGCACTAATCAATCCCAAATCAGTTTTGCTTATTGAGTGGGCTTGTCGAACAAAAACGTGTTGCCATAGCCAATACAGTGGATGATAAATCAAACCTGTAAAAAAAAAGAGCCCCACCACACCTAATTCAGCCATTACTAGCACATACGAGTTGTGAGCAGTTAACCAATGGTGATCGGTAAACATATTATGACCTACACCGAAGAACGGGTTTTCTTTGAACATCTGATAAGCCTCATACCACGCGCTTATTCGTCCGTAAGCAGAAGCTTCTTTACCTGAGATTGAAGAAATACGACTTGGGCCGAATGCAAATAATAACAACGCAATAACGCCGCCAATTGCAAGGCCTTTATAGCTTTTATATCGGAGCACAAAATAAGTACACACTGAAACTAAACCAGCAAGTATTGTCCCACGCGAGTTGGTGTAAAATATTGCGGGTAAAATTAAAGATATTGAAACAAATGCTATTAAATAGTTGCCTCTAAACATTAACTCAAATATCAAGGGGACTACAAGAATCAACACCATACCATAGTCATTCGGATCATTAAAAACGCCATACCACCGTATACGCTCAACAGCTAACATGTCTCCATCTAGTGACGTGGTTTTTTCAACAATAGGAGGTAAACCTCCGTGTGCAAACCCAGTTGTGTGCTGTAATAAGCCTTCGCTAGCGAGAATTGAAGAAAGGCATATTAATAGTACAACGAAAGACCATAATTTTTTTTTATCGGTTATAGAATGAATTACAAGCGTGTAACCAACAATAATTGGAAAAAAGGATGACATTGAATATTTAATACCACTCAAATACCCATGGAATAAATTAGAAGCAATAATTGCAGAAAAAAAACCAAGCATCATTTTATCAGATGGATTCCCAAGAATATTTATTTGGTTTCTGATTGCTAATGAAAATAATAAAAATACACTAAAGCACCCAACAATCAGCAATATGGGCATACCTATAATGCCAGGGACCCATTCCGTTGGCCTAATAAAATAAAGTATATAGTATAGACACATCAAAAAATACATTGGAAAATCCGATAGATGAAGTTTAAGAACGAAATCTACGTAGTATTTTTTTAGAATACTCGATTATTTTTGCTGGGAAAAAGGTAATCAGGAAATATTTTATATTTATCAGTGAGTTAGGTCTATATAGCAGTGCTTTTACAAAATTGACTCGTGCATTTTTATAGTTATTATTTTTAAAGTAAAAATATCCGTATTCGAAAAAAAACTCACTTAAAGAGTTGTTTAATATTTTTTTATTCTTACGAGATATTTGCCTGCTCTTTGAACAAAATCTTTCAATAGCTATTTTATCATGTTCAAAATTGAGTAAAACGTCACTTTTAGTTATATTGCCATTATGTTTTTCACACACTACCAGTGGTTCATTTATAAAAACAATTTTTGATACATCACATATCTTTAGCCAAAGATCTCGGTCTTCAGCAATAGTAAGTGATTCATCAAAAAGCCCAACATTAACAAGTACGTTCTTATTTATAATAACAGAGCTTGTATTAATAAAGTTCTTATTCAACAATTCAAATGCAATCTGATTTTCAAAAACAGTAATTTCCACGTGCTTGGTATATATAAGATTGGTATTGATTTTTTTAAAGTAGTTTTTATTTATTATCCACGACGGAGTCAATCCAGACGAATTTCCACGGCTATCCAATTGCAACCAGTCAGAACACACAAGACTGACGTCGTCAAACTTAAAAAGCGCATTTAGTCTTTTTGATATGCTATTCTCCAAAAGAAAATCATCGGAATCGAGAAAACAAATCCAATCACCCCTAGAGTTTTTTATACCAGTATTTCTAGCGATTGAAGGTCTACCCGAGTTCTCTTGATATATATATTTTATCAATCCTTTTTCAACGTAAGGCAATAATTCTAATTTTGTATCATCTGTTGAACCATCATCTACTACAATTATTTCATAGGCATCCACCATTTGAGATAATACTGATTCCACAGACCGAGTAACAAAGTTTTTTCTATTATATGTAGGTATTATAATTGACAGAATAACAGACATTCCATAACCCTAGCCCTTCCTATTATTATCAATCTAACCGAAACTACCTGACGAGCATCGTTTTAATCTCTACATACAATTTACCTTTTGTAACAACCCCATAACAAATGACATATATAATCATCATAACTAAACTTGATAGTACGATTTCAACGATTCCACCTTTAAATTGGATATAGCCTACATAGGTGTAAATGCCTATAGTTGCAAAAAAAGATACAAAAGCAGGTTTTACAGCATTTATTATTTCGAATGCACTAATATTGTTCAATATTTCTAATTGCGGTAGATATACGGCAATCTGAGCTGCATACGCAATCAGGACTACAATAGCAACCGCCTCAATTGAACCATATTTTGCTGCAGGGTAAACCAAAATCAATTCAAATATTGCTGCAATAATGTTCGCCTTCAAAATGACCCCTGGTTTTCCATGTGCAATAATTAACGACCAAATGGGATCAATTAAGGCTCTGATCATTCCGTAAATGCAAAGAATTTTCAATGTCAACAAAGCTGGAATCCACTTCGTAGTACCACCACCTAAAACATAGATTAAAAAATCTTCTGAAACGCAAATAAGAATTACAGAAATTGATGTCCCAATAAATGAACTAAATTGCAAAATTTTCAAATATGCTTGTTTCATCCTTTCAAGATCGCTTTGTATCTTTACAAAAGTAGGGAAAAGGACATTTAAGACAATTGCACCCATAAGCATACAAATCATTGACCCCCAGTTAAAAGCAATTGTGTAATAACCTAGTAGCGCCGCCCCGCCAACAGCACCGATGATAAAATTATCTACGTTAGTCACAACGAAAGCTATTAAACCCGATAAAAAAAGTTTCCCGCCAAACTTCAAATAGTAACGAGCAATTACCGTATCAAAACAAAATGAAATCTTAGTGGGTCTGAATATATTCAGTATGAACACAAAAACTACCGTAGAAGCAATATTCGCGACGACTATACTCCAATATTTGAATCCGCTTAGCGCCATTGCCATTGCAACTAATGAACTTGAAATTGTCAGTGCATTATCTGCAATCGATAATTTTTTAAAATCTAGCGATCGCATTAAAAGTATATTCGGCATAAACCCGAAATTATTAATTAACAAATTAACAGCCAATAGCTGTATGACAGCAACTACGGCCTTATTGTCAAATATTTTAGTGGCTAAACCAGCTGACAAAATTGTAACTACAAACGCTCCTACGCTAAGAATGAGCTTTAATGTAAAAGCTGTATGTAGTGACTTATCATCAAGATCTTTACTCTGTGTCGCTGCGTTACTAATTCCAAAATCACTAAAATTTCTTATAAAATTTACATAGATAGCGGCAAAACCAACTATACCATAATCGCCTGCTCCTAATTCTCTGCTTAATATAATATTTGTAATAGCCTGAAATACTAACGATATTACTTTTGCTATTGTGTTGTAACCTACATTTTTAATTGTTGTTTTTTTTAGTGATTCCGACATTTAATTCAAATCCTTTTTTGCGATATATTAAAATAATAAAATTATATATCAGAGAATACTTTCGGAAATGCTGCTAACGATACAAGATATTTATTTAGTTTCGGGGGCTCAATTCGCTTTATATCGTATGCCGTAAGCGTATTTATATCATTAATCCCCGTGTTAAAAGAAAAGGCGGCATCATAGCCGCACTCCGAAACCAGCTTCATGCTATGTGGTGAAAAATGCTGATAGCCGCCTACTGGATAGGCAAAAGTTCGCACCGCTTTACCAATTTTATTTTCAATAATTGATTTAGAGACGACCATTTCCTTCCTCTGTTCATCACTTGAAAGTGTATTCAACACGAGATGACTATCGGAATGTGACCCAATATCTATTCCATTTTGTGACACTTCTTGAATTTGATCCCACGTCATTAGTTCATTTGATTGTGTTTGTGTGTCAGGTATCGGAACGCCACATAAGTCCGAAAGATCATCAAGAAGAGCAGATGTCTCTTGAAATGGTTTTTCCATAAGAAACTTTTGGAACCTCCTAATTTCTCTACTCGGATTTTCCAACGTATAGACTTCGTCATTATAACAGAACGAGGACTTAGTTGTTTTTTTGATGATATATGAAATGATATCCCACCATCCAAGACAGCGGGTATTGATTGGGGATGTGGGGATAAAATATATAGCCGGTACATTCAATCTTTTTAGAAGTGGATATGCGAGTGTGTAATTATCAATATATCCATCGTCAAAGGTCACCATGCTGCACATTTTAGGGATTGGAGTGCCACTTTTTATTAGTGTTAGAAGTTCTGCTTCAGAAAGAATTTTTGTATTGTTTTTTAACCATATCAAATGTTTTTCAAAAACCTTCACGGAATGGGCAAACACACCATCATCAAAATCGGTAATTCGTTTATCTTCATACAGGCGATGATAATTGCATACTATTATCTTAGTATTGGAACGGAGATGTAATAAAACCCGTAGAGGTGAGTAGTACAGAATATTTGATAGTAGCGACTTCATTCCAGCCATTGTCAGTTTATCCTTGTAATTGCCACGCTATCTTTCATGGCATCAATCAGATCCCCGTCAGAATCCCCCATCATTAAAAACCAGCCTTCTTCGCACTGTGCAGCAGGGGGATTTGTGTGTATACAAAAACTGGGGCCGATACCATACTTGCGGAACCCGAAGCTGTTCAGGGAGTGTATAAATTCCTTATCCGTCGTGATGATATGAAGCTTCGCCGAATTTTTACTCGCTGCGATGAATTTTCCGAGAAGCTGCTGTTTTAGTCCTTGATTTTGGGCCGGTCCGAGATAATCGACAAATTTTGCGATAGAATCTGTGCGGCGATATATCGCTATCGCAAGCAAATTATTATCTTTGTATGCTACGAGCGCCCGATAAGACTGACTTGGATGATCTGCATACTTCCACTTTATGTAGTCATAATTACGTACAACAATTTTATCGTACTCAACGTGCACCTTCTCCCATACTTGATCAATCTCTTGTGGGATATCTCTGGCGGGTACATCTTTAATTGAATAAGCTATCGATCGGATTTTTTTCTTAAAAAAGGAGGGACTTTGAATCAGAACTTTTAACAGATCTTTCGTTGAAGCAACTTTATTCTGAAAGAAATATTCCTGGACATCTACATTCTTTTTCCAGCCTCTTTTCATAAATAGAGGTAACTGCATGTCGCTAATGCCAAATGCAAGCGCGACTGGCACCATTGTCTCAATTATTTCGATTAATTTACTACCGAAGCCATTACCTCTAAAATCATGGTGAATATATGTGTCATTGTTCCAAATTGAGTCAATGACTCGAGACCCCATTTTTAAACGAACATGCATGGTGCCTTTGAATCCGACCACTTTCCCATCAACCAGCAACACCACACCAGACGAACTCTTAGCAGACCAAGGATTACTATTATACTGCCAATCCCATAGGTCACGTTTGATTGGCTGATTTTCCAATAATTGGAAGATCTCTTCTTTTAGATCAGCAGTGAACGGGACGAATTCAATCAATAGCACGCCTCTTTAGTATCAGCTTTAGGTGAGTATATCATTGATGTAACCCTGAGATCCTTCATACGAAACAACTCGTGCAGGTACACCAACAACAACAGCTTTATCTGGTACGTCATTTGTTACAACCGAATTAGCACCAATTGCCACATCATTGCCAATGGTTACTTTTCCAATAAGCTTCGCTCCTGGTGCTATATAGACGCGATCACCAATTATCGGTGCACCTATTTTGCTGCCTGTATTAGTCACACCAATAGTTACACCCTGAGAAATATTACAATTTTTTCCAATAACAGCACTTCTACTGACCACTATGTGCCCGAAGTGGCCTATATAAAAACCTTCCCCAATATTATGAGAATGTATGTCAATTCCAAATTTGATGCGCTTCCTCTGTAAAATAAACCCGATTATTTTAGATTTAAAAACAGTGCGTAATCGGAGCCAAACCATAAAATTGAAACCAGGTTCTTGCATATACGTTGCAATAAATGATTTAAGTGAGGTATCAGCAGCATATCGATACAAATCCGTTTTTATTAAATATATATATTTTTGGGACGATTCACGTAACGACATAAGTAACTCTTTAGTTTCCCGCTGATATTTTATTTTCTATCAAAGCTATCATGTCCCCGATATTGCGCAGATTTGGGGCTTCGGTATCGGAAATACTGATTCCGAAATGATTTTCAACGGCCATGAGAATGTTCAGGTATGCAAAGGAATCCCAACCATCAACATCACTGGACGTAGTACTGGTGGTAAGAATTATTGATTCATCTAGAAATACTTCTCTAAATAGTGTTGTAAGCTGAATTAAGGTATCCATTTATATCTCCAATGTTGAAATATCGCCGATTTCTGTTCCAAGGTATTGAGCTTTTAATACACGCCGCATTATTTTACCACTCTTGTTTTTCGGGATTGCAGCGATTGGAATAATTTCTTGCGGTGTGGCAATTGATGAGACTTTATTCGATACATAGAGACGAATTTTAAGTTCAAGCTCTTTTGTAAACTCATACTGTTGATGTAGACAGACAAAGGCCACAACCTTCTCGAAAAGTATTTCATGCGGTGCAGCAATTACTCCTGACTCGGCAATCTCTTCAATCTCAAGCAGTGCGCTCTCTACCTCAAAAGGACTTACCAAGTGGCCACCAGTATTTATGATGTCATCACTACGCCCCATAAACCAGTAATAGCCATTAGCATCACGAATTGCTGTGTCACCGGTATAGTACCAACCGTCACGAAACTTTGAGTTGTACGCTTGTTCATTATTTATGAATGTAATGAACATGGAAGGCCACCCGGCTTTTACACAGAGATTCCCCTGCTCACCGTCAGCTACCATTGCTCCGTCATCAGCCAATATAGCTGGCACAATGCCTTCTACGGGCTGCCCCATGGATCCGGCACGAATTTCCAATCCGGGACGGTTGGCGATCATAATACCGCCAGTCTCCGTTTGGAACCACGTATCGTAGATCTCTTTTCCAAGTGTACGACGAGCCCACGTAATAACTTCAGGATTAAGTGGTTCCCCTACGCTACAGATATGGCGAAGCGAACTAAGATCAAAACGGGAAAAGAGTGCAGTATCTTCACGCAGCAACATTCTTAAAGCGGTTGGTGCGGTATACCAAACAGTTATCTTCTCATCCTGCAATAACCTGAACCAGGCTTCTGCATCATAACCTCCACCATAATGAACCTGTGTTACACCTTGGCACCATGGCCCAATAATACCGTATGAAGTTCCGGTCACCCAACCTTGATCGGCAGTACACCAAAATACGTCGGTACTTTTCAGGCCAAGAACATTCTTGGTAGTCGCGTGCTGATGAAATATGCTGTTATGGCGGTGCAGTACACCTTTAGGTTTACCAGTAGAACCGGATGTATAATGAAGCATTGAGGGTGTGTCAGGATCAGTAGGTAGAGTTATAAAATTTGCAGATGTTTCTGCCATTAAGCGGCTGTAGCTGAATACATTTTCTGCAATATGATCGTCGCCATCTACAACAATAACCCAACGTAATGCAGGCAATTGACCGCGTATTCTATTTATCTTTTTAAGAAAACTTTTTTTAGTGATTAATCCTTTAGCCTGCGAGTCACCAAGCCTATCGAGTAATGCGTCTTCGCCGAAGTTGGCAAAAAGAGTCCCCGTAATTAGCTTCATCTTTAACATGCCAAGAATGGCAAAGAACTGCTCCGGCATTTTGGGAAGAAACGTAAAGGCAACGTCACCCGCTTCAGCACCAAGCTTTTGCAGTGCGTTCGCGAAACGGTTACTTTCATTGTCAAGATCCGAAAATGTATAATCTCTTCGATCATCATTTGCTGAGATCCAACGCATGGCAACGTTTTCAGCCAAACCGTTTTCGAGCTGTTGCGTAGTACAAATATGACCGATATTGTGTTGGTTATTTTTTATAACAATGCTCATGGCTCCCCCTTTGAAGGAATGAGTAGTGAATCTATTTTATCCACCATTTCCTTGGCACTCATAAAATACACATCCACATTATGTGTATTCTTAAAACTTTCAATACCATCAAAGAAACGTTGCCACCCGCCATCATTAAAGAGCACCTTCATGATACTTTCCTGAGTGCCATGGGTGTACAACTTCACAAAGACGTGCTCAGGCGCACCTTTGACCGACACTCCGGAATCGATCCACAACTTGACCCGCTCTGCCGATGGCGGAAAATTTCCCAAAATGCCACTATGTTCAATTCGTGGCACCAGACCAAACTTCCTTCGCCCCCAATCAAAACACAACGGCCCTTGAACCATCAACAATCCGTCACCACGCTTACCGACCTCTGCATCCACACCCCAATCATGTGATTTGGGCATCCCCGGTTTATCAACCGCATAGTAAATGCTGTTTACTTTGCGCGTCTGGGTATCACTGGGGGCTGACGGCAAGGTAAAATCGGCATAACAGCCGGTCTCCAGGAGGATCTTTATCTCGTCATTGACGCCACACCAGCGCCCGTCTTTCCGGGAGTTGCAGAGCGACCAGTTGCCGTGAATAAATCCATAAACTATCTCCCCGGTCTTCTTGTCAACCGACAGCAGACCATGTTGCTCATGCAGACGATGCTTGAAATCGATCAAGGTCCGGCGCAGATTCTCCGAAGTGTCATTATCGTGGTGCAGGTGAATCTCAACCTCGCCATAACCGGCATGACACAACTCCGCCAAGGCGTTCAGATCCTGAACCTGATACTCCTCTTCTGGATAGAAAAAACTGTATTTAAGGCGGTTACAATCCGAATCGCGGTATTTGTCGGCGATCTTTGGATACTCGTTCAGCCAACGCTGAATACGTTTGCGGGCGGTTGTTGTGTCGGCACCGTTCCAGTACGGTTCAAAATGATCACAGATGCAGAAGTACACATGTTTGGGGGGCACTCGCTCGCCACGGATTGACCGCTCAAATTCACGGGCAAAGTAATAGGGGAGCCAGTTGAGTGTAGCAACTACTTTATTCAGCATCAAAACTACTCCATGAAAATCATTTTCTCGCCAGCTGCGCTTAAAACGCCAAGAAGCTAAGCAGTTCATGTATAACAGAAATAAAGGGCATCTCTCCAATTAATTGTCAATCTTCAACCTATCAATCTCTTCATCCGTCAATCCGGTATATTTCCTGATTCTGTCATTTGACTCACCGTCTTTTATCATTTCAATCGCGATCTCAACCTTCCCTTCAAGCTTGCCTTTGCCAAATTGTTCTTCCATACCATACATATCAGCAGAATCACGTATGCGCTATGCGTTGCGTGAGTTGATTCATACGGCCACCGGGATACGACAGGGAGATAACGGGCTCACCGACGCAGCTTTCCAATACCTTTTGTGAATCAGAAATTTCATCTCGTATTTCGGCTTCCGGTAAATCAGACAGAAAGCGATGCGTAACGCCATGGCTCCCAACACCCATCCCCGCCCGGTGCAGAGTGCGAATCTGCTCTGTATTCATAAAATACGGCGTCCCGATCCAACCGGTTGTAATAAAAAACTCCGCTTTAAACCCAAATTCCTGCAGTATCGGCAGTGCCAGAGTAGCATTTGACTCATGCCCGTCATCAAATGTCAGAACAACCGCTTTATCCGGCCATTGATCACATGCATGCAGCTCTTCAAGTAAAAAAGGCCTGAAACCCTCCCGGTGAAGCCACTCCATCTGGTCACGAAACTGACTGACCTGCAGGACGTACAGCAGATCGCCCGGCTCTTTCGCTCCGGACGGATGAGCTTCATCCTCAAGTGCGTGATACATGAGAACCGGGATACCTTTTGAAGTGTTTTTTACCACAAGACAACCTTTTTCTGACTGGTTTGTGTCACTCACTTCTTCGCTGCCGGGTGCCAGGCATTTGCGCACCCTCCTGTAGCCCATTTACAGAATCCGGCTATTGCTGCAATATTCATCATCAAGAAAAAATAACTGAGATTCACCACACGAAAAATTCTGGTTTTTGGAAACACAAATCCAATTGAGGCGGATCCATAGAATGCAATTTGCAAAAATGTAAACAGACGGAAGTAAAATCCCGATAAAAGCAGACTATCAATCAGCAGAAAGATCATGGCGAAAGGCACTATTAAACGCATTATTTTATGAGATAGAAAGCGCCAAAGAACAGGATTTTTCCAGGGAAACAAAAGCCATGGAGCGAGGCTGAGCAATTGCCAGTTCCCGGCAAGAGTTCTAACTTTACGTCGCCACTCCTGATTGGCATCTTTGGAAACAATGTCGTAAGCAATCGACTCTGATTCAAAAAGAACTCTTCTTCCCTGACGTGCAATATTCATCGGTGTCAGTACATCATCAAGAATAGTCCCTGCCGGCAATGGTTTATAGAGAGCTCGGCGTATGGCATATATGCAGCCAGTTGCTCCGACAACAGAACCGCTTGCTGACTCGCTTCTCCGAATAAATTTTTCGTATTTCCAGTAAGCGCCCATCTCAGCTTCTATATTACTTTCAGTGTCTTGCAAAAAGTGCAGCTCCCCACTTACACAGCCTACCGTCTCATCAGCAAAATTAGCCACAAGCTGCTTGATAGCATCCTTCCGAAATTCTTGGCGGGCATCAGCAAAAACAATAAGTTCGCCTTTCGACTTGTCAATTCCATAATTCAAGGCCAGCGCTTTACCATCGTTTTTTTTAAGCGCATATACAGTAACCCTCTCAGAAATGATCGCTTCGGCACAAGCAACGGTCCGATCCGTAGATCCGTCAGAAACAACAATAATTTCAAGCAAGTCATGCGGATAATCTTGAGCCAGGAGATTCTGTAACCGACGTTCGATTGTGCTTTCGCCATTGTGGACGGCGATGACTACACTTACCGAAGGAGTGATGGGACGTTTACTGACGGTACGTTTTACGAAAAAATGAAAAAATGAAATCAGGAGAGGATATCCCGCATAAGTGTAAAGTATGAGAGCCAGCATCACCCAAAAGAGGATAATCATTTTCAGAACGCCTTTAAAGAGTTATATCCGTCTCGTTGATTTGTATGGTCCGCAATGGGGAAAAATATTTGTACTTTTTAAGTGCCGACTGTATACCACCGAAAATGAGTCTGAGTCAATGAAAAATCAAGGGTTTAGCAGAAGGATCGGTAACACCCCAGAGAGGTTCTGGTGAAAAAAAGGGGCATCCCTGATTTATTTTCCCATCCTCAACTTTTCAATCTCTTCATCCGTCAACCCGGTATATTTGCTGATCCTGTCATGTGTCTCACCATCTTTTATCATTTCAATCGCGATCTCAATCTTCCCTTCGATCTTCCCTTCGAGTTTCCCTTTGCCAAATTGTTCTTCCATACCATACATATCAGCAGCATCACGTATCTGCCAGTATTCATCCTGCCAACGCTGAATCCGCGTGCGGGCAGTTGTCTTATCGGCACCGCTGCAATACGGTTCATAATGATCACAAAAACAAAAATAGATGTGCTTGGGAGGTGTTCGTTCATCACGGAGGGTTCTGCTGATTTCACGGGAAAAATAAGAGGGAAGCCATTGTAATGTTGCAGCAATCTTGTTTACCATTCGTCACGAACCCTTTGCTACTATGGTAACCACTGAGGGGTGACACCATACACTAAACGGGGCTGTTTGGGGAGTAAAATAATAAAAATCAAATTATTTGTTCTGTAGAGGAAGCGCGGGAATTGATGCGGCAAGAGAATGGTATGCAGAGAGAAGAAATGTAAATTTTTTAGCCTCGGGATTACTGCGATTACTCTGGATTTTAACGTTATAACAATACAAAAGGATTTTGAATCGTCAATCTGTTTTCGATTCGTTGTCCGTGATGCAAATCTTCCGTAAATAAAATCGAACATTCTTGCTTCAGAGCTGAAGCGACCATTAAACTATCCCAGTATGAAAAACTGTATTTTTTTGAAATACCAGTCGCTTTCACTATTGTGTTTCGATCCGGTAAATCTATCGGGTACAGATCAAATAACCCTTCGACAATTTTTCCCAATGTATCAAAATCAACCCGGTATTTTCTGCTCATCACCCAGATGAACTCATTCACAACCTGACTGCTCAGACAGATTCTGTCTTCGTTGAGAAGTTTGAGCACTATATCACGCTTTTCTTTCTCCGTATCTGAATACGCATAAATCCAAATGTTCGTATCCAAAAAAAGTGATTTAGCTTTCGGCATAAATTTCATCTCTCGTAAACTTCCATTGCGTTGTGTCTATTTTGATTTTGCTTAACATCATTTTTTTTTCCACATCATTCCCGAGATCGATTGTAACACTTACAATTTTCCCCCTGCACTTTCTTGGCAATTTCATGTGGATAAAATCATGTTCAACTTTAATCATCTCTTTTAATACATGCATTGTTTTTCTCCTGCGTGACCCAGCGGGGTCAGAATTTTGTTGCTTGGGAAAATAGGGAGGGAAAACGGTAAGGGCGCAGGGGATGATTCCAAAGATTTCTTCGATTTCATGAACATACCTCCTTTCAAGCTCACATACTACTTTACTGCCAGGTTGAAATTGTTTTATACGGCCAGCGTTTACCAACACGATAGCTGCCGCAACAGTGCCACCTGAGGAACCAAACGGGGCTGGGCTATTGTTGTTGCATTATTTGCCTTCGTTTTATTTAAGTCCAATACCACTTCTACCCAACGGAACATAATTGAACCCGGCCGTCGCCAATCGATTCGGTTTGTAAAGATTACGACCATCGACAATATTGGGCAACTTAAGCGCCGCCATAATGCGGTCAAAATCAGGATTACGATATTCACTCCAGTCGGTTATAACCGCCAAACTTTTCAAATCCTCTCTATCTTTTCACGAATCAGTCAGTACAACTTTCTTGAGAACAAATTCCTTACTACTCAAACCCAGTTTTCCAGTTTCAAGCCTTTGATTCGCCTGAAGT
>Ga0172367_10003187_pt1 | contig 21677 bp, 18 predicted proteins | sample Lak10m_FD_114542 | JGI IMG/M metagenome (GOLD analysis project Ga0172367, IMG submission 114542) | Freshwater microbial communities from Kabuno Bay, South-Kivu, Congo - kab_022012_10m | ecosystem: Environmental > Aquatic > Freshwater > Lake | place: Democratic Republic of the Congo: South-Kivu... | reverse complement strand
TGAAACAGTCGCCTCCCTTGCCACTCGAGCGCGAGCTCTGCGTGAAAATGCCGGAGATTAAGCAGCCCCCCTCCGCACTATCATGAGAAAAATCTGCATCATCACCGGAACCCGTGCAGAGTATGGTCTGCTTCGTTGGGTGATGCAGGGGATCAAGGATGATGTTGCCTTAACGCTGCAAATCATTGTTACAGGTATGCATCTGTCGCCTGAATTTGGGTTGACCTATCAAGAGATTGAACGCGATGGGTTTATCATTGACCGAAAGGTTGAAATGCTGACCAGTTCTGATTCTGCTGTGGGTATAGCCAAATCAATGGGTCTCGGTATGATCGGCATTGCTGACGCACTGAGTGAATTGAAGCCGGATATGATTCTCGTGCTTGGAGACAGGTTCGAAATATTTTCTGCTGTATCGGCTGCTTTGGTTGCACGTATTCCTGTTGCGCATCTGCATGGAGGTGAACTAACAGAAGGAGCCTTTGATGAGGCGATGAGGCATTCGATTACCAAGATGTCTCATCTGCATTTTGTTGCAGCCGAAGAGTATCAAAGGCGGGTGATTCAACTTGGAGAGCATCCCGACAGGGTCTTTTTGGTAGGCGGGTTGGGCATCGACAATATCAAACGGCTGAAGCTGCTTGATCGTCGGGAATTGGAATCGGAAATGAATTTTCAGTTTGGATCAAGAAACTTGCTTATTACCTTTCATCCGGTAACACTTGAGCAGGCAACTGCTGCGGAGCAAATGTCTGAACTCCTTGATGCACTTGCTGAATTAAAGGATACACAGCTTATATTCACCATGCCGAATGCTGATACTGATAGCAGGGGGTTAAAGCAAATGGTGGAAGAATTTACATCGAAATTCTCAAATGCCCGGGCTTTTTCCTCTCTTGGTCAGTTGCGATACCTCTCATGCATTGCTCAGGTAGATGGAGTATTAGGCAATTCCTCCAGCGGTCTTACCGAAGTGCCTAGTTTCAGGAAAGGTACCATAAATATTGGCGATCGGCAGAGGGGTAGGTTACGAGCTGAGAGTGTTATTGATTGTGAACCATCACGCAAGATTATTACCGAAGCGCTTAAAAAATTGTACTCACCAGATTTTAACAGTTTGGTAGGAAGGGCTATAAACCCCTATGGTGAAGGTGGCGCAAGTGAAAAAATTGTTTCAATAATTAAATCAGTCGTACTTTATGATATTCTCAAGAAATATTTTTATGATTTGCCTGATTCCAGTAAACAAAATATTTGTATTGTTTAAGGACTTAATATGAAGCAAGATAATAAATATGATTTATTGGATTTTGATGATATTAGTTGGCGTTCAGTTCTTTTGCTATTTGACAGCAATATCAAACATGTAATTGATAATTTTGATAAGACAAATATTCCAATTGCGTTGATTGTTAATCATGAAAATCACTTGATTGGTACCATTACTGATGGAGATATTCGTCGGGCTTTGCTACGGGGATTAGATCTCAACAGCTCGATTGAGACTGTAATTCATACTGATGCAATAGTGGTGCCCCCATATCTAAGTCGAGAAAGTGTAAAGGCAATTATGCTGGCAAATAAAATTCGTCATTTACCTATTGTTAATGATGATCGGTATGTTATTGGTCTTCATCAATGGGAGAAAATTGTCGCACCTCAGCATTTACCGAATTTGATGGTTATAATGGCGGGAGGTCGAGGAACTCGTTTGTACCCGCATACTCGTAATTGTCCCAAGCCCTTATTGCCTGTTTCGGGTAAACCAATACTACAGCATGTTATTGAAAGAGCTAAACTTGACGGTTTTCGGCATTTTGTTCTTGCTGTCCATTATTTAGGTCATATGATAGAAGAGTATTTTGGGGATGGTACGCAATTTGGAGTGGAGATAGATTATTTACATGAGAAAACTCCATTAGGTACAGCTGGGGCACTTGGGTTGCTTGATCCACAGCCGGTAAATCCAGTTATTGTTACGAATGGCGATGTCCTTACTGATATAAGGTATGATGAGCTGCTTGATTTCCATATTCGGTATGGTGCAGTAGGTACTATGGCAGTGCGATTACATGAGTGGACTCATCCTTTTGGAGTGGTTCAGACCAAAGGTGTCGATATTGTTGGATTTGAAGAAAAACCGGTTTCCCGTACACATATCAATGCGGGTGTTTATGTGCTTGAGCCGGATGCATTAGGGGTATTGACCACTGAGGATCATTGTGATATGCCTACTCTATTTGAGCGTTTAAAGATGAAGTCTAGCCGAATTGTTGCTTATCCTATGCATGAACCCTGGCTGGATGTAGGGCGGCCAGAAGATTTGGTGGCTGCTGGTTTTTGTTGTGATGATAAAAACCGGTAAGATATAGTTGGTTTATCGAATGAATTTTCTGGAGGTTATCGGCTTAATACCGTAAAACATGCATTGTGATTTTATTTACGTAAAAATAATGAATTGATCGATGAAAAATAATCATGTCTTAATAGTAGCTGAGATGGCTTGGGCTCATGATGGATCATTAGATAAAGCTATTGCTATTATGCGAGCAGCCAAAGAATCGGGTGCTGATGCTATCGGTATTCATCTTACCAATATACCATCCTATATGGTGCCTCATTATGGCAGCGGCGAAGGGCGGGTTTCTGCAGGTAAAGAGCATTTAAAAATATATCGTTACCTTCAGGACATTAATTTAACAGATGATGATTGGGTGTCATTTGCCAAAGCTTCGAGATCCATAGGTCTATCCCTTTGTGTAATGCCCAATGATATCGTTAGTCTGAATTTTTGTGAGGCGCATATTTCTCCCGACTTCTATGTTTTAACCGCTGCGGCTTTTGTTGAAGCTGAGTTTATCAGTCTAGTTGCCAAAACCAATCGTCCGACTTTGTTCCGGATTGGCGGTGCAACATTAGGAGAAATTGAGTCGGCACTCAATATATTTCATGCAAACGGCAGTGGTGAAGTCACTTTACTGCATGGGTTTCAAAATTATCCTACCCTTCTTCAAGATACCAATATTCGTCAGATACAGTCGCTTTCTCAGTTATTTAACGTTCCTGTTGGTTTGGCTGACCACATTGATGGAGGTGATCCTGTTGCTAAAGTATTGCCATTAATGGCTTTAGCTTTTGGTGCAACATGCATTGAAAAGCATATTACCTGGGATAGAGAGGAAAAAGGTGAGGATTTTGAAGCTGCCCTGAATCCAAAAGATTTTAAGGAATTCGTTTCGTTTGTAAGAGCTGGCGAGATTGCTCTTGGTGATCTTCATTGGGGAAGTTTGTCTCCTGCAGCTGAACGATATCGAGCGGTGTCACGAAAGCGTATGGTAGCGGCACGGAATATTGCAGCAGGTACTGTGCTTTGTCGAGAAGATATAGCATTCAAACGAGCGGATGTTGGCATTAGCCCAACGCAGCTTGATACCGTTATAGGGCGCACATTAAAATTTGATCTCGTTGAAAATGATGGAATAAATTCAGGAGACCTGCTGTGAAAATCGGATGCCTCTTATCGGTCAGGGAAAAAGCTACTCGACTCCCGGGGAAAGTACTGCTTGATGTTGCAGGAAAACCTTTGACTGTGCGTTTGCTTGAACGATTGTCGATGGCAAAGAATGTTGATCAAGTTATTCTTTCTACTTCGATACACCCTGATGATGATGTTCTTATTCATCTTGCAGAACAGGAAGGATTTGCTTCTTTTAGAGGTAGTGAAAATGATAAATTATTACGCTATCATGATACGGCAAAATATTACAATCTTGATTCAGTAATTATTGTTGATGGTGACGATCCATTTTGTTTTCCAGAAACTATTGATATGGTTGCAGTTGCATTACGCCAAGGTAATGTGGATTGTGTCTATCTTTCTGGTCTACCGCTTGGAGCTGCTGCTACCGGATTGACAACAGATGCCCTGCTTCAGGTTTTGGACATGAAAGATGAGTCAGATACCGAGGTATGGGGCGGCTACTTTATTGGTTCAGCTCGGTTTCGAACGAAAGAGATTGGCATTAATGACCCTTTGTTGAATCATCCTGAGATACGTCTGACGCTTGATTACGAGGAAGATTATGAATTAGTCACCAATGTGGTTCGTGCATTTGGAAACAGGACTGATTTTTCAAGCAGAGAACTGATGGATCTTTTGGTAAACCTTCGGCCAGAACTGGTCATGATTAATGCGTCGGCCCAGGCACGTTATGAAAACCATTTGAAGAATTCCGCACCAGTCAAATTTAAGGACTCCGCACAAATACAAAACCCGGATATAGTCAAGATTCTTGTTATAGGTCTTGGTTCCATGGGTAAACGTCGTGTACGCAATCTTTTATCCAATGGTATTTTAAAGGAAAATATCATTGGTGTTGATATGCGTTCAGACCGTGCAACTGAAGCGGCACAGAAGTATGGTATTGCGACACATACTGAATTAAATGGTTTAGATATTGAGAGTGTCAGAGCTTTTATTATTTCTACCCCGCCCGACCAGCATTTGTACTATGCGCAACTTGCGGCAGAGAACGGAAAGCATATGTTTATCGAAGCCAGTGTCCTGTCTGAAGGACTGATCGAGCTTGCTGATCGTGCAGATCAATTCGGATTTGTAGTTTTCCCTTCATGTACCATGCGTTATTTTGCAGGACCACGACGCATCATTGAATTACTCAACTCTGGTGCTATTGGCAAAGTGTATGCATGGCAATACCAAAGTGGCCAGTATTTACCTGATTGGCATCCATGGGAATCCATAACTGAATTTTATGTATCCAAGCCAACCACCGGAGGGTGCAGGGAGATTGTTCCATTTGAAATGGTGTGGCTGGTGAAAGTATTTGGTAAAGTATTAGAAATCGATGCAAGGCATGCCAAGATTTCAGATATACCCGCGTCAATAGATGATATTTATATGCTTCAGACATTGCATGAGGGAGGGGTTTTAGGACAACTGATTGTTGACGTACTCGGTCGCAGCCCGATAAGAGTACTCAGAGTAACTGGCTCTGACGGTACTTTGGAGTGGGATGACAGTAATAAGCAGATTCGTCTTTTCAACGTTTCTTCAGGGAAGTGGCATGAAGAAGACGTAGGAGTTGGATCAGTCGAGTCTCAATATATCAATCCTGAGGAACCTTATATTGAGGAGATCCGTCAGTTTCTCAACTGCATTCGCAATGGGAAATTACCTGATTACACTTTGCGAGAAGATGTCGAAATATTGAATATACTTTACCAAGCCGAAGCTTCAGCGTTTGATTGTAAACGAGTAGTTATGGCTTAATCATTCGATAAAAAAATATTATAATTATGCTGTTTGATAATAGCAATCAACTACGTGATCGGGCGCATCGGTTGATTCCTGGAGGTGCACATACCTATAGCAAGGGGGATGACCAATTTCCTCAACTTTCTCCCGGATTTATTACTCATGGGAAGGGTTCTCGAGTATGGGATCCTGATGGTAATGAATTTCTGGATTGGGGAATGGGACTGCGTTCGGTATGTCTTGGTCACGCGTATGATCCGGTATTGGAAGTAGTTAAGGCTCAACTCGAAAAAGGCGTTAATTTTACACGCCCATCATTGCTTGAAGCAGACCTGGCTGAATTGTTAGTGGATATTGTGCCCTCTGCTGACATGGTCAAATTTGCGAAAAACGGTTCAGATGTAACAACCGCAGCTATTCGTCTTGCAAGAGCTTTTACTGATCGTGATCTTATAATTCGGTGTATTGATCATCCTTTTTTCAGTGTTGATGACTGGTTTATTGGCGATACTCCGATGAATGCAGGTATACCTCAGAGTATTAAAGATATGACCAAGCATTTTCCGTTTAACAACGCTGATGCTCTGGCTCATTTGCTTGATGAGAATAGAGGTAATGTGGCCTGCATAATTCTTGAAGCTGCGGCAACAGCGGCTCCAAATCCTGGTTTTCTGGAACGGGTAAGGGAATTGGCGACTATGCATGGCGCAGTATTGATTTTTGATGAAATTATCAGCGGCTTTCGTTGGGATCTGCGAGGTGCCCAACACTATTATGGGGTTACACCTGATATGTCTACCTTTGGCAAGGCTATGGCAAATGGATTTTCTCTTGCGGCCTTGGTCGGCAAGCGAGAAATTATGGAGCGAGGCGGCTTGACCCATTCCCATCCGAGAGTTTTTCTTTTGTCTACGACCAACGGAGCAGAAACACATTGTCTCGCAGCCTCGCTTAAGACCATAAAGCTTTTACGCGATACATCGATAATAACTGAAAACTGGGAAGTAGGAAAACAATTGCGCGAAGGATTCAATCTCCTCGCTAATCACCATGGTATTGGTGATCGTTTCCGTATGCAGGGGATTGATATTTCACCATGGTATTCCTTTTATGATATCAATGGCAAGGTTGATCTCGCATTACGAACATTATTTCTCCAGGAAACCATACGTCATGGAGTACTCATTCCCTATATATCGGTATCTGCATCCCATCGACAAAATGAGGTTGACCAGACATTAGATGCTGTAAACAAAGCATTATATGTTATAGCACAGGCAATAGACAATGGTAGTACCGAAGGGTTTCTTTTGGGATCTGAGGTTAGGCCTGTATTCCGGAAGTACAATTAAGCTGTTAGCCATGGAGATTGCTGTAGTACAAATGGAGATTGCTGATGCAAATCCGGAAAAGAATCGAGAAACATTGACCGACCTCCTGGATCAAAATGCGGGTTCTGATCTGTATTTGCTTCCTGAACTCTGGAGTACTGGTTATACACAATTATTATGGTCAAAGTTGGCTGAAGAAGACACCTATGTCAACATGTCCTGGATGGCTGGACAGGCAAGGATAAGAAATCAATGGATAGGCGGATCTATTATTGCAGTTAATAGTGATGGTGCAATAGTAAATCGATTTTTGCTATTTAACCGAAAAGGGATTCTTGCATGTCAATATGACAAAGTTCATCTGTTTCGACCGCTGCAAGAGGATATTTATCTTAAAGCGGGAAACTCATTGTCGCCAATTATTGACATAGATGGAGTGCGGTTTGCACCGGCTATATGTTATGATTTACGTTTTCCTGAAATGTTTCGAAACCTTGCTATGCAAGGGGTTGATGTTTTTCTTGTTTCGAGTGAATGGCCTTTTCCAAGAGAGCATGCCTTACGAGTTCTGGTCGAGGCTCGATGTATAGAGAATCAGGCATTTGTTGCGCTTTCGAATCGCATCGGTCTTGATGGCAGTGGTAATAACTTTTGCGGTGGTTCAGGAATATTCAGTCCAATGGGAGTAATCGCAGAAGCAGGATCAATGCCAGGGGTGGTAAAAATGGATATTGATATTGATGAATTACGTAAACTTCGGGAAAGTTTTCCGTGCTTATCTCATCGAATTAAGGGAGTAGATTTTGAGTGATGTATGTATGCCGTACAGAGACCTCTTTCGTGTAGACAATAAGGTAGTTGTTGTTACAGGTGGGACAGGAATTCTTGGCAGAAGATACTGTCGCGCATTGGCAGAAATGGGTGCAAAGGTTGTTATTGCTGATATAAAACAGGAAGTATGTGATGATTTAGCGAAAGAATTAAATCTACAAACAGGCGTTCATGTTACGGCCTTGTCGGTTGATTTAAGTAGTGAAACATCAATTGTCGAATGGGCAAAACGTATTCTTGATACTCACGGAAGAATAGACGTATTGATGAATAATGCAGCAGCAAAGGCGGATGGATTTTTTGCGCCTTTGGAAAAATATTCACTGAAGACATGGAATGAGGTAATGGCGGTGAATGTTAATGCTGTCTTTCTTACTGTTCGTGAATTAGGTCCAAGCATGGCTGAAAGAGGTTGTGGAAGTATTATAAATGTAGCATCAATTTATGGAGTTGTTGCTCCGGATCAGCGCATATATGAAGGTTCAATGTATGAGGAAATGGGTGGCCCTATAAATACACCAATGATTTATTCTGCATCAAAAGGTGCTGTAATTGCAATGACAAAATATCTTGCATCATATTGGGGTGGTAAAGGAGTAAGAGTAAATTGTATGACACCTGGAGGCGTTGCTTCAGGACAAAACGAAGAATTTAATGCAAAGTATTCATTACATGTTCCGATGGGAAGAATGGCAAAAGCAGATGAAATGATTGGTGCCATGCTGTATCTGGCTTCGAATGCATCGTCATATGTAAATGGACAGAATATAATCGTTGACGGGGGCTGGACCGCCTGGTAAATAAAGATATTATTTTTTAAATATAGATGATATTTAGCGATAATTATCTTTTGGCAGTAAATAATAGTATAAGGCACGTAGTATTATAACAGATAAATATTATTTAATAAATCATGGAAAAGAAGCCGGAAAAGGAAAGCAATTTATATGAATTTGATTCTAATGCTACTTATAAAGAAACAGTATTTAGTGACAAATGGAAAAGGTATAGATCAGAAGAATATTTTAAATATAGAGATGCATGGGATAGAATACCAAGGGAAAAAATAGCAACAGATTTCCCTATGCATTTGGATATCGAAACTACAAATATGTGTAATTTGCGTTGTCCTATGTGTCCAAGGACAATAATGGTTGCAAAAAATGAGTTCTCTCAGCTAGGAATGATTTCACGTGAAGATTATATGAATATAATAGATGAAGCTTCTGCGCATGGGGTAAAATCTATAAAATTAAATTATCTAGGTGAGCCTCTTATGCATCCAGATGTTGTATGGCAAGTAGACTATGCAAAGAAAAATGGTATTCTTGACATTATGATGAATACAAATGGAAGTCTGCTAACCAAAAAAATGGGAGATGACTTGTTGAAGGCAGGACTTGATAATCTATATGTATCTTTTGATTCTATAAAACCCGATGTCTACTCTGTACAAAGAAAGGGTGTTACGATCGGTCATGTTATAGATAATCTTTATAAATTTTCACAACTGAGAAATGAGATAAGGCCATCATGTCAAATACGTCTATCTATGGTAATGTATAAAGGTGACAAATGGCAAAAAGAATTTGAAGCATTAAAGGTAATGTGGGAAGGTATTGTTGATGCGGTTGGTTATGGATGGTATGTTGATCATGAGAGTACTAAGCACATGGATTATGATAAACAAATGGGTTATTATTGTGCGCAACTATTTCAAAGAACGTTTTTAAAATATAATGGCGACGTAACGATATGTTGTGTTGATGATAAAGATGAAATGGTTATGGGAAATTGGAGAGAGAATTCTTTGAAGAGCATTTGGAATGGAGATAACTACAGAAAAGTAAGAGAATTACATTCAAGTGATAAATATTATGATATTTCGATGTGCAGAAGATGTTATTTGCCAGTTTCTGAATAAGTAATAAATGTTATTATTTTGTAAGTAAAATATTTGAGAATATATGTTGTTTAATGGTGAAAATATGCAGTGTTAAAAACTATAACAAATAAAGAAATATATGATGAGCATGATTTATTTATAATCGATCAAATGACGGGTCGTACAAGGAAAAGATGGCTTGGATATTTGGCGGCGATCGAAATATACGCTCAAAATAATACAGTATTAAAAGCTATAGGATATCATAGCCTGATCATTGGTCACTCTTTAATGATTAATGGTAACAATAAAAAATATATATTAATTAGGGATGCTAAAAAAATAGGATATAATTTCCTGATTTTATTTGTAGGGAGTATTGCTAATAGTACTAAATCTATTTTCTATTCAATAAAGAATCTTTTTAATAGGACAAAGAACGTACATGCCAATAATGATATTAGCTGTAAAAGTGATTTTCTTTTATATCATTCCTCAAATAAGCCAAATGTAGGTCCGCCTTTAGTTGAGTTGGCTAATAGATTAGTGAACAAAGGATTTACGGTTTCATTGATGAACACTGAACAAGTCAATTCTATTTACATAGATGTTGTTTCGGGAAAGGTTGTGAATATTATGAGAGAGTTTAAGTTTTATACAAATCCATTAAAATTACTATTTATTGCAATAAGGGCTGTTCTATGGTATATGAAGTTGTATAGAATGGCATTGGTGGCAGATATGCCATATATTTGTAAAATGCAGGTTAAATACCCGTTTTCAGTATGGTATGAACTTGTTATCAGTGCTGTTAGATCACAGGTTATCGACAAAACCCTTGATATACATAATCCTTTAATAATAATAACAAATACAGAAGCATCCCCAATATCAGCAGAGTTGTTGTTGTCAAAAAAATCTATGCACAAGTATAAAATTCTTTTCTCAAATGATGTGCCACTGAATAATATATTTCCTGGATTATCAGATGAAATATGGGTATGGAATGAAAGGTGCATTTCTGAAATAATGAATAGATATACTTTTAAGAAAGTCCCTTTGATATCAGTTATAGGTAATTCTCAGTTTGATTTCATCGAGAAAATTGATAATAGTCAAGATTCTGGTGATCGATTGTCTGAGATTACAAAAGGGAAAATTACATTTTTGTATTTATCTAATTATATTAGTGGCAATTTTGATTATTTATTGGAAAATAAAGTAGCCGATATACTTTATGAAGTCGCAAAATTATGCCCAGATATGCGGTTTATTTTCAAAACACGACCTAATAAAGGAAAGATTGAGCATATTAATTGTTTCGATAAAATGTCAAAACTAAATAATATGTTATTTCTTTCTGGTGAAGAGTATTCATTTTATGAATTAATGAACCATAAAGATATTGTTTATGTGGCTTCTTTTTTGTCATCTGGATTGTATATAGCTTCGGGTTGTGGTAAAGTGACGTTAAGAGCGGTTTATTCAGAAGAGATGGATGAGTTGTGTAAGGACGAATATGCATATATTTATGAAAAATCAATACCTTTTAGATCTGCTAAAGATTTGATTGGTATTTTAAAAATACAAAGTAATGGTGAAAAAAGATTTATGAATAATACTCTTAAAGACTTTCCATATAAAGGTAAAACTATTGATAAAATGGAAGAGCTTTGCACCTCCTATTATGAAAAGATAAGTGCTGAATAAATATAAATAAATATGCAAAATAATTATTATATAATATACAAATGATCATAAATAAAACACTTAAAGAAAATAAGTTTTATGAAATAATTGATACTGTTGTTCCTGGTTTATGTAAGGATGATTTAATTGATCCTGAATATAGGTCTACAGTTTTTTTCGAGAGGATCTCAATGGACGGATTACATGAAATGTATGAATATTCCAAAGATCCAAATATGTATAAGTATTTATCTTCATCTCCCCCAAAATCAATAGAAGATACAAAAAATACACTTGCTCATTTCATCGATCAGGTTGGCAATGACGTTTATGGCAGAAAAAGAATGATGTGGTTTGTTAGAAGGTTTGTTGACCGTCGTGTTATCGGTACTGTTAGTATTTTGAATATTGATTATAAGTCGAGCATGACTGACTGGAGTTTTGCTCTAGGATCAGCATATTGGGGTTCAGGATATAGCTTCGAAATGCTGGAGCTAGTAAAAAAATATGTTTTTGATGATTTGGGTATAAATAGGATATATGGCTGTACACGAATTGAAAATATAAGTGTAATAAATCTTTTGTTGTCTTTAGGTGCAGAAAATGAAGGTATCGCAAGAGAGGTATATTCTGATGGAAACGGAATGTATTTCGATGGATGGATGTATAGTATTTTAGCAAAAGATTATTATTCTGTTAGAAAAAAACAATCTTATCGTGCTTCTGAAAGTGAGATTAGTAAAGAATATATTGCCGTGATTGTTTCATCAGCACTTGATGGAATTAGTATTAGTATTGACGATTCCATGCAATCCGTATCATCATGGGATTCGTTTAATCATATCGAGATTATTCTTTTGCTTCAGGAGAAAACGGGTTATAAATTCAGTCCAATTGAAATAAGTCATTCTACCTCAATAAATTCTATATTTAAAGTAATAAACAAAAAATAAATGAGTGCAACACATATGGTTTCACTTGAAGATAGGCTTTTTGAAGCCATGAAAAGTCATAAGAATATCGTGGCAATTAAGGATGAGAATAGAGAAATAACTTATGAAGAACTACTTTCAAAAGCTTTGGCTATTGCTGGTTATCTATCATCAAAAAAAATTATTAATAGAAATATAGGGATTATCGCCCAAAGAGGGTATGCGGCATATTCTGGAATACTGGGTTCTATTTTTTCAGGATGTTCATATGTTCCTATTAATAATAAATATTCGCAAGAAAAAATCAATGATATAATTATTCAGGCAGATGTTGAAGTTATAATTGCAGAGCGTGATAATTATAAGAATGTCACTTGTGATAGAGTTAGACATATCATATTTCCGGATGATGTTACTGATTTCGTGGAAAATCCAGTCTCAGTGATTACAAAAAAGGAACTTTATGATATTCAAAAAGCTCCAAAGCCAATATTAATAGATTCAAAAGAAAATGCATATATAATATTTACTTCTGGTTCTACTGGAAAACCGAAAGGCGTTGAGGTTACAAGAGATAATTTACTTGCATTTTTAATTAATATGCAAAAATATATCTCTCTGAAACCTGGTTATATATCTGCACAAATTCATGAACTGAGTTTTGATTTTTCAGTTTTCCAAGTATTTTTTCCCATAATTACTGGTGGCACTATATCTGTTGTCCCAAAGGAAGAAGTATATTGCCCTTCAGATTATATAAAAAGAGAAAATGTTGAGTTGTGGAGTTCAGTTCCTACTATAGCTGACATTATGAATAAATTCGGAGTTTTGTCTGATAATGCATTTCCAAAATTAAAATATAGCATATTTTGTGGTGAACCATTGTCACAGCAAGTTGCTAATGCATGGCTTGGAGCAGCTCCAAATAGTTATGTCCAAAATTATTACGGCCCTACTGAAGCGACTGTATTTGTTACTAAATATGATTATGAAAAAAAAGATATTAAAGAATCATATTATAACGGTATTGTACCGATCGGTGATGTATTCGATGATCATAAGATTCTTCTTATAGATGAAAATGAAAAAATTGTACAAGACTCAAATATTGGTGAGATCATAGTTAATGGCCCTCAAGTAGCAAAGGGATATTTAAGTGACGACGAGAGAACAAAAAAATCATTTATTAGTATAAAATCTGCTGACGAAGTAGCTGTGTGGTATAAAACCGGTGATCTTGCGAAATATAATGAGAAGCATATTCTCGAATATGTATCGAGAAAAGATAATCAAATTAAAATTGCGGGACGAAGAGTTGAAATCGGTGAAATAGAGTCGATCCTCAGAGGTGCAGTAAAAGGTTATAATGCTACTGTTATACCGGTTAGAAATCAGAATGGTATAATTCAATATCTTGTCGCCTATGTTACAATTCCTCTTTCAGTCGATGATATTACTGAAATCAGGGAGTGCTGTATGGAAGATATAGAAGATATATTTTTCCCTAAAAAGTTTATTTATATAGAAACTATTCCAACAACTACCAGTGGAAAGGTTGATAGAGTTAAATTGGAAAGTATGGCAAATGTGAGGTTATAATCATAGAGAAAATTTGAAAAAAATAATAGCAGATTACTAACTAAATGTCAAAAAGTAATGTCACTCTTGGGATGATGACCTGGATGTGCGGCCATGTGCATATTCAAGAGACAATAAAATCCATATTAAATCAAACATACAAAGAATTTACATTAATAATCTTTGATGATTGTAGTCCTCAAGATCCCACACAATATATCCATGAAATAATCAGAAATGATTCAAGGGTAATTTATTATAGAAGCAAAAAAAGATTAGGAATGTGTAAGGCGTCGCAGACGGTTTTGAATATGTCCTGTGTTGATACTGAATATTTTGCATGGATTTCTGATCATGATGTTTATAATATTTTATGGCTTGAAAGACTAATGGCATTAATGATACAAAATAATAATGCTGCGGTTGCTTACCCATTTATCGAAGGAATTGATAATGATGGGAAAAATAATGATAGAAAGTCCACAGTTTATGATAATTCTCAGGAAAGCATTTATAATAGATTAAACAGTTTTTCGAGACTTGGTGCTGGGTCAGGAAATATAATCTATGGTTTGTTCCGTTATGCGATTATTAAAAAGATAGGCGGATGGCCAACATTGATAACTCCGGACGTTATATTATTATACGAAGTTAATTGTTTTGGCTCAATAAATCAGTGTCCTGAATATTTAATAAAAAGACGAGATCAAAAAGAAAGAGTCGGATCTGGAGTTAATCTGGTTTTAAGGCAGATTAATGGTATATATCCTAATAATCGTCCTTTATACTCTTATTTTAATTATAAAATAGTCAATTGTATTTATCTTTTATATCATATTCCATTAATACTTGACGGGAAAAAGATATATAGATATAAATATGCTTTATGCGCATCATATCTTTATATGAAGGGTTTATATGTGCCTAAAATAAAAAATACAATAAGAACGCTGCAGAGGATAGAGCAGCAGTGAAAATATTGTGCCTCATGTTATTATATTTAAAAGGAAAACTGATAAATAAATGATATGCTTTTATGTATTTTTAACAAATAAAATACAAAATGGAAAAACATAATCAAATAATATGTATAGATCGCTTTAAGACTAGCGATGCTTTTGTTATTGCTGAAATAGGTCATAATCACCAAGGCTCTTTATCAATTGCGTTCGATATGATCAAAGCTGCAAAAGATGCTGGAGCTGATGCCGTAAAAGTTCAAAAAAGAGATAATCGTTCTTTATTTACAAAAGCATTATATGATCAATCCTATGAGAATGAAAATAGTTATGGTGAAACATACGGCAAGCATCGAGAAGCTTTAGAATTTGGGAAGGCTGAATATCTTGAGCTACAGGCTTATGCAAAAGAGCAAAATATAATATTCTTTGCTACTCCCTTTGATTTTAAGAGTTTGGAATTTCTTGCGGAATTAAATTTGCCGGCCTATAAAATAGCATCTGCAGATCTGACAAATACCCCACTTCAACGAGAGATTGCAAAACTTGGGAAGCCGGTATTCCTTAGTACAGGAGGTGGTTCTCTAGTTGATATTAGAAGAGCTTATGATAATATAATGCCATATAATCAACAATTATGCGTATTACATTGTACAGCATCGTATCCTACACAAATAGAAAACATGAATCTTGACGTTATTCCACGACTTATTAAAGAATATCCGGAACATATCGTAGGTCTGTCTGATCATGAAAATGGAATCGATGCTGCATCTATTGCATATATGTTAGGAGCAAGAGTATTTGAAAAACATTTCACCCTGAATCGTTCATGGAAAGGCACTGATCAGTCATTCTCACTTGAACCGGATGGTTTACGTAAGTTGGTCAGAAATCTTCGTAGAATTCCCGTTATGCGCGGAAGTAGTGAAAAGCATTTATTGGAATGTGAAAAAGCTCCACTTAAGAAAATGGCAAAATCAATTGTTGCATCAAAAGATTTACCTGCTGGACATCATCTTACAGAAAATGATATAGCATTAAAATCGCCAAGTGGAGGGTTGCCGCCTTTTGAATATGACCGTGTTCTTGGTATGGTATTGATTGAATCGGTCAAAGAAGACGAGAATATAATGTTTGAACAATTAATTCCATTTAATGAACAGTAAAAAGTCTTATAACTCAGAAACAAAACTTAATATCAAGGAGCTATTGCTTTCACTTGAAGCTATTGTATTTGATTTCGACGGTGTATTTACTGATAATACAGTTAATATTGATCAGTATGGTTGTGAGTCAGTATCCTGTTGTAGATCAGATAGCATAGGGCTAAAGCGCATCAAAGATATAAACCTCAAAACGCTGATACTGTCAACAGAAGAAAATCCTGTTGTTACGGTGCGAGCATGTAAATTACAAACGGAGTGTATACAGGGTGTTCCAGATAAAGCGCTCGCCCTGACGCAATGGGCATTGAAAAATAAACTGAAACTATCCCGAATAGCTTACGTTGGTAATGATATTAATGATATGCCAGCTTTAAAGCTTGTCGGTTTACCGATAGCTGTGTCGGATGCATATACAGAAATACTTCCGTATGTTTTACATCGAACTAAAAAGTCTGGAGGATCAGGTGCTGTGAGGGAGGTTTGTGATCTGATATTTAACGTAAAAGCGAATCTCCAAACCGAATTTTAATGACTATACACCCAGACAAACTATTTGATATCAGCCGCGAAATTGTTCTTATAACCGGAGTATCTGGTCAGTTAGGGCATGAATACGCAAAAATCTTTCTTCAAAGAGGCGCCCGTGTTATCGGTTTGGATGCACGAACTTCATTGGGAAGTGAAGCCTTGGGCAGGGAATTCCCTGACCGTTTTATGTTTAATTATGCGGATGTCACTAAAAAAACCTCATTAAGTTCTTCGCTAGAAGACATTAAAAAAGGGTTTGGTATTCCTACCGTTCTGGTTAACAATGCAGCAATTGATTCTCCTCCATCTTCCCCTCCTGAAGAAAATGGCCCTTTTGAGGAGTATCCTGAAGCGTCATGGGATAGAGTTATTGATGTTAATCTGAAAGGGGTATATCTTTGCTGTCAGGTTTTCGGAGCAGCTATGGCTATTGCCAGGAAAGGTTCGATTATCAATATCTCTTCAATATATGGTATGGTCTCTCCTGATCAGAATCTTTATGAATATCGTCGAAAGCGTGGTGAGACTTTTTTTAAACCAGTAGCCTATTCAGCATCAAAATCAGGTGTATTTAACCTCACTCGTTATCTTGCTGTTTATTGGGCGCAAAAAAATGTACGCGTCAATACGCTCACCATAGCAGGCGTATTCAATAATCAGGAAAGAGAATTTCTTGATCAATATTGTGCACGTATTCCCCTTGCCAGAATGGCAAATGCAGATGAATATAATGGAGCAGTGCTGTTTCTTGCCAGTCCCGCATCAGCTTATATGACAGGTACCAATCTTATTATCGATGGAGGCTGGACTTCAATATGATTGTTCACAAAGAATACATTGAAAAAATTACAAACTGGATCAGTGGTAAGCCAACCCGAACGGAAAGTAATCTTTGGCTTGATAAATTCAATCCTCATACCGGCGATTTGCTTTATCTTGTCGCTGATTCTTCAGAGGTTGAGGTTAATGCTGCAGTGTCAGCAGCAGAGAATACTTTTCCGTATTGGTCTGATTTCACTCCTGTCAAGCGTGGTCAAATTCTTTCCGATATAGCTTCAGCGATGAAGCAGAATGCTCAAGAGTTGGCGGACTGTATTGCTTTGGAAACAGGAAAACCCCCTCAGGATGCCATGGGGGAAGTTGGTGCGGCTATACTCCAGGCAGAATATTTTGCGGGAGAGGGCATGAGAATGTATTCCCGGTCATTAACATCCGGTATGCCGGGAAAATATAGCCATACCATAAGACAACCTCGAGGAGTTGCCGGTTTAATTGTTCCATCTAATACCCCCATTGCAAATATTGCATGGAAAACATTTCCTGCGCTTATTTGCGGCAACACTGTAGTGCTGAAGGCCGCCGAAGATGCACCTTGTGTTGCGCAGTTATTTGCAGAATTAACAAAGAAAGCTGGTTTGCCCGATGGTGTTTTCAACGTTATTCAGGGCCTTGGACGATCTGCAGGCGCTGCATTGGTTTTGGATAATCGAGTCAATGTGCTGAGTTTTACAGGATCAACAGGTGTTGGTCGATGGATAGCAGAAGCTTCAGGCAAGCGCCTCGCTCGTGTTTCGCTTGAGCTTGGGGGTAAAAATCCCTTTGTGGTTTGTGATGACGCAGATCTTGACCAGGCGGTGCATTGGGCGACACTTTCTGCATTTAGTAATGCAGGTCAACGTTGTGCTGCAGGTAGTCGTATTCTCGTTTTTGCCAATATATATGATGACTTTAAAGATCGATTTGTCAGAAAGGCGAAAAGTCTTACGCTTGGCATAAGGGAAGGATGCGACTTAGGACCGGTTATTAATAAACGTCAGCAAGAGAATATTTTTTGTGCAATAGAGCGTGCTAAATCCGATGGTGGGCAAATCCTATGCGGAGGTTCTTTTCCGTTTTCCGATCCTGAACTGGTGAATGGATATTATGTTCAGCCTACAGTTATTGAGGGATTATCAACAACCGCTGAACTTAGTAAAAACGAAGTGTTCGGCCCGGTGGTCACCTTACATCGAGTAGCTAATCTTGTTGAGGCTTTGCATTTGGCCAATTCGACTGAATATGGCCTTACTGCTGCAATTCATACGAGTAATGTTGATCGTGCTATGTGGTTTGCCCAGCGAGTACAGGCTGGAGTTGTAAACATTAACATTGGAACTTTTGGAAGCGAACCGCATATGCCTTTTGGCGGTTTTGGCGCTTCCGGAAATGGAACCCGAGAGCCAGGAGTTGAGGCGCTTGATGTATATTCAGAGCTGAAAAATATATCATTCCTTACTCGCAGCCATTTTATCTGAGCATTTCATGAAATATAAATCAGTTGCATTTATTCCTGCCCGCTCAGGCTCCAAACGGTTGCCCGATAAAAATATCAAGCTTTTGGCAGGACATCCCTTGCTCGCCTACACAGTCTCTGCCGCGGTTGAATGCGGCGTTTTCGATTCTGTGATCTGTGCGACGGATTGCGAGCTCTATGCCGATATAGCACGATATTATGGTGCTGAAGTTCCTTTTCTTCGACCGGCAGGGATATCTGGTGACAAGTCGCCTGATATCGAGTGGGTTTCCTGGATGTTGCAAACGTTACAAAAGCAGGGTTGCTTTTTTGACATATTTAGTATTCTTCGGCCTACCAATCCCTTTCGACTTCCTGAGACTATTTGTCGAGCTTGGGAATTCTTTATTCAGAATCCGGATGCTGACGCACTCAGAGCTATTGCGAAATGCAGGCAGCACCCAGGAAAGATGTGGGTCATCAGGGGAAGAAGGATGCTTCCGATTATGCCTTTTATGGAGGCTTCAACGCCTTGGCATAGCTGTCAATATGCAGCTTTGCCTGATATATATGTTCAGGATGCCAGTCTTGAGATAGCATGGACCAGATTACCGCTTTCATTAGGTTCTATAGCGGGCGAATCAATAATTCCTTTTGTAAGCCAAGGTCTGGAAGGTTTTGATATCAACGATCTGGAAGATTGGTTTTTAGCAGAACACTATCTTGCGAATGGTAATGCTTCACTGCCTTCTGTTAAAAAACCATTTTACCGATTCATTAATCAAGGAGTAACTAATGGGTGACCAAGTAGGTGTTGCCGTCAGCGGAAATCTGTTTTATGTGCCAATCAAGGAGTTTCAGCGTGTTCTTGCTTTACCGGTCACACCGGTAGAGAAAACGGAATTATTTGCAGCTCTCTGTAGAATAAATACGATCTACATGATAGCCCGGGCAGGTTCAGGCCATATCGGAAGCAGCTTCAGTAGCATGGAAATTATGTCATGGATACTGATGAATGAAATCCGGTCTTCCTCAGATAAAGAGCAGAACACTCCCCGGGATCTCTTTTTTTCTTCCAAAGGTCATGATGCTCCAGGTTTGTACAATGTCCTCATTGGTTTAGGGCGGCTTGATTTCAATCTCATTCATACTCTTCGCCAGCTGGGCGGGCTTCCAGGGCATCCCGATATTTCAACACCTAATATTGTAGCCAATACCGGCTCTTTAGGTATGGGAGTATCGAAGGCAAAAGGGATGATATTTGCCAACCGGTTATTAAAACAATCCGGGAATGTGTTTGTGTTGACAGGTGACGGTGAACTGCAGGAAGGGCAGTTTTGGGAATCACTCATTTCTGCTGCTAACCATAAGCTTCATGAACTCACGGTTATTATCGATCACAATAAATTACAATCAGATACACTGGTCTCTAAAGTAAGTGATTTAGGCGATTTGGAAGCAAAACTTTCGGGTTTCGGCTGGCATGTAAGCCGTTGCGATGGTAATGACCTTACATCATTTTTATTCGCAATTGATGCAGCCAGGACAACCACAGACAGGCCTAAAGTTATCATTGCTGATACAATCAAAGGTAAGGGTGTTTCATTCATGGAGCACACATCCATAGATTCTGATGTGGAACTTTATAAGTTTCATAGTGGAGCCCCTAGCGACGAGGTTTATGTGAAAGCAGCTCAAGAACTGATAGATACTGCCAATATAAAGTTGAGTTTTACCGGAACATACCCATTACTGCTTGAAACTGTAAGTCGTCCTGCTGCAATACTGCCACAAAATCCTCAGCGATTAGTTCAGGCATATTCAGCCGCATTGATAAAGCATGCCCGTAAAAATCAGAAAATTGTCGTTCTCGATGCCGATCTCATTCTTGATACCGGTTTAATTCCATTCAAAAAAGAATTTCCTGATCGATTTTATGAATGTGGCATTGCGGAGCAGGATATGGTATCTCAAGCAGGAGGTATGGCGCTCAATGGTTTATTGCCAGTTGTGCATTCTTTTGCATGCTTTCTATCATCCCGCCCCAATGAGCAGATTTATAATAATGCTACTGAACGGACAAAGATCATCTATGTTGGATCACTCGCCGGAGTACTCCCCGGTGGTCCGGGTCATTCACATCAGGCAGTTCGAGATATTTCAACTTTGGCTGCTATTCCTGGATTAACTTTAATAGAGCCATCCTGTGATGCGGAAGTGGAATTATTGCTGGATTGGTGTATCGGGCATACACAAAGCAGTTATCTTCGTCTTATTAGTATTCCACAGGTTATTCCCTATGAACTGCCTGCAGATTACATTCCGCAACTGGGTCGCGGTATCGCATTAACCCAGGGAGATAATATGGCAATCATTGCATATGGCCCTGTTTTGCTCTCAGTCGCTGTCCAGCTGGCTGGGAAATTACTTGAAAAAGACAATTTATCAGTCAAGGTGATTAATTTGCCCTGGCTTAATTTTATTGATTCCGAATGGCTCTCTGAAGAGTTGGAGCATTGCCAGACAGTTATTTCATTAGATAATCATTATTTGATTGGCGGACAGGGTGATCGTATAGCTCAGGCAATACTTAAGAAGGGGAATCCGCAAAAAAAATATTTCCATTTTGGGATAGATAAAATTCCTGTTTGTGGTACCAATGATCAGGTCTTAGGCGCACATGGGATTAATATGGACCGTCTCTATGAGGTAATAGGCATCACACTTCAAAAAGCATGAATGCTTTGCTATAACCAGTAATAAATACTTATACCATTTATGCTACGTAATTCTTCTATTCTTATTACAGGAGGCACAGGCTCTTTTGGGCATACGTTTGTACCGATGACCTTGGCTAAATATAATCCTCGAAGATTAGTCATTTATTCTCGCGATGAAATGAAGCAGTGGGAAATGGCCAAGATTTATGGAAATGATGACCGTGTTCGTTTTTTTATTGGGGATGTGAGAGACAAGGAGCGACTGGCACGAGCTCTGAATGGAATTGAATATGTTGTGCATGCGGCAGCGACCAAGATAGTTCCTACTGCTGAATACAACCCATTTGAGTGTGTAAAGACAAATGTACTGGGTGCTATGAACCTGATTGATGCCTGCATTGATCAAAAAGTCAAACGTGTCACGGCTCTTTCTACTGACAAGGCGAGCAGTCCGATAAATCTTTATGGTGCCACAAAACTTGCTTCTGATAAGCTGTTCATTGCAGGA
>Ga0172367_10003186_pt1 | contig 21694 bp, 23 predicted proteins | sample Lak10m_FD_114542 | JGI IMG/M metagenome (GOLD analysis project Ga0172367, IMG submission 114542) | Freshwater microbial communities from Kabuno Bay, South-Kivu, Congo - kab_022012_10m | ecosystem: Environmental > Aquatic > Freshwater > Lake | place: Democratic Republic of the Congo: South-Kivu... | reverse complement strand
TGCTGAAACGTCATCCGCTTGCCAAAGTGATTTTGGTTAAGGGAGTGCCTTTATAAATGATGCGTGATTTGGGCATCCAGGTGTTTTTTGATCAGGCTGGCAAGATCACCCAGAAGCTGGATATTCGCCAAGTGCCGGCGATCGTTACGCAAGAGGGAATGCTGCTTAAAATTGAAGAGGTGAAAGCTGACGCAGAGAGCTTAGTAGCAACACGTCACCAAGAAGCACAATCTTCTAAAACTTCTGGCACGAAGAAGAAGGTGTGAAGAAGTGATTAAGCGATTCATTTTCCTCCTCATAATTGTGCAAAGCACGCTAGGGTACACCAAGTGTGTGGGACGATTTGTGAATCCGATTTCAGATATCTGCTGGAGTTGTATTTTTCCGATCACGATTGGTGGCATGCGGGTCTCCTCAAGTGGAGAAGACACCTCAAACCCACGACAAATTTTATGCACGTGTTCTAAGCCTATTTCACGCGTTGGGGTGCCGATCTCGTTTTGGGAACCGGTACGTATGGTGGATGTGACACGCACACCCTATTGCTTAGTGAATATGGGTGGCATTCAAATGATGGAACGAGGGGTGCAAGGTGCTGGTTCGGTAGAAAATGGCCATCAAACGGGAAACACCTCACGCATGCGCGATTCATTCTACCAAGTGCACTGGTATATGTACCCGCTGTTGTATTGGTTAGAGCTTATTATTGATCTTGTCTGTATGGAAAAAGGCGATGTCGACCTTGCCTATATCACGGAATTAGATCCTTTGTGGAACGATGATGAGACAGCGTTTATTCTCAACCCGGAAGCGGTTCTATTTGCCAACCCAGTTGCCCAAGCGGCTTGTGCAGCAGATTGTGTGATGGCAAGCGCAGGGTTTGGGCGCGATGAGTTATTCTGGTGCGGCGGATGCCAGGGTAGTATGTATCCCTTTAGTGGTTCTATCTCTTCTCATGTGGGTGGGGTGCAAGCCAGTCTCTTGGCGCTGCAGCGCATGATTGCCAAATTACATCGAGAGGGACTGCTCTGGGGCACGGTTGGAAAAGATGCCTGGTGCGATCGGTACCCGATGCCGATTATTAAAAAGACCCAATATAAAACCCAAATGCTGTTCCCTCTTCCCTCAACGGGTTCACGTCAGTGTCATCCCCTTGGTCGAACTGAAGTGTGGTGGGGGAGTGGCAAGGAATTCCCGTATTCGGGGAAGGATTTTGGGTATTTGATTTGGAGAAAAAGATCATGCTGCTTAGGCTAGTTTTACTCATAGTTTTTGGATTATCGGTACTTGAAGCATCGGTCCCAGCCAATGCAAAACCTGATCTACAGAGGGTGTATAACGACGCCTTGAGCTGGAGTAAAGACAAACTTCAGGAGATGCCAAACGCGTAACAAAGTGCGGCGATGGTGAAATCTTCAACAACAGGTGTTTGTCTAGGCCAACAAGATGATACGAAACAATTAGCTATCGCTCCTGGTTGCCCTAAGAAAAAACGAATGGAAGAAGAGAAAGAGCAACAGCAACAGGATCACACAAGCGTTAAAGAATCAAAAATTTTAGTATTTGTATCGTTCTCAATGCCAAAAGCAAGTTTAACGGCTCTTTCTAAAGACGCTGAGAAATATGACGCTGTTCTTGTCAAGCGTGGACTTAAGGGGGATTCCTTCAAGGACACCCAAACGGCGTTTCAAGCCTTGGGTGAAGAGGAGAGGTCAGGGATTGAAATTAATCCTGACCTTTTTGAAACGTATCAGATTAAGCAAGTGCCCGTATTTGTGAGAGTTAAATCCACACCAGAAGGAGATCTTCAGGAAATAGGGCGTTTATCTGGAAATGTTTCCTTGGTTTTTGCGTCACAGAAGCTAGAGGAGATCTTATGAGATTTTCCTACCTAGAGTCTATAAATGTCACGACGGTGACCAATGCTAACAGCCAGAACAACCATTTTTTCATCTTGAATTGTCGTAAGGATTCGATACGTACCAACGCGATAGCACCATTGGTCAGACAAACTACCCGAAAGAGGTTTTCCTTTGGCACGTGGATTATGGCTATTCAAAATATTTTTCTCGAAATACTCCATAATTCGTTCTTGAGTCGGTTTTTCAAGTTTTTTCATTTCTTTAAATGCTTTTACCGAAAATTCCAGGTGCCAGTGGTTAGACAGGTACTTAGTCAAAACCAAGTTCCTTTTTTACTTGATCAAAAGGAATGGTTTTTTGCCCAGACTCTAAATATTCTTTATAGGCTTGAGAAGCCCATTCAATTTCTTCTTGCTCTTCCAAGAATTTGGTTAAAGCCTTTTTTACGTAATATGCTTTGGCACGATTGGTGCGGGAAGCAAGAGCATCAAGTCTGGCATCCAGGTCCTTGGATAATCGGATGGAAAACATGGCAGTCATTTCTCTTCCTTATTACATGTAGTAAGTGTAATACATATTGTCAAAAAGTCAAGATTTTTGGGATTTTGCTTTTTAGTACAGTGCTTGATGGCTCAATGGCAGATGGGCATCAGACTGGATCTATGGTGGCTGGTTCCCTTTTAGGAGGTGTCCAGCAGGCGGCAACCAATACTTCTCCCTCAACTGTCCCAGGCTTTGTGACGGATAATCCAAAAGAAGCGTCACTTGATAATGGCTCCATCGGTGGGGCAACAAGTGCTGAGGTAGGGAATAACGAGGCTGCGGTGGCGATTTCAGAAAATTCAAGTAAGAGACAGAAGTTTGTCATTGATCCCGCAACCGATCCGCTGTTTATCAATGCGAATCGCGCCACTGCTAATCCAGAACAAACGATGCAGGAGATGATTATTGAAACGGCCGACGGTGCGGGTGGCGATCAAGATGAAATAGTAGAGTGTATGGAAGGAGGAGACGAATACCGCCAATCCTGCCGTAAACATCTCGTGGTCAATATTCGTATTACCCCTGAGAAGAAATATATTGCTCGATGGGAAACAGATGCAAGGGATTGCAGGTGGAGTGGTGATTACCATTGTACTACTCACCAAAATTGCTGTCCGCAAATACCCATTTATTCTGTTATTCCGCGTAAGGTCGAAATTATTTCCGAAGAATGGATTGATGGGTGTGCGGCTCTAGAAGCACAAAGCGACGAAGGGTTATGTCGGTATGAAGAAGAGATTCTTGGTCCACAAGAAACACGCTCAATTCAAGGCCCAGTAGTTGGCTCCTCTGCGTTTGATAGCGAGCCAATTAAACGTGATTCTTGGGAAAAGACTTATGTGTATGCTTGCTTAAAAAAGATCGAAGGAACGTGCGATGCGCTGCGGGCTAAAGGATGTATTCAGATTAGCTCTACATGTGCCGAAGAAATTGGTGGAGTGTGTGTTGCATGGAAGCAAACGTTTCGCTGTTCTTCTGCAAAAAAGAAGACACGTAAATACCGCGCGATCGGCGAAAAGTCCCCTTTCTGTTTAACGGGTGATTGTGTTGACAGTGACTATGAAGCCAATGGCGAGATGCTGAATGCTATGGCGCAGTTGGCAGTGCTCAAAGAGGTGCAAAACGATATTCGTGCCAATGTTGGAATTTTTAAAGGACAACCACGGCAATGTCGGAAGAATTGTGTAGGATTCCGTGATTGCTGCTCCACCGGAAAAGGGTGGGGTGTCAGTATGCATCTTGCGGAGTGTAGTGGGGAAGAACGAGAACTTGCTGATTGGCGACAAAAAAGACGCTGCGTATTTGTGGGAACTTACTGTGCCGAAAAACTCCTTGGAACTGGATATTGTATTCGTAAGAAATCAAGTTTTTGCTGTTTTGGGACAAAGCTTGCAAAACTCCTCAATGATCAAGGACGACGTCAACTTGGTATTGGGTTTGGGGATGCAGAAGCGCCTGATTGCCGAGGATTAACACCCGAAGAGCTGAGCCGCATTGATATGTCACGGATGGACTTATCCGAATTGTATGAAGATGTGCAAAAGAATTTTAAACTACGTTCTCAAGAGCATATTGCCCAAGGTGTTGAGTTAGACCGCATTCGTGAAAACATGAGCCATCTAACAAAAAAAGTGAAGGTTTCTGGAACGAACACCGATGGAGCGTCGTCGACCCATACGCCAAGAAATGAGCTTTGAGATGGCAGGAGAAAAAAAGATGAAAAAAATCAGTATATTCTTACTAGGAGTAACGCTTATCTCAAGCTTAGAAGCGACATCGTATTATCAACACCACGAAAAAGGGTGGCATTGGTATGAGCCTCAAGAGGTACCCGTCCAAGAAGAGCAGCACCCATTGGTTGAAAAACCCGTAAATACTGGAAAGAGCACCTCTTTACCTTCCAAGAAAAAAACACCAAAAGAGATTGTGGCAAGCTACCGCGAGGAACTCGAAAATCGCCTGGCGGCTGCTTGGATTGATCCTACACCGCAAAAGATTAAAGCGTATCAAGAGATGCAAAAAGACATGATGGACCGCTCAAAAGTCTTTAGTGAAGGGTGGATACAGAGCGTGTTCTTAAATCCAGCGTTGGATCATACTTTGGTTTCACCGGTGAATCAGCGGGCTCGTCATGTGCAGCTGGATTTAGAAAAGAAACTGGTGAAAGAAACCATCCAGGCACTTGCAAAGGAGTACGGGTTGTTTTTCTTCTTTAGTGGCCATTGTGAATACTGCCATCAGTTTGCGCCGATTGTGAAGCAATTCAGTGACCAATATGGCTGGGAAGTATTGCCGATTAGTGTGGATGGAGGTCAGTTAGACCTCTTTCCAAATGCCCAACCCGATAATGGCTTGTTTGAGCAGTGGCAACCAGGCAACCAAGGACAAATCATGCCGGCGTTATTTGCGGTTAATCCCAATACAGGGCATGTCATCCCCATCGCTTTTGGTATGACGAGTATTGATCAAATGGAAATCCGCATCATGAGTTTGGTGAGAGCATGAAAACTCTTAGGAGACTTTTAAGGTCTTTGAACAGGCGAGCGCCTTTCCTACATCACGACGCCATTGCTCAAATGCCGCCGCAACCTCGGGATTTTTTATGTTTTGGGTGGGGCGTAAGCTGTAAAGATAGGTCTGCACAGAGTACAACACAAGGGTTTGGACATTGGTATCTAAAACCTTGGCGAGGGTTGTCAACGAATCAACGAGGTCTTCAGGAATGTCAATCTGCATGGTGGCATGTGGTTGGGTATCTTAAAAGCACTCTAGCGTTTTTATCTCTTAAAACCAAGAAAAGACTAGTTGCGATGATTATCTTAAGTGGTGCTCATCTGTATGCCCCCATTGCCCAGGATTTGATGACCTTTTTTAAAAGTGCGGGCATGGCAGTAACGTCACCGCGCCAGGTGCATACCGAGATCAATCAGCCGGTTATTACACCGGTGGGAGTATTATGGCACGTACAGGTGCGCGTAATGCCCAACTTGCTACCGTGCAAATGCCAGGGTTTCGTGCCGGATGTGGTGGCATTGATATGTGGACAGGTGGATTTTCCCACATCAGTGCGGGAGCCATGGTGGAGATGATGCGCAATATTGGATCATCGGCAGCTTCTTATTCCTTTATGTTGGCGGTGCAAACGGTGAGTCCGCAAATCTATAACATCATGAATGAGCTGAATGCCTTAGCTACGCAAATTAACCAGACCAATATCAATTCTTGTGAAGCTGCGGCGACGATGCTGGGGGGAATTTGGCCAAAGTCCGATCAATCGAGTAAACACTTGTGCCAAGCGATGGGAAGTAACCTTGGTTCTTTTTCGGATTGGGCAGCTGCACGACAGGGCTGTGGCACTAAAGGAGATCGCGATAGTGTGTTGAGCCGAGCGGGGTCGGATCCTAAGTATAAGGATATGTTGGTTGGAGAGTTTAATCTGGCCTGGAAAGCAATCCAAACCAATGCCTTTTTAAGTACGGATCAAGAACTCGCGCAACTCTTCTTGACGTTAGTGGGCTCAATTATTGCCCGTAAGAATGGACAAGAGTTCGAGATCACGATGTTGCCTGGGCACGCTGACCGCGATGATGTCTTAAATGGTCTCTTAAATGGTGGCAATACCCCGGTGTACCGCTGTGATGATGCTAAATGCTTACGGCCTGCCATGCAGCAGGTGAATTTGCCTGAAGCTCATGCTCTGTTTAAAAAGACTCACTTAATCCTCGAGAGCTTGATTGAAAAGATCTATGCTGATACCGAGCCAACCGCAGAAGAGAAAGATTTTCTCAATTCGACACGATTACCGGTCTATAAGATGTTGAATGTGAGTACGGCGTTTCGTAAAGGCTATGCGCCGATCGATGTGCATCAATACGCCGAACTTATTGCCCTTGATATCCTCTATAAATACGTCATTGAAGTGATTGATATCGTCCACGATAGTGTGACGCAGCTGAAATCGATTCAGGTTGATGATGCGCATATGGATCGCTTTTTAAACCAATTGCGCCATGCGCGGGACCGTATCACCCAAAAACGCCAATCAGCCTATCAACAAATGGATAGCCATTTGTCGATGATTCAATCAACCCAGGTTATTGAGAAGCAGCTGCACGTGATGATGGGCACAGTCGCTAACGAGTATAACTGGATGTAACCAAAGGAAGAAGCAGATGGAATACGATATCTACACGTTTGGTAATGGAGAAATTCTTCAAGGGGTCTTTAACTCCATTGCTGCCTGTTTAAATGGGCACACGGGAACCCTCTACGAACCTCTCAAGAGGATAGGGATGATTTTAGGGGTGTTCTGGGCGGCGTTGTATGCGGTGTATGGAGACATGATGAAACCGTTAACCCATTGGATACTTCCGATGTCAGTTATTACGACTCTATTATTTGCACCCCAAGCCAGTGTCTGGATTCATGATCCGGTCACCAAGTTTCATCAAAAGGTCGATAATATTCCTTACGGACTTGCGGCCTTTGCGGGATATATTAGTAAGTTTGGTAACATCATCACGGAACAAGTGGAGAAAGTCTTTACCCTTCCAGATGATCTGAAATATCAAAAGTCAGGCTCGTTGTTTGCGGGAAATATTATTCAGCAAGCCAAATCCTTCCATATTACTAATGAAGACTTGGCCGAGAACATGTGTGGGTTTGTGGGGCAATGTATTCTCTATGACGCGATGTTAGGGCGTAAGTATACCGTTGAAGATCTCAGGCACAGTGATGATATTTGGGAGCTGGTTTCTACCAATGCATCACCCGTGCGATCGTTTTTATGGCGCGAACCACGCCAAGCGGGAGAAATGGCACCAAGGCCAGAGATCATTACCTGCCGAGAGGGCGTAGCGCGTTTTAACCGTTTATGGGGACAAGAGTTAGATCGTAGCGCCACCATCTTTGGGAAGAAGATCTTTGGTAATCATGCCTTGATTAATAGCAAAGCAGAGCTGCTTAAATACCTTCCGTTAAGTTACGGAGCATTGGGCAATATGGCAAAGTCGGCCCAAGAGATTATCCAACAGCAGATGATGATTTACAGCATAGTCGATGGTATTGAAGCCAATGGAGCGGCGGTGGGTAATGCGCAAAATTTTGCTGCACGCCGAGCGTACTTACAACAACGAGCGACCTATGAGACCTTAGGGGCCATGGCCGGTGAAACGCTGCCGACGATGAAAGCCGTCTTAGAGGCTATCGCGTATGCCTGTTTCTTATTTATTATTCCGATGGCAATTCTGCCGTTTGGGTATCAGTTTCTTTTGCGTTGGGCACAGATTCTTCTTTGGTTGCAAATGTGGGCACCATTGTATGCCATTCTTAACTACGTCATGACCATGGCGGCCAGATCAAAAACTCTAAGCCTATTATCTCTCTCAAACGAGGCAGGCGTAACCATTGCCAGCTCCGTAGGTATTGCGAACCTTAATACGGATATTGCCTCAATGGCTGGGTATTTGGCGATGAGTATTCCGTTTCTTTGTATAGCGATTGTGAAAGGGGTGGGGAGCTTTGTGCACATGGGGTCGCACTTAGGCAATGTGGGGCAGGGTGCAGCCAGCATGGCAGCTTCGGAAATCACCTCCGGCAATTTGACTTTTGGGAATGTTTCGGAAGGGAATGTGCAGATTTCGAATAGCTCGATGCTCCAGCGTTTCAATGCGGCGGCGTACAAAGCGCATTCTTTCTCAATGCAGGATGGGCGTGTGGAAATGACGACCATGGCGGATGGCTCGCAGATCTCTAATGTTGGCACTTCAAACCTGCCAATTAGTCTTAACGTAGCGGAATCGCAAAGTAATCAACTCTCGGAAATGGCAAGTAGAAGCTATCAAAATGCCATGAATTTAAGTGAAAGCTCGTCGCAGCACTTAAGCAGTAGCGCTCGTTTCGCCGTGAGCCTAAGTGATACTTTATCCAAAATGGAAAGTGCTGGTGATAGTGCCAGCCTTGGGATCAGCACAGAACAAAGTCGAGCTATTCATCATGGAGCTAACCTTGCTAAAGAATTTGGAAAGCAGAATCAGATAGATACTGTTAAAGCAGCTCAAATTCTTGCAAATGTTGGTGGATCTTTAGGAGGAGCTGTAGGTGGGGGAGGGAGTATAAGTGCTTCAGAAAATGAATTATATGTTAAAGCTCAAAGATTTGTGGAAGATAACAATTATCAAGAGGCTATGCGTGAAGCAGCACATGCATCTCAGCAGTTATCTCATTCTCTTACTGATGAGAAAGCAAGACGCTTGGCCGAAGAGACATCGGGTGCCTATGAGCAAGGGCTGAATCAACGTAGTGAAGCGGCGAAGAGCTTTAGAGCGGCAGAAGATTACAATCAACAAGCAAGTTTCACCCGAGCTAATAGTGCCACCATTAATTACAACGCAAGTCAGCAGTTTGGAGAATGGTTAGCAGCGCAACCAGCAGATAATACCAAGGGCCATCTTGGAACACGAGGTGCTGCGTATATTATGGCGCATGATCCTAAAATGGCGATGGCGTACGCTGGACGTTATATGGCGGAAAGAGGGTTAAACCCAGGAGGTGTTTCTGCGTCTTCCTCAGCACAAGTACGAAACCAATATGATACAGAACAAGGACATCAGGTTTATGCGGTGACGAAAGATAGTCTGCAGCACGTGAGAAATCAGGCGGGGGATCTTGCTAGTAATTCAGGGATTTCAACACGACAGAATGCAGAGGAAAAAATTACTCAGGGCCGTAAGGTTATCGTTGAAGGGGCTAATGATGCACGAGGTCAAGGATCTCTTCTAAAAGATGACATTTCTGCAGAGCAAAATAAAGGAGTAATGAGAAGGGTTGCTGGAAAGGGAATAACAGAAATTTCTAATTTAGTACCTGGGGAGCCACAGCAAAAATGAAGATATTAATTATATCGAGAAGTATTTTGTCGAGAATAATAGGCAGAGGATCCCGGCGCACAAGGGTCAATATTCCATGCTGCGGAACCCATTTTAGCAGGGTTCATATTCCAATTATCATCCTTCATTCCAAATTTTCTATCAAAAAGTTGGGGACCCTGACTAGGGCGAAGAGAATTCTTAAATCTATCCAACCCAAAAGCAATGATCAATTCTACACAAAATGTGGACCAATTAATGGATGGGTATCTCAAAAAGGCTGTAACAAGCAATCCAAAAGCAGCCAACACAAAAGCATGGCGCCACAAAAATCACACGGATTTGATGGAGTTATCAAGAACCTTTTGCCATTTATGCACTGTCTTAACTTGCATGTCTTGTTAATCGGTATTTTTTATAGTCTCAGTATATCCATTCAATTCTTAAAAATCCATGTATTTAGGCAGGATAAGAAAGAATTTTCTCTGTATAGTGGTAACGTAATGACGGCATGTATTAGAAAGTTTTATTTATGAATGAAATAGTCTCACGTTCTTTGATAGAGGATATCAGAAATTTAATTGATGCAGCTAAAGCACGCGTTGCTATTAAGGTTAATCAAGAAATGACTCTGCTTTATTGGAATGTTGGCAAGCGTGTGTATGAAGATATTTTAAAGGCAGATAGAGCGGGATATGGAGAACAAATTATATCCATACTAGCTGAACAGCTATCGGCAGAATATGGAAAGGGATTCAGCACCAGAAATCTGACCTACATGATTGAGTTTTATAAGAATTTTCAAGATGCTCACATTTTGCAGACACTGTCTGCGAAATTAACGTGGAGCCATTTTTTAAGTCTTTCTTCCGTAAAAGAGCAAGAAGCTCGGGAATTTTATGCGTATATGGCTGTAGAAGATAATTGGAGTGTTCGGCAGCTTCGTTTTCATATTCATCGCATGTTGTTTGAAAGAACGAATGCTACTTCTTCTCAAGGTAGATTGGTAAAAAGCTTAGTTGAGCTAAAAACAACCCAATCGCTGTCTCCAGATCTTGTCTTGAAGAATCCATATATCTTAGATTTCTTACAACTCCCAGAGGATCACTCTGAATCAGAATTAGAAAATGCTATTTTACAAGAAATTCAGCAGTTTATTTTGGAACTGGGGACTGGATTTTCTTTTATTGAGCGCCAGAAAAGGATCACGATTGATGAAGAACATTACTATTTGGATCTTTTATTTTTCAATAGAAAGCTTAAGCGATTGGTCGCGATTGAGCTGAAATCCGGTAAATTTAAACCACAATACAAAGGTCAGATGGAGTTGTATTTGGGGTGGTTAAAAAAATTCGAGATGATGCCAGAGGAAAATTCTCCAATTGGAATTATTTTATGCACAGAGAAATCAGATCATCAAGTAGAGCTATTAGACATGGAACACGGGCCTATTCATGTAGCTGAATATTGGACAGAAATACCTCCTGTTGAAGTTTTTGAACGAAAAATTCGAGAAATTGTGATAAGAGCCCAAGAAAAGAATAAAGAAAATCATCCAAAATTAGAAAAGGTAAATGAGGAAAAATAATGCTCGGAGAATTTTTCACACAAGGAGGGCAAACCCAACTTCATAAATTCCGCATGATTAAGCAAGTAATTGCAGCAACCTTTAAGGTAAGTCTGGGAATTTTTCTTTTAAGCTTTTCCTTGCTCGTCTATATCGAGCATCCCTGGCAGGACTTTTGGTTAGTTGGAGTATATGCGAAAGCCTACTTTATGGCCAATTGTCCATCGACGATTTCGTCATTATCACCATCCAGCATCATTTATCATGTGGGAGACCCTCAAGGGCATTCCGTAAGTGATTACACAATACTGCATTCAGAGGTGGTGTTAAGGATGCTGGATTACATCAGTTTGTCTCTCATCAAGAAGTTGTTGCAAAGTGTATTAATCGCCATCGTTGGCTCCGTACTAGTGTCCTGGTTTTGGGTTCGGATGGGAAGAAAAAAACAAGAAACAAAGGTACTTAGCGGTTTTGAGTGCGTGGAACCAAAGGTCTTAAGAAAACAAATACTAAAATATGGGACGTCGTCTTATACCATTGGAAATATCCCTTTACCAAAAAATGCCGAATTTCAACATATGATGATTACAGGGACCACCGGTTCGGGAAAATCCAACATGATTCACCAGCTTCTAAAACAAATACGAGAAAAAGGGGATCAAGCCATCGTTATCGATACCACGGGAGGTATCTTTGCGCGGTTTTTTGATGAGAAAACAGATATTTTGCTTAATCCTTTAGATGAACGATCAAGTAAGTGGGACATGTGGAGTGAAGTAACGAGCGACTATATTTTGGATGAATTGGCTGAAGCCATGATTCCAGAGAACAAATCCTTTGATTCGTTTTGGACACAAAGTGCCCGGCAGGTGTTTTGTGAATCGGTACGGTTTTTAAAACAGAATAATCAGTGTTCCTATCAAGAGCTTATAGATATGACCTTACATCTTTCCTTAAAAGCCTTAAAAGAAAGACTGAATGGAACCGCTGTTGCCTCGATTGTTGATCTGGCTATTGATAAAACAGCGTTGAGTGTTCGAGCTTCTCTAGCAAGTAATCTACGTTCCTTCCAAGTTCTTGAGGATGCGATAAAAACAGAAGAAAAAGACGATCAAGGAGAAAACATCTCTCTGTTACGCTTTTTAAAATATAACAACAAAACATGGACGTTTTTAAGCTGCCAACCAGATCAGCGTGAATTCCTTAAACCTTTGTTTTCAGCGTGGATATCGCTGATGATTAAAGGCATCATGCAACGCTCAGAAGGAGAGGGGGGTCGCACATGGATTATCATTGATGAACTTGCTTCACTAAACTGCCTCCCATCTTTGATGCTAGGTCTATCCGAAATTCGTAAATATGGCGGATGTTTTGTCCTCGGGTTTCAAGATTTGAACCAGTTAGAAGAAATTTATGGACAGGCTAAGACGAAAAGCTTATCGAACTTAACAGGAACCAAAGTCTTATTTAGAAATGTCGATGCGGAAGTAGCCGCGCGGGTAGCAAAGTACCTTGGAGAACAAGAAAAACAAGAAGCTTCGGAGAGTATCTCTTTTGGTGCACACCAAATGCGAGATGGCGTAAGCTTAAGCAATCAAAAACAAACCAAACCCGTTGTTTCTTCAAGTCAAATCATGATGCTGAAAGACCTGGAAGCGTATCTAAAGTTTCCAGGAGATTTACCAGTAAGCAAGATTGCTCTTCCTTATCTTAAACTCAACTATGGAACGCCTGTCTTTATTCAGAAAAAGTCAAAAAAGGAAAAACAAAAGCAAGAGCAAGAGCAAGAGCAAGAGGTTAAGGAACAAGTAGTAGAAGCCCATGCTGCAGCCGAGCAGCCTTCAATCGGCGTTGATCCGCTGTTCTCTGACCTGACTCCAGAAAAGAATAAGCCGCTTATCTTATAGAAAGCGATGCATCAATCGAATGATGAAAAAACGAAAGAACGTTGAAAGCATGGAAAAAAGATGAATATGACGTTAGTACAACAAATTGAAGCACGCATGAAAGTGCAAAATATTAGTGTTATGGCTCTTGAGAATAAAGCAGGATTAAAATCTCATGCCGTCCGTAATATTTTAACAGGAAAGTCAAAAAGACCTAGTGCTCTTCATGTGCAGGCTATTACAGAAGCTCTCAGATGCACGGTAAAAGATCTTTTAACAACCCCCTCTTTTATGCGAAATGAACAAGATGATTTTTCTCGAGAAGAGATACTAATCAAGCGATATGCTCAATGTTCAACAACTCACCTAATGGAAGAAACGGTAGAGGTTGTTCATGCTCTTTTGCAGGGAAAGGGGGGGCAACAGTGAGGCAATTTCTTCTTTGTCTTCATGAAGTTTATCTTCGTTCTCTTCAAAACGATCCAGCCACGGTGAATAAAGAATATGCACATTGGTTTATTAATCTTATTGATTAGATATAGGTCTAGCGTATAGGTTGAACTAATTTTTTGACAACTTTATTCCGCTTTTAATTTTGTAGTTGTCACTGCTGCTTTTTCACTATGATCTTCCTTCTCTGTTCATTGAGGGAATATTTCATGCATCAAATAACAAGCTCATAAAGTTTTTTAATTCCTAAGATAGAAATTTTATCCGATTTCTGCCAAAGTTGTTCAGATGGAGTTATTATGTATAGATGATCTAAATTCAAATCATGTAGGGCTGATGTCATTGATTTTGTTACCTCCGGAGCATCAGAAAGTTTTATTTCAAATCCTATTTTTTTATCATCTTTTATGACGTATAGATCAAGCTCTGCACCTGCTTGTGTGCGCCAAAAGTAGAATTTCGCTTCTGAGCCTATTCTTCTAATGATCTCTTCAATAGCATACCCCTCAAAAGAAGCTCCTTTTTTAGGATGAATATGCCAATCTTTTTCACTAACACCAAGCGTAGAATGAAAAAACCCAGAATCTCTAATGTAAACTTTTGGTGCCTTTACTTGACGTTTAGAAATGTTTTCATGCCAAGGCTCTAAAAGCCTTATCATGAATGTTTTAGACAAGATATCGAGATATCTTCTAATCGTCATATCTGAAACACCTATTGCTCTCCCTATATCACTATAATTAACAAGTTGGCCATGATAATGACTCAAAAAAACCCACAACTTCCACATTGTTGCAGAATTTAAATTCACATCAATATTGGGTAGATCTCTTTCTATAAAGCTTATTATATAATTTTTTCTCCATTTCAAACTTGCTGCATAAGAAGATAGATATGATTTTGGAAAACCTCCATAAAGCCAATGTTTCTCGAGAGATTCTACTTCACTTAGATTGAAAGGTGTTAATTCAATGTAGTCAATACGACCAGTTAAGGACTCGGCAGATTGCCGGAGCAAATCACCAGAAGAACTCCCTAATATTAAAAATTTTTTGTCTGAATAATCTGATAAAATCCGAAGATACGGAAAAAGATCTGGACGCCTTTGGATTTCATCTATGACAATCAAACCATTTAATGGATCAAGCGTTGTTTTTGGATTTTGTAATTGGTCTAAATGGCTGGGATCTTCTAAATCAAAGAAATAAATTGGATCTTTAATACTCTTTGTAAAATGTTGAGCAAGCGTTGTTTTACCGCATTGACGTGGTCCAAGAACAGCGCATATTTTAAATACTTCGAAAGATTCTTGGATTTTTTTTAAAAACGGGTCACGAGTTATTATCATTGTAATTTCATTTTTATATGTTGAATTTACAATAACAGAAATATAATATTAAATCAAAAACACAGTTCAAAATCTGAAAAAACAACTACAAAAATGAAAACAGAATAAAGTTGTCAAAAATTTAACTTAACTTACACACCAGGCCTTTATGGTTAATTAAGATGTATGCTAAAAGTACTGTAAATGTTATTTAGTAAATTTTAAGTGTAATTGTTTTAGTTGTGTGAATCACGAAGGTTGTTAGTCCTTCTGCTGGTTTATCTTTTTCCCAATTAGCTTTAAGTATGAAGTACATAGAAAATATAAAATGTTAAAACAAAAAATTCAACATATAATAGAAAGGGTAAACATTTCTTTTTCTTCTGGTAAAGACATTTTTGGTATTTTGCAAGATATTTGCCAGGATTTTTATCTACATGATATTTCGTTATCTATCTTTTTTGGGGAAGAAAGGATCTCGGATTCCTTTTTTCTATATAGTACATACAAACCTAAATGGATACAGCATTATAAAGACCAACAATATTATTTGTGTGATCCTCTTTTTTCTTGCTTGCAAAAAATAAGTATTCCTTTTGAGTGGGATATTCAAGACTTTAAAGATCTCTTTCCTCTTCAACAAAAGTTAATGGAGGAGGCATATAGTTTTGGCATAAAATCTGGCACGACTATACCTTTACTTCCACAGACAACATTTCATGGGTTTTTAACGGTATTAAACCAGACAGCACTACACCCAGACATCTTATATGTTCTTTCTTTAGTGGGGAATATTTGTACACAAAAGATTATAGAACTAAAGAAAAGTGAAGAACTAAAGATACTAACAGCCAGAGAAAGAGATATACTCTTTCAAAAATCGCAAGGATTAACGATAAAAAATATCGGAAAAAAATTAAAAATATCTCCATCTACTACCGCTTTTCACCTGGCAAATATTCGTAAGAAATTACGAGCACAAACAACGGAGAACGCTGTTTTAAAATTTACGATCCTTAAAAAGGTTAATTTTAAAACCTCACACTTGATCCAAAAACTAATAGCAAAAGATTAGTTTTTTAAGAAATAAACCCAGAAAAACAACCAGATAATCTCGCTGAAGAGATTTTTTAGAAAATGATGGTAGATAAAATAGAAAATTTTATTGTTTTCATGACGAATTTTAGCTAAGTATGCGTATATTATAGGGTAATGAGGAAAGCGTTTTGCATCATTGTTCACAAACGATATACGGAACAACAATTGTTGCTATAAGAGATCAGACAAAAGTCGTGATGGCGGGGGATGGCCAAGTTACTCAAGGGTCGCAAGTCATGAAAGGAAATGCAAGAAAAATCCGTCGTATTGGCGGAGAAAAAGTTCTTGCCGGCTTTGCTGGAGCAACAGCAGATGCTTTTGCTCTGCTTGAAAGATTAGAAGCAAAATTAAACCAGTATCCCGATCAGCTAGCGCGTGCTTGTGTAGAAATGGCAAAGGATTGGAGAATGGATCGATATCTAAGACGCCTGGAAGCCATGATGATTGTAGCAGATGTACAAAAGACCTTTTTGATGACAGGGAATGGCGATGTTATTGAACCAGATGATCAGGTTATTGCTATTGGATCAGGTGGAGGTTTTGCTTTAGCGGCAGCTAAAGGAATGCTAGCAGTATCTCAAGAAGAAAAAGATGTGGAGTTTGTCGCTAAACGTGCTCTTGAAATTGCTGCCGATCTTTGTATATATACGAATCATCAAATTATTGTGGAAACATTAAAGATATGAATCAGCTTACACCTAGAGAAATTGTCGTTGAATTGGATCGTTTTATTGTTGGTCAACAAGAAGCGAAGAGAGCAGTCGCTATAGCGTTACGGAATCGATGGAGGAGAACGCAGTTACCAGCCGATTTAATGGATGAAGTTTTACCTAAAAATATCCTCATGATTGGTCCAACAGGAGTAGGTAAAACAGAGATTGCACGTCGTCTTGCAAAACTTGCTCAAGCTCCTTTTATCAAAATTGAAGCGACAAAATTTACTGAAATTGGCTATGTGGGAAGAGACGTTGAACAAATTGTTAGAGACTTATTAGAAATTAGTATACAGATGCAACGAGAACGAGCGCGTTTAGAGGTACAGGAACGCGCAAAAAGTATTGTCGAAGAAAAGATATTAGATGCATTAGTGGGTGTGTCAGCAATGCCAGATACACGTCAGACATTTCGAAGGAAATTGAATACCGGTGAGTTGGACGAAAAACAAATAGATATCGAAGTCCGTGATAATGCTAACGCTGTACCGACATTTGATGTGCCTGGCATGCCTGGAGCACAAATGGGGATGGTTAATTTAAATGACGTTTTTGGAAAGGTGCTAGCTCAAAAAACAAAAACACGAAATGTTACCGTTCATGAAGCTCGTAAAATTTTACTTACGGAAGAAGCAGATAAATTATTAGATCAAGAAAGAATTATTTCCGATGCTATTCAATATGTTGAGCAGAATGGAATTGTTTTCCTTGATGAAATTGATAAGATTTGTGCGCGTAGTGACCTTAGAGGAGGAGATGTTAGCCGTGAAGGAGTACAACGTGATCTCTTACCATTAATTGAAGGAACAACAGTTTCTACAAAATACGGGACTGTAAAAACAGACCACATTTTATTTATCACAAGTGGAGCATTTCATGTTGCCAAGCCATCTGATTTATTACCGGAGTTACAGGGACGTTTACCGATTAGAGTAGAACTAAATGCCTTGACGAAAGAAGATTTAATTCGGATTTTAAGGGAACCAGAAGCGAATTTGATTCGTCAATCTCTTGCGTTGATGGAAACGGAGAAGGTTCAATTAGAATTTACCCCTGATGCTATTGAGGCAATGGCAGAGTTAGCAGCTAAGGTTAATGAAGAAATCGAAAATATAGGAGCACGGAGACTACATACGATTCTAGAAAAGGTAATAGAAGAGATTAGTTTTGATGCGCCAGAGAGAGCAGAGGAAAAAATCAGTATCGATAAGAGCTATGTAGAAAAAACAGTAAAAGGGCTGGTTAAAGACCAAGAGCTCTCCAAATTTATTCTTTAAAAGCTTAATGTGAAAAATATAAGGAAAGTGTCTTTATTTTTATATTAGCAAAGGACAAAAAACATGAAAGAACAGACAAAGGAACAAGAGTGTCTTATTAACAAAGTTTGTGTTCCTTGCATGGGGGGAGTTCCCCCTCTAACAGAAGACGTTGTTCAACGATATTTAAAAGAATTGGGAAATAAATGGTCTTTGAATAAGCAGGGACACCTTCATCGGGAATATATTTTTACGAATTTTATGGACTCTATGAATTTTGCTAATAAAATCGCAGAACTCGCTGAAAAAGAAGCGCACCATCCTGATTTAACTATTGCTTGGGGAAAATGTGTTGTAGAAATGTGGACACATAAGATAAATGGCTTAACGCAAAGCGACTTTGTACTAGCTGCAAAAATAGAAAAGTTGGCACATGACCCGTTCTGAGAAAATATATACGAGTCTGTGTGTAATATTTTCTATTCTCATCGTGGTAAATAATTTAATTTACCAGAAGTTTGTCACCTTACCAATTTTACCTTTTCATACATTTGAACTCTCCATAGGAGCTATTTTATATCCCTTAACTTTTCTACTATCAGATTTAATTGCTGAATTTTATGGTAAAGAACAGGCTACCTTTTGTGTGCGTTTTGCTATGGCGATGAACATCATGGTTGCTTTTATTATTTGGGGAATGGATCACTTACAAGCTACAAGCTGGTCTAAAATAAGTAATGATGAATTCCATAAGATGTTTGGGGCTTATAGTGTCGCTTTTACAGGTTCTGTACTAGCATGTTACATAGCGCAACTAGTAGACATTAGGATTTATCTTTGGATAAAAAAATTGACTAATAATAAATGGCTTTGGCTTAGGAATAATGGAAGTACGGCAATTTCTTTATTCGTAGATACAAGTATTGTTGTAGGGTTTATGTGTTTTTTTGATATTTTACCTTTTGAGAGAATGATCCCCTTAATTTTAAATAGCTATAGCTTTAAGCTCTTTTTTGTCCTATGTAATACTCCTTTATTTTATGTATACGTATGGGTTATTAGAAAATTAAAATAATTACCAGCACTTTTACTTAGCAGAGACAGATTATACACGAGTAAAGGCTTAAAAAGGTTGATATATCAACAGAGACTTTAGTAGGAGTTTTGTGTAACGTATGTGCTGAAGTGCTTTTGGGGATTGCTTTAGCGAGCTATATTTCTAGTATATGTTACCAAGTGGATATTTAAATGGTAAAAAGATGCTTGCTGTTCAATTCTAAGGATAGGCTTTAAACTTTTTCAAGTGGTTTTTATTAAAAGTAGAAGCTGTGAGTATTGAGGAAAAGTAAAGATTAAAAAGACTAATGAAAAAAAACCACTGTTGAAGCGTCGATAGAGATTAATGATATCAAAATAAGAGGTTGGAAATTCCACTCAGACGGAATTTACCGGAAACCTGATTGCTGAGTAGGTCATATCTGGGGTGCAGGTGGCGTGAATTTAATCGGGTATTTTGTAAGGAAGTGCGGGAACAATGATAAAGGGGAAATCTAAATAGCTAGATCTATAAGGATAAAAGAAGGTACTGAAGCAGGGGGCGAGCAGCCTGTAGTAACAATGAAGAGGAATTAGAGAGAAGAGGCTGCATTAAGCTGTTGAGCGAAATTACAACTCGTAAGAGTAGATACTTTGAGTAAAATAAAACATTACATCATTTCCAAATACATGGTGATAGAGGTATATCAAAGAGACAAAAAAATAAAAAGGAAGCTGGCCTAGATTGGCGTTTCCTGAAAATCTTTGAAAAGAATTTAAAGGATAATCTTTAAAAACGGTTCTGTCAGTAGTTCTGTGTGTGTGCCGTAGATAAGCTATTGAAGAGATGGTGTATCTAAAGATGAGCTTATCGAGTTCTCGAATGTTAGATAAGCGGTGTCCGGTGTATAGGTGACATGAATCTAATCCAGGGTAACTGCAAGATTAAGAGTACTGAAGCAGTGCACTGGGAATTTTTAATTGACAATGACACAATTCCCGCTGAAAAATCGCTAAAAGACTCAGAATCACTCGATTCCTCAGAAAAAAGTGTGAGAAAAACTTTTTCAGAAGATGGCTCAAACGCTTGTTCGCAAGACAGAGCGGGAATTACTGGGTTAAAAGCCAATTTCCATTCTCTGATCGGCATTGTCCATTTTTTGCTGGCATTTTGCAAGGCTAAAAAGACTAACTTAAAAACAGCTTCATCATTAGGAAAAGCCCCTTTAGTCTTAATAATTTTGCGAATTTGCCGATTAATTGCTTCGATCGCGTTGGTCGTATAAATCGCTTTACGAATATAATCAGGAAAGCTTAAAAAAGGAATAATTCCGTGCCAATTACGGCTCCAGATGTCAGCAATGGTTGGATATTGATGACCCCATTTTTCCTTGAAAGCTAACAGCGCTTGTTCTGCAGCGGCAGCGTTAGCTGCTGTATAAATTTTCTTTAAATCTGCAGCAACATCCTTGCGATCTTTCCAGGGGACATAGTTGAGGCTATTCCTAACCATATGGACAATACACAACTGGACAATCGTTTGAGGAAAGACACTGGTAATCGCTTCCGCAAACCCTTTAAGCCCATCCACATACGCAATATAGGTTTGTTCTACTCCTCGATTCTTCAATTCGGTAATCACCGATAGCCAGAACTTCGCCCCTTCCTGCTTGGCAATCCACATACCAAGCAATTTTTTTGCCCTTCCATAGTAACGCCAATAGCTAAGAAAAGGGATTTATTGGTAATTTGATTATTCTCTTTAAGTTTGACGACCAAACAGTCCAGATAAAGAATCGGATAGATACTTTCTAAGGTCCGGTTCTGCCAAGCATTGACTTCATCAAAAATTTTATCCGTCACCGGCTCTGGTGATACTTCAATCGCATACATCTCGGCTATATGATCTTGAATATCCCGCATGCTCATGCCCCTGGCATACATCGATATAATCTTGTCATCAAATTAATCTTCTTAGGTTGTACAAAAAACTAAAATATTTTGGACAACTACCCATTATAAATATTTCATTTCTTAATTGGAAATTTTCATGTTCTGTATATTGCATTTCCTCTAATTTTTTTTTATCTTCCTCTGAAATCGCAGCATATATTTCTTTTTTTTTCATCGACATTAAATTATCTAAATCTTGCCTACCAATTCTATCTGGCATAATTCCTAATTAATCCCATTCTTCTAAGAAAGATTGAAGTTTTTTCATTTCATTCAGTTCATTCTTTTTATGAAGAGAAACTGCAGCAATAATCAGCGCAAGCATTATTATCCCTACCACTAAACTACATACTTTAAAAAAAGAAAGTCTAATATATAGTCCGAAAGACTATGTCCTATTGCAGCAATAGATACAAAAAAATATTCCATTACACAGCTCTCCACATGATTACGTATGAAAAGTAAGGGATTTTTTTAAGCCTATTATATATTGTTTTAATGATTGGCATTCTTTAAATTCTGGAATAAAATCCTTAATCATCTTATAACCTCTTTCTTATCTGTTATCAATTTAGGTGCGTTTACCGTGACTAAGGATATTTTTTGTTACATTATGTGAACAAAATTTGCTAGTGATTACCTGATTATGCTTCTTATGCAATTCCTACCAAAGCCTTGAGATTCATTATAAAAGTCAAGTAAGACGGCCATAGCGCTATAAGCTTGCAATTGTAATTTTACTGAAATAGCTTTGTGAGGTTTTCCATCTAAAGAAAAATTAAACACTCTAATATTTTATGCCGGTGAAAAAAACCTGTAAATCTAGCTCTGATTAATGAGGAAGAGGAGGTATAAATGAATTGTTCGGTTGACAAGTGTGTGCTAAGAGTAAATGGCGGCAGGATGAATTTGTTTTTTGAAGCCTTTTTGTATAACGCAAGCAAAAAGATTAGACCTCGTTGAGGATACTATTTGCTCCTGTCACCGAACGGCCGTCATGAGGATCTTAAAGGAAAAATGACCTCGAATAGGAGTATGAAATAGCCGAATAAATTTTACTCTGATAAACTTTTTTAAAGAGGTAAATATTCATGAGACACATCGGAATTGACCTACACACGAATAGCTTTACAGCGTG
>Ga0172367_10003183_pt1 | contig 21698 bp, 16 predicted proteins | sample Lak10m_FD_114542 | JGI IMG/M metagenome (GOLD analysis project Ga0172367, IMG submission 114542) | Freshwater microbial communities from Kabuno Bay, South-Kivu, Congo - kab_022012_10m | ecosystem: Environmental > Aquatic > Freshwater > Lake | place: Democratic Republic of the Congo: South-Kivu... | reverse complement strand
CAACAGGGATATTCGCATGAACCTATTCGTGAAGGCTCTTTACAAACTGGACGTTGACTGGGATCTGGTTCCTGCCATCAATTTTTCGGTACAAGGGAAATACCGCGAACTCATGCTGGGATCCTCTGTAAAATACACGCTGATCGATCGCTTAGGTACCTATAGAGCCGTTTACGGAGGACTTTGGCTTCGAAACAGAGATGCTGCATGTCTGACCGTCGGAATGGACTACCAGGCATGGTTCGCCGGTATCAGCTATGATATTAATTTTTCTAAACTGGTACCTGCCAGTAACGCCCGCGGAGGAATTGAGTTTGCCGTACGTTATATCCTGAATCATTTTAAACCCAGTAAATCGTTGCACCGCATATGTCCAGATTATATCTGATAATAGTTGCTTTGGTGCTCGTTGGTAGCAAGTTGAGTGCACAATCCAATTTGGGTGCTTACCTGAAACATGCGGAAGAAAAATATAAGTCCGGTGATTATTACTACGCGGCAGAACTGTATCAGAAAGCCATGGCGATCGATTCCAATTCTATTTCCACCTTGTGGAATTATGCCGAAACCTTGCGTGCCTACAAAGATTACCGAAAAGCAGAATATTACTACGGAAAAGTCTTCGAACGCGAAGAAGGCACGGTTTATCCGATGGCCCTGCTTTATCTTGGACTCATGCAAAAGCAGAATGGTAAATATGACGCCGCCATTGAGACTTTTAAAAAGATCAAGACCAAATTTGCTAAAGACAAAAAAAACTACAGCTACCTGAAATCAAAACGGGAACTCGAATCCTGTTTATGGGCGAAGTCTGCTTTATCAGACAGTGCAAAAGTGGTATTCACTCACCTGCCTGAACAAGTAAACTCCAAGGATTCTGAATTCGGACATGCCTTTCGGGATAATGAGCTTTATTTCAGCTCTTTGAAAGCAGATTCCATTAGCTCAGCGGAAGAAGTTTACGCCACTACATACAAAACACGCTTGTATCGCTCCCAAAAAAAGGACATGGATTTTGAACGACCTTCCGTATTGAAAGAATTCATTTTTAAAGAAATGAATAGTGGAAATGGGTCGTATTCAACGGACGGAACACGCTTTTACTTTAGTCGCTGTTCGGATGAGGGATACAATTATCGCTGTAAGATCATGGTAGCCACCTATTCGAATGGACGAATCTCGCGTATCGATTCCCTCGGAACGATCATTAATGTGCCTGGCAGCAACACAACGATGCCTTGCATTGCAGAACTCAACGGTGAGGAAGTACTCTTCTTTGCCTCCGACCGGTCTGAAGGACAAGGAGGAATGGATATCTGGTATTCAGTAATTAAGAATGGTAACCAGTTCGGAAAACCGATCAACCTGAAAAATCTGAATTCAGTCGATAACGAACTGTCGCCCTGGTATGATACTATTTCAAACAAATTGTTCTTCTCTTCCTCATGGCACGATGGCTTTGGCGGTTACGACATCTTTCGATCGAACTATGATGGTCAGTTCTCCGGGCCACAAAATATCGGGCAACCTTTCAATAGCCAGGCCAACGACCTTTATTATTTCCAGTACGCCGACACTGCATATTTCAGCAGTAATCGTATCGGTGTAAATTACAGCAAGAATCCTACCTGTTGCAGTGATATTTTCTCCGCCTATCCAATTCCTCCTCCGCCACCTCCTGTGGTTACGGATAGTACTCCATTGCCGAGAAGGGAAAGTCTCGCTGAACTCAGTAAACGATTACCTGTTACGCTCTATTTCCATAACGACTGTCCCGATCCCAAATCAAGGGATACACTTACCCGCGTGAATTACATAAGCGGTTATGCAGAATACAGGGAAATGCTTGAAAAATACCAGACAGAATACTCAAGTGGGCTCGACGCTGAAAAAGCTACTTCCGCCAAGGAGGACATTGAGAATTTCTTTATAGAATATGTCGATCAGGGAGTAAAGGATCTTGAACTCTTCAGAGATTTGTTATTGGAAGAATTACACCAGGGTGCACGCATCAATCTGACCGTAAAAGGATTTGCCAGTCCGTTAGCAAAGACAGATTACAATGTGAATCTTACGAAAAGACGCATCTCGTCACTTGTCAATTATTTAAGGGAATACGATCACGGAATTTTTGCACCCTACCTGGACGGAACCGCTTCAAATGGTGGAAAAGTGCAATTCACGCAGGTTCCGTTTGGAGAATACACCGCCAATAAACTTACTTCAGATAATTTCCACGATCAGAAGAATTCCGTTTATTCACGAGCTGCTGCCATCGAACGAAAGATCGAAATTCAAAGTGTAGATTACATCAAAGAAGACAGTTTGCTCTTTCTAACGCGCATTACACCAACGATGCTTGATCTGGCTTCGATCGGGGTCAATGATTCCATCGTTCGGGAACTGAATTTCCTGAACAGAAGCAACGATACCCTTCATATTCTCCGTATCGAAACAGATAATGACTACCTACAGGTACAAATCCCTGAGATCATCCATCCAAGGAGCGAGATACAAATCAGATTTACGCAAAACAGAACATTACCATCGGGATTATTTTCTTTTCAAGTACGACTTTATTTTGTCGGACATGAGCAACCTTTATTGATCAGGATCAATGGTGAAGGTCACTGAAATGCGTCCTGAGTTTGTATCTTTGAACACAAATTTTTGTAATGTCAGATTCCGTAACAAGTGAAAAGCTACAACGTCCCCGACTGAAATTCATCGACATGGCACGTTCTCTCGCGATCCTGCTAATGTTGGAGGGACATTTTACGGGTGCTGCACTTGCTAACGATTTCAGAAAAGACGAGTTCATTTTGTACAAGATCTGGCATAATATCCATGGTCTAACTTCACCTTTGTTCTTTACCGTAACGGGAGTCATCTTCGTTTATCTGTTGTCTGCTAACAATCAGATCTCCTTTCGGGAAAACATTCGAGTAAAAAAAGGATACAGACGTGTTCTGGAACTTTTGTTCTGGGGATATTTCATTCAATTGAATCTCTGGAGTATTATTCAATCCTTCTATTATGGAAGTAAGTTTCATCTGGATTGGTTTTATGCGTTTCACGTATTGCAATCAATAGGTGTCGGGATATTTTTTCTTCTGGGGATCTATGGGATCTATAAATGGGTAGGAAAAGGCGCCTTGCACTGGTATTACTTGATATCCGCATTAATGCTTTTCGTGGGTTACGCTCAAATGAAAAATTATATCCAGCTCCATGAACATTCCATGGCTGATGGTTTGAAGAACAATCCTACTTACTGGCCCAATGGAGCTCCGAAATTCATACAAAACATGTTCTACGGCCAATTCTCGGATTTCAGCTTCATGCGATATTCAGGTTACACCATTTTAGGAGGTATGCTTGGGAGTTTGATCCGAACCTATGAACAAAAGACCAGAGAATGGTGGTTTGGCACGGGTTTCATTCTCGCCGGAATTCTGATCAGTGTGTTTATCCAGCCGATTTTCAGAGAATTGGACCAGTTCACTGACATGATCGGACTTACCAACAAAGGCGTTTATGAATTGAATGCAACGGCTTTCATCCGCTTTGGACAAGTAGTGTCAGTGCTGGGAGTATTTATGCTCATTGACAAATACGTTACTGTTTCGAACAATCTTTACCTTAAAATGGGACAAAACACCTTACCCATTTACGTCGTTCATGTCATCCTGCTTTATGGCGGAATCTTTGGATTAGGCTTAAAGCCATTGGCCTTTGATCAGAATCTGGATCCATATACTTCCGTGTGTATTTCTGCGGCAGCCATTGTATTTTTTGTGATCATGGTTCGTTATATCGAAACGCTGGAACATTATTACACGCGAATCCTGGATCGGATCACCTTCGGAATGAGAAAATGAAAAATTTACTGATCTTAAGTTTTGTTTCATTGGTAACATTGGCCTATGCACAGCCAACCAATGTGCTCTTTGTAGGAAACAGTTATACGCACATGAACAATTTGTGCAAAATGTACGAGCGACTAGCGAACTCCAAAGGAAAGAATGTGTTTGCGGACACACTTGCCGTTAGTGGGAGTTCCCTTCAAGGTCATACCCTGCGAGAAAACACCTATAAAAAAATGAAAGCACGGAATTGGGATTTTGTGTTCATCCAAGGTTACAGTCGTGAGCTTTCCAGGGATTCGTCCATTATTGCTGTTCAGACCATCCCCTATGCGCAGCAACTCATCGATAGTATCAAGAAATATAATCCGTGCATCAGTATCTATTATTACATGACCTGGGGTTATGCAGAGGGTTTTAAAGATTCTATTCCTGATGATAATTACACGCTCATGCAGGAACGAATTCAAAAAGGCTACTTGCAATTGAGTGAAGCAACGGGAAATTATCCCGTAGCACCTGTAGGTATGGTATGGAGACAAATGCGTGAAACCTATCCTGATCTCAACTTATACGCACCGGACAATGCTCATCCGAGTCCATATGGAAGCTACATCGCCGCGTGTACCTTTTTTACAGCCGTATATAAAGAGTCCCCGTTAGGCGGTGCATTCCCTAAAAAAGTAGAGGAACCCTTTGCAGAACACATTCAAAAAACGGCAGCTGAATACGTTTTAACGTACTATCCAAAATATCATCTGGATACCATCCAAGTTCCTGAAAAAGATGATCTAACACTTGATTTCAGCATACGCGAGAAGTGGTTAAGTATCTCACTTTACAACCGTTCTGAAAAAGGAGACCAATTACGTTGGGATTTCGGCGACGGAAAAACATCAACAAAACGAAACCCGAAACACTATTACGCCAAAGCCGGAAAATACACAGTGACCCTGTACGTTAAAAAAGAGTGCCATTGGTACAAGCTCAAGCAAACCATCAAGGTATCTGATAAGGAAAAATATGCCACCCGAGCACCGGAAACTAAAGGAGCTTCAAACCATTGACCCTGGCGTAGAAATGCATCAACTCATTTGTATACACATATGAACCGTTGGTTTGTAAGTGTGCATTATCAAAAAAGTAATCTGAATTCTTGTAAATAGGATTCATTGGGTCATACATCCAAACCGTTCCGTAGCCATCCATTACCTGTAACATTCGTGTTTTAAATCCATTTGTTACAACTCTGAAGTTCGGTGGAATAGCCACGATAAATTCAATACTATTGTCTTTACACAAATCTTTGAATGCTTTGAATGCTTTGATCTTCTGGATCAACTCTTCGTCACGGGAGTAATTATAGGGTTCAGTTTTGTAGATCTTATCAAATGTTTTTTTCTGATGCGAGATCGGCATAGAACCGCACGGCATGATGGAATCGTTTTTGGTAAACTTTCGCTGTTTGAAAAGAAAGCTTGATTTATTCAATTGATGAAGCACCAATAATTCATTCAGGATCGGTTTCTTCTCTTTTCTTTTGACTAATTCGTCTCGTATCGCCTTGTATTTGACCAATGGATACATTCTATCCAAACGAAATTTCAAACTCTTACTGACTTTAAGTTCATCGGAATCATCGACTACCAGGATGACCGTTTTTGGTTTTTTATTTCCTTTTGTTGCCAGTGTCGTTCGAAGAAGGAATTCATGGAACGTGATATCAGAACCGGGAAAAGACAAATTATAAGCCGAAATACCAAGGGAATCTGTAAATACTTTAGCTATAACACTCCTTGCGCCTCGTGAAGAACCGTATACCAAAACATCAGACTGGATTTTGCCTGTGAGGATCATTTCAAGCCTGCGATCGACTTCTCTGCCAGGAGCTGAATCTCGCACAAGGATGAATGCCTTATCCAGCACGATGAAGCACAGTGCAAAAATCAATAGTCTGATCAATAGCTTCTTCATAAGAAATTATTCAAATTCTAAATTAAAATACTTCCTGGTCTATCAAAATTTAAAAAACCAACTCACCATTGGAATAGGAACTGCATATCTTGAATTTCCATTCCTACCAATAATACCCGCTAACGAAACCTGAAACGCCTTTCTTTCTGTTTTTTGAAATCGCATTCCCGGCATCAATATCAAATTAATAGACTGTTGAACCTGACTTATAATCGGACCAACAACAGTTTTTAAAGGTTGGTAGGTTACTGTTTCGTCGTATATATATTCTTTGCTTTGAGTATAAACTTTCTGTTGACCCACCAAAAGAAGTGCATCACAAATAAAGCTTGATTTTTTTCCAACAGACGCGATACCAGCAAGCCCAATTGCAGGAGCAATTATTGGTTCAGTTTTTCTGGTAGTCGTAGGTAGATTGTAGTCAAAAGCCCAATATGTTTGAGATTCTTGAACGGCAGGATATTCACCTGCAATTGAAAATGTTTGATTGTAATTTCTGCAAAAATAGGATATCCCAGCTGAAATTGTAATATTGTTTTTTCGGCTACCATAAGTCATCATTCCCCAATGTAACCCACCATAAGACCTACCCTTATCCAAATACCCAGACGTACCTATTAAAGTTCCAATACCAAAATTTAATTTTTCATTCTTTGTAGGGAATGTATATTTAAGAGCCAAAACGAGTGGGCTACAAATCCATGTTGTCATCACACCCACTGAAAATTTGTTTGTGACATTAAAATGGACTTCTGGACCATACAAATTTACCATTGCATAATTTTCACCCTTTTCAATTGGAAATGAATTGGTAGAAAATTGATAGCGCGTTGTAAATACACCCTTTTCACGATATTCATTATTAATGAAGTCTATTTCTTTGTCGACTTTTTTAATTGATGTGATTTCAGATTTAGGTATGTAAATTTTCCCAAGTGCTTCTGTAAGAACTAGAACTTCCCTTCCATCATCACTTAAAATCTCCCCAATATATTGTATTCCATCACTTTTTTGAATTAAATAAAGTATGGTGTCTTTTTTTGTCTCCTGTGCGGCAATATTAAATGCAAAAAAAAATGTTATTAAGAATATTAAGTTCGTGATCTTCATAATTGTAATATATTTATAATTAATTGGTTATGAAAATTAAACAATGATTAGTCAATCTCTTAATTTAAAACTGGAAATAAATGAACTCCTGCTCTTTACCGGAGAGTACGATGATACACACGATGAGAAACGAATAGAACAACCAGCGGAACGGCGTATACCATCGTGTTCCTAATTTTTCTAACGCATATTTCTGCTCTCTTCCAAACCATTCGATGATCAGGAAGAAGATGATGAATGCTATTGAAAGGTCCGCTAATTCCGGTAAATGCGGGCTCTTGAACAATCCTTTCGCAAACATGCGTTTAATAAATTCTATGGCCTGTTCCAAGGTATTTGCTCTAAAGAAGATCCAACCGATCACAGCCATAAAGAAGGTTAAGAGCATACCTAAAAGTTCCCGAATTGAAGGGATATAACCACCCTGCGCAACGATCTCCAGGTTGTTTCTGTTCGAATTGGTGAGCATTAATGGTAGAAAATAGAATGCGTTCAAGGCTCCCCAGACAATAAAAGTCCAGTTGGCACCATGCCAGAAGCCACTGACAAGAAAGATGATAAACGTATTTCGGATCTTCATCCAGGTGCCGCCTTTGCTACCGCCCAAAGGAATATAGAGGTAATCCCTGAACCAAGTCGTTAAGGAGATATGCCATCGTCTCCAGAATTCAGCAATATCTCTTGAGAAATAAGGGAAAGCAAAGTTTCGCAATAACTCTATCCCGAAAAGACGCGAGGTTCCTAAAGCAATGTCAGAATAGCCTGAAAAATCGCAATAGATCTGGAACGTAAAGAATATCGCTCCCATGAGCAACGTACTACCGGAGTAGTCTGTGTATCCATCGAAGATCAAATTCGCCCATTCCGCGCATCCATCTGCAACCACCACTTTCTTGAACAGTCCCCACAAAATCTGACGAAGACCGTCCACTGCCTTGGCGTAATCGAATTGACGCTCCTTCTGGATTTGTGGCAAGAGGTGTGTCGCTCTTTCTATGGGTCCCGCAACGAGCAGAGGAAAATAGGCTACAAAAAGTCCAAAATCCACGACATTTCGTTCACTTTTGATGCGATCGTAATAGATGTCAATGACGTATGAAAGGACATGAAAGGTGTAGAAGGAAATTCCAACCGGTAAGATCACATTCAATGTCAATGAGGAAGGATCCAATTGCATTCCCATTGAGTTAAACAGATCTGCAAAGGACTTCACAAAGAAATTATAGTACTTGAATACCCCTAAAAAACCGACATTCAATACGATACTCAACCAGAACCAGAATTTTCGCCATCCCTGACTCCCGGCAAGTTCAATACGAATTCCAGTAAAATATCCCAGAAACGTAGAGAATGATAAAAGAAAGAGAAAGCGCCAGTCCCAACAGCCGTAAAAGAATAAGCTCGCAGCTAACAAAAGCATATTCTGCCAAGCAAGATGCTTCTTTGCCACAAACCAATACAATCCGAAGATCAACGGTAAGAACAAAGCATATTCCAGCGAGTTGAAGATCATGTTTTAAGCTTCTAGTATTCCTTGTGCTGTTTCAGCTAATTCACTTTGAGTTGGCTGTAATTTTGGTTTGGAGAAATCCATGTCAGACACTCCATTGATAGGAATTAAATGAATGTGTGCATGAGGGACTTCCAGTCCGATCACCGTAACACCAATCCGTCTGCATGGAAGAACTCGTTTCATTTTTCGAGCTACTTTCTTGGCAAACACCATCATGTCACCAAGTAAATCATCTTCCAAATCAAAGATATAATCTACCTCACGTTTTGGAATTACCAGTACATGGCCTTTGGTCAATGGCATAATATCAAGAAAGGCAAGAAAATGATCATTCTCTGCCACTTTGTGGCATGGTATTTCTCCGTTTATAATTCGCGTAAAAATGGTCGCCATTATCGATTGATATCCAGGATTTCAAATTTCATTACCCCATTTGGTGTTTGAATATCCGCGACATCTCCTTTCTTTTTACCCAGTAAACCCTTACCAATTGGTGAATCCACTGAAATTTTTTTCAACTTTAAATCAGCTTCATTTTCTGCAACCAATGTATATTCCATTTCCATGGCGTTGGCTACGTTTTTGATCTTCACCTTTGAAAGTATGAATACCTTTGAATTGTCAATGTGAGCCTCATCGATCAATCGTGCATTTGCAATGATCCCTTCTAATTTTGCGATCTTCATTTCCAGAATACCTTGAGCTTCTTTAGCTGCATCATATTCCGCATTCTCCGATAAGTCACCTTTATCGCGTGCTTCGGCAATTTGATCTGAAATGGATGGGCGCTGCACTGTTTTCATTTCATGAAGTTCGTCTTTTAGCTTCTTCAACCCTTCCGCTGTGTAATAATTGATCTGTGACATGTGTTAACTCTTTGTCGATACTAAACAAAAACAAGAGAGCCCAAAAGGCTCTCTTGCAAAACAAATATAGAAAAAATACTCTCTATTTCAAACTGATCGTAGCGCCGATCGTATGAATTATTCCAAACGTCCCTGCAAAACGCGTGGCGTATTCAATACCCAAAGCACTTTTATTTTTTCCAACCAAGGCATCCAATGAAAATCCTGCAGTCGGACCAACCAATGCATTTGATCTGTTAGCTACGCTAAACAATTGTTTCTCGTATACAAATCCTCCTCGGATATTGAAAGCCACTTTCTCACCTGTCATACCATAATCAAGTCCTAAACGGTATTGATCGTAAGAAAATGAGTTGGCAGTAAACCCAAGAGCAACGTTAAGCTTATTATTCTCATTAAAAATGAAATCGTAAGATCCACCTATAGCAAGCAATGAAGGCATCTCAAATGTAGCAGAACGTTCTTCCAAAGAAGCATTGTTTCCTACAGAGATGTAAGTAACCTGCTGGGAAAGTCCATCTCCTTTGTAGCGCATTACAGGACCCACATTCTTCAAGGCAATACCGAATTTGATATGATCATTCTCTCCAGTCACATAACGAATACCTGCATCGATCGCAACACCATTTGCTTTGAGGTTAGAAATACTTTCCGAAATCACCTTGAAATTGATTCCTCCGGAAATAGACGAAGAAAACGTTCGAGCATAACCCACATTGAAGACATTTGCACGAGGTGAGAAATATCCGATATTTCCTTCAGGGTTCGCTACCGTAGTAATCATGATATCACCAAAATTCATGGATTGAACGCTCACAGCAATAACATCCGATTCTGAAATTCTTTGAGCAATACCTGCGCTGTTAAATGCGATACCTGCACCTCCCATCCAGTTACTGTAATTGAACTTGATCTGCGTTTTGTCGGTGTAAGACAATCCAGCAATGTTAGTGAAGGTAGCTTCCAAACCATTCGTGTTCGCGATACCGGCATCACCGAGTGCACAACTTCTGGCCCATGGATTAACAAGCAATTGAGACGCTCCGGCAGAACCAACACGGTCTTCATTACCAGCGTTGGCAATAACACTGCAAAAGGCAGCACCAACTATCATTATATGTTTAAAATTCATGATCATACTTTTCGTTTCAACATTAACAATGAATTAGATACCCTGAAGGTCAACCTGACGCATACCTCCGAAGAACTTCAGAATTACCTCGCCGACATCAGGAACTTCAACATGAATAAGATACACACCACCAGCTACTGGTATTGACTTATAGTTTGTAAGATCCCAATCAATTGAGGTCACCGGACTGTCTTTTTTAAATGTTCTAACCAATTTACCGTTTACAGTGTAGATTCGTACTGTACATTTTTCAGGAAGGTTCGTGATCTTTACACGTGTATCCAGACGTGTTCTTTCATATTCTGAGAACGCATAGTATGGATTTGGAACAACATTGATCAGTTTCAATGCTTCTGCCAATTGGTCCTGACTTCCCGTAACTGTTGCGATATCATCCATAGACCATCCATAAAGCGGACTTCCGTTATTGTCACCGGTAGCTACAAAATCTTTATACTCTTTGTTAACACGCAGTTTTATGGTGACATCTGTTGAGTTCAACGTCTTGTCAGGTGTTAAGAACGGATAAGCAATCCATGATAAACTTCCATAGAATTCACGTTTTGCAGCCGCCGAGTTATCCATAACTTCAAGCATTTTCTGGTATGCATGATTTGTCGCAATGCTTTCGCCTTCTGACGGAACGTAAGCCGGGAAATCATAGCCAGAGACAAATTTATTGATGGTTGCCTGCTTGTAACTGAATACATACACGGCATGCATTCCACCCATGATAGGGTTACCTACGCCATCAACTACATTAGAAGAGGGATTCCAAATCATATCAGCACCGTTCTCACCTCCAAGGAAAGAATTCTCTCCAAAAGCCATGTAAAGACGCGCACCTGATTCAAGGTCAACAGCATAGCCAGGGAACCAGCCCATACCTGTACCAGAACCATCAGGATTACCTTCTTTATCTACGTTTGAACTTTTTCGCAATTCACCTGATTTCGCTCCACCAACCGTCAAACTCACATCTCTACCCAGCTCGATTACCGGACAACGTGTCCATTTCGATTTATCGCTGGTAATTACGATGTTCACACTTGGAAGGAAACTAATAGATGCATTATTCCTTGCTGAACCAGGATTTGCCAGATTGTAGTATGCTAAAGGCATGAAGTCTGCCTGATAACCTACCAATTTATGTGGGGCAATACCTCCACCAAGCAGTTTGGCAAATTTCTTATCATCGTCTTGACCAGCCTCATCTTTGTAATTACAAGGATTCAAATGTGCCAATCCATCAGGCAAACAATCAGTGTCCGGATCTGGCGAATAATCCCCTGAACGAATCCAGTTGGTTGGGTAAAATGCATCATTATCCGGCACAAAAGACAACCAACGTTTCGATGAATCCGCAAAATCAATAGACGCATCAATGATCTCCGTTGTTCGGTCGTATTGCGAACCAGTTCCTATGTATGCTTCTTGCTGAATGTTTACAGAAATCCCCCATTGTGGGATGATCTGTTCGTTGTTTTCCTGAATCGTTCTTTCTGACTTCACAGAATCGATTTTGGCACCACCTTTTTTATCATAGCGATAAATTACCCAACTCGCCGTATCAACTGCATGTGGTTCCGGCTTCCAAGGACTTGTTGTGTAATCTCTGAACTTACATTCAAAATAACCATTCGCCAAGTTCAACGGATCGACAACTTTAATTCCAATTGGACCCATTCCGTAATCATATTCCGGATCCTCAACATATCCATTCGCAAGAACAGATTTTAAGGTATTCGACGTGAATTCGAGATTTCTGTTACCATTACCATAACCATCCAATCGGGTGATTCTTGGAGTAGATCCGTATCCGATATTTTGCATGGTACCGTCCGCTTCCGGCATAGGGTTATGCGGCACTGCTGCATAAGGAGCAATGGATGTACCATCATAATTCAAACGGGATGAAATGTATGGTATCTTCTGACCATCGAGTGAGGTCGCATCATTTGGATCATACTTTTTAAACTGGTTAAAGGCATATGCAATCGCCACATAGTAATATGTCTTGTGATTGATGAGTCTACGATCACCGGATGCAAAAGCATCTTCCTTCAACTGGAAAGAGTGTCTGATACCTTTGTTCTCGCCATCTACTTTTTCCGAAGGAACTGAAAAACCTAATGCCTCATCGAATTCGAAATTGATAATTCGGGATACATCGTTTTTTATATCACACTGTGCAACAAGTCGTGCTTGCTCAGGATCATTGATGTCAGAAATTGCCACATCAGCATTTTTCAACTGGAAGATCTGATATCCTTCAAACTTATATACGCGATCTACTGTAGGGTCAGGGATATTGATCTCATCGACCTCTGCATATTCCTCCTGGTAATTGTTTGAAGAAGATGGATTCTCAAGAAGAATGATCAACTCATTGTTCAATTCCTGAATAGTCACTTTCGGTGCATCCGGAGGAGAAAGGATTTTAAAACAAGCATCGAACAACGCCTGTGCCTTCGTATCTGCACGCTTCATAGATCTCACTGACGAGAAAAGATCTCCGTCAGAACCACGGCCATAAACCAAACCAACCGTAATGTTGTTGATTGCTCCCGGACGAAGAATAAATGGTCCTGCTGACTGAACAAAACGACGGTCACCTTTCGGGTTATTATTCGTAGCCTCATCCCAACCATTCGGGAACAAACCACTCATGTCCTGACCACCTGTAGCCCAGAATAATGGATCTGAATCACCAGGGAACATGTAATCTGAAGGAATTGTTGTCACACCGGAAGAACCTTCATATCCCAAGCCACCATAGAACATTTCTGAACCGTTTGCCCAGCTACCACTCATAAAGTTGTAATACTGTGCCGCTGTAGCAGGGTCAGTGTAAGGATACTGTGATGTAGAAGTATAATAGGTAAATCGACGCATTCCAAATCGCTCATTATCAATGATACCATCAGAATAACCAATACCAATGCCTTTGTAAACAATACCATTACCGTTTACCGCTTCCAATACTGTTGGAACTACTTCAGTATTTGTTGCTTCGTCAAGATACGGCCCGACGTTATCTATTCCGTCAGCATCCTGATAAGGACCTTCGAAGAAATCACAACCAATTGCAGGTGGATTTTCACCATATCCTTGCTTACCACCGTCTGACTCATCGATCAAGTCACCATTAAACATGTAACCTAAACCACGGGAAACATCACATCCAGCATAATCATCGGCATAGTTTCCAACATCCGCATCTAAATATTGAGAGAAGTACGTATTGTAAAGCGTTTGTGTTCCTCTGTTTATTAATTCATAATTGTAGAAAGTCATTCGGTTTACCTCATCATTCGTAGCGAATGCGAAAGCTTGCGCTCTGATTTCCATCCCGATAGGATCACCATTAGTTTCAGTGTGAATATTTCCTTTATCGTTAAAAACCCACCAATGTGTTTCATCACCGAATAAGGATACGCGTCTGTCGATGCCACATTCAATGTCATTACGACCTAAGATATCATCATACCAAGGATGATCACCATCCTGAGGATTGTAAACACCATCCTGATTTCTATCATAATACGGTGCAAGGAAGTAATCTTGTCCTTTACTCACATCACCATGCGCAGGCCAAGCGTAAATACGATTCAATTCATCCGCTGTAGGGTTCGTAATCTCGTCACAACCCTCAGTCGTAATTCCAGCGTTACACTCATACCAAACATTAAATCGAATGATCTCTGCCTTGCGAATCGTAAAGAATTTATCGTATGCAATACATTGATCCGGATCGATGTTAGCTTCACCAAAATCTCTGACAGCATCGTCACCTACTGGATAAAGAGGGTTGTAAGTACCTGTACCTGATGTGGAGGTTAGAGGGCCCGGCCAGAAATCGTTTCCTGTTCTGTATCGAAGTGCTGCAAGCTTCAACTGACCGTTAACATCCGTACCTCCCATCCATAGGGCTCCTGCAAAGATCACATGCGTACCACTTCCTTTCGGCACTTCGTAGGATGCAACCCCCGCGGCTCTGTTCTGAAACATACTACCACCTTGCTCAATCAACGCTTTCACGTCATTGAATTCCATGATCAATTTCGCGGTTGCAGGAGAACAGTTCGCACCTTTCAGAATTGGCGTCGCCTTTTTACCCAGGTCGTTTGGACCAAGATAGGCAAGCGCACTATTCATCCAGCACACACTTGCGCCGAACATCAAGCTTAAAATAAATTGCTTTCTCATAATATACATCTTACTGATGAATTAAAAATCGAATTTAACACCCAAACGGATCGTTCTTGGCGAACTGATGTTGAAGGCATTTTGAATTTTCATGGTGTAATAATCTCTGAACGCCTGCTCATCCAACTGGTTTTGGATTGAGGTCTGGTTCGCAGCTGCAGCAAGGTATCCATCATCATTCCAGTTACCAGTTGCACGATAAACACCAAGTACATTGAAGTGATTGAATACGTTTGTTACACGAAGATAAATATTCAAGAAAGTAGACTTCTTCTTTTCTTTCTCACCACCAAATTTCAACTCTAATGTTCGGTCAAGTACTAAATCTGTTCGATAAGACCAAGGTAAACGCGAACCATTCAAAGTTCCACTCAATCCTGCACTTAAGTTACCGATAGCCTCATCCGTAATGAAGGTCTGATTTGAATATGGCGAACCTGAATAGATGTTCGACAAGATATTTAAACCTGTATTTTCGAATACTTTGAATTCGCCAATAACAGGACCGTTATAGTCTTTACCTTCACCATATCTGTAGTCCATCGTAATTGCAAATGCATGACGCTGGTCAAAATTGTATGGGAAGATATTTCTCAAGTTTGGCAATCCCGCATTGATCAAACCAGAAGCAGATGTTGCATCAGAACCTGTACCATCAGCGAACTGTAAGGTGTAGGCAGCAGTCATACGGATATTACCTGTTCTTCTCAAGTCATATGATACGGTCATCCCTTTAACTGTACCAAAGTCACGGTTACCAAAGGTTTTGTAAGTAGCAGGGTATGCCTCGAAGACGTTAATCAACTGAACATTGTTTCGCTGTTCACGGTAAAACGCTGAAATCTTTAAGGAAGAAGTTTTAGACAAAACTTGCTGGAAACCTAATTCGTAATCCACAGTGGTTTCAGGTTTCAGGTTGGCATTGCTGATGATCGCACTGCGTGACTGAATAAACTGGTATTCGAAAGGATCGAATCTGAAACCGGTTGTTGGACGCTTTGTCAAGATATCATAATGAGCAAAGAAAGACGCCTCATCAGAAATCGGGAAAGAGAATGCGACACGTGGCATCACATTTACCTGTGCTTTGTAATCTGTAAAGGCGTCAGCGCTAGGTGTGGTTTGAGATGGGTTTAACAACCACGGTTGGATACCCGTTGCACCACGAATTACCTTTGGATCTTCTACCTGAATACCCTGAGCGTTGTACCAGTTATTTCCGATACGGAATCCATTGATAGCCGAAGGATTGTTCACATCATTCACATAAACCGTGTAATCATCTCCCATAGCTGTAGGAATGTCAACCCAAGAATATGTGCCTGGATCGTTAGCAAGAAGCTCTTTCGCCTCCTTCACCGTACGTGCATTGTAGAATAAATAGGGGTCTTTAAGTACCGGCTGGTTTGCATCAAAAACATCCACACGTACACCAACGTTGAATACGATGTCATTGAAGGCAAACTTATCCATTACATAACCAGCGATATACGTTGGCTGGAATGCACCTACGAAACGACGGTAATTACCATTTTTGTCAAATTCATTGAAGTACTTATTGATGTCTGTACTACCACGAACTTTTTTACCCGTATGATCATAACCCCAATAAGAAACAAAAGAATTTCCGCCGTTCAATAATTCATCCGGTGAGAACATATCAAATGTATAAATACTCGGATCGTATTGGTCAATATCCACATAATCAGACCCCGCGCCTCCAGATGAGATCATACCTTTATCGTAAAGATATTCCCTCAAATTATAATCAAAGAAAGACTGGTTGTCATTGTTCTGCTGACCTCCGTATTGTCCTGTTCCAGATGTGTAGGCATAACCAGAATTCAATCGGTCGTACGTAATTGCTTTAAATGAACCGGAATCAGAAATAACCCCACTGTTCAAATCCAATTCACGAATGTGGAAGTTCGTTAATTGACGAGCGATAGACCAAATCCCCAAAGGACCATTTGTTCCACCACCTGTAGTCGTACCTGACGTCCATCCTCGGTCTACGCGTTGTTCGATCTCAAAACCAAATGACAGCGAGTGATCACCAACGTTTACAGAGAATGAACCTGTTCCACGAACCTGATCGTTCTCCGTTTTACCAAAATAATTGTAAGGAGTTCCCAAGTTACTCCAGATGGAATAAACACTTGAAGGAGCATCTCCGTTTCTCAAGGCATTCCCTTGCTGAATCTGGAAAAGGTTTTCGTAATGACCGGTTGGATTTCCGGCGTATATATCGTAATACTGTGTTGTGATGGCAGCTAAAGCAGCATTCGTCTCGGATGGCGAGAAATTCACTTCTACATCTTTAAATCCATTGTGGATATACATTTGTTTCTGCTCATCAAACTCATAAGACGGACGACGCGTTGTTGTAAAGGTACCTACATGGCCATAATTGAACATGTTGTATTTGTGATTCGGATCGTAAGCATCTGACTTTGACTTCGAGTAATCCACCATAAGTGAGTAAACGAAAGACTTTAGTTTCGAGGCACTTCCTTCCTGATCATTTGTAAATCGTTGTGTCAAACGACCGAAAACACGGTAGTCGAAAGAGCTCGTAACTCCAAAATTTGCAAAGTTCAGAAGAGATCCTGTAAATGAATACGCGCTACCTGTGTTGTAGTTCAATGAACCTCCGAATGTCAAGTTCGTCGATGGTCCTGTATTTACATCGATCTTAGCCTGACCTGAAACGACTGTGTTTCTAGCATTCATTCTCCAGGCTACTTTTTCAAAATCTGATTCAGGTGTAGGATTACCATCTGCATCTACAGGGTTGTGAAGGAAGGATGCATTATTGAATGTACCCTGTCCGGTAGAGGTAGGTCTTAACGGATTCGCCAAAAGCGCATCACGCACATCCTTTTTAATGCGGTAGGCTCCCCCTGCAAGCGGACGACCATCCAACTGATCAGTGATGTTACCTGATACCAGGAATCCAAGACGAGGTTTCACTTTAGCACCAGTAGAATCTTTCTGCATCCAAAGCGGACCAGACAACATTCCTTCAATCAAATTGTAACCGTACTTATCAAGACCGATAACTTTGCCATCATACCCATCAGGATCTTTCCCATTAAAATAGAAGCCCGATGTTACCGCTTCAACGGATCCAAAATATTGTGCTGATGGACCTCTCGTTGTTACGGAGATAATACCACCCGTGATGTCTCCGTAGTTTGCAGGGACACCTCCAGTAATTACAGCTACCTCTTCAATCGCCGATTTCGGTAAGTTTGAAGAACCTCGCACTTTAATACCATCAATATAGAAATAGGTGCCATCCGAACGTGAACCACGAACGGAGATCTCGCCTGAACCTTCGTCACTATTTACACCACCAACAGTTTGAGCTACACCTGCAGCAGAACGTACTGGTAGTCTCGCGATATCTTCTCTGGTAACTGTTGCTCCGGAAGCACCACCATCTTTATCGATCAATGGAACCTTATAGGCTACAACACGAACTTCCTGAATTTCTTTTGCTTCTTTTGCTTTAGTTATCACAAGATCGTCAAGAAACGTAATGTTATCCGAAGACACAATCACACCTGTCTGGCGAAAAGGTTGATAACCCTCTGGTTCATTGCGAACCTCAAGGTCATATTGACCGGCACCCACAGAGTTTATCTGGAACTTTCCATCAAAATCTGTCGTCGCTCCACCCTTGACATTTCCATTTTGGAAAAGGATCACCTTACAAAAAGCGATTGGCTGTTTGGTGTCACCGTCTGTAACAGTACCCTTAATTGTTCCCAAACCAGTCTGAGAAAAACCATAAGCACTTGTCAACAAGACACTTAGCAATAAAAAGTTAAGTTTTCGTAACATAAGTACAGTTTAAAGTTCAAACTTTCTTTACCCAAGAAAGCTTGTAAATATAGAAAAAAACATACGGATAGAATTCTCGTTAAAAAAAATTAAATCGAATTTCCATTAACTTTCCTTAACAAAGATAGACCTCAAATTACATTAAAAAAATTGCTACCTATCAATTTCCATGGAAAGTATACAAGTCTAAAAACAAAACAAGAAATTACGTTAATTTGTGCTATGCCCTTTAAACAGGAATCCATACAACTGAATCACTCATCCGTACATTTCATTCATTATGAATCTTTTGATCCGTTAGACTATCTGGATTTTCTGACTGACCAGGAAAAAGAGCGTTTTTTTGAATTCACTCATGACCACAGAAAAAGGGAATTTGTTGCAACGCGTTATTTACGACATCAGTTATTCGGTTTTGAGCATATCCATTACGACAGCAATGGCGCACCTTATATAAAAGGAGAAGGCTTCATTTCGATTAGTCATACAACAGGTACAGTTGGTATTGCCTTCAATCCAAATTTTCGAATCGGACTTGACATCGAAACCAGAAGTGATAAAGCGCTTCGTGTATATCGAAAGTTTTTGTCAGAACAGGAATGCAATAGGTTAGACACATCAGATCCAGATGCAATGACACGAGCCTGGAGTGCGAAAGAGTGTTTATATAAAATTGCCGGCAGGAAAAAGATCGACTTCAAAAGTGAATTGCTTTTAAAACCTAGCAGTGCTCTAACTTTTCACGGAGGAGTTCAATCGAAAGAAGTTCTTGCCACTACTGAAATTCATACCTTTGTGACAGATCGTTTCATATATGCTATAAATGAATCCCCTCTCAACCTCAGCACACAATTTTAAATTGATTCAATCACTGCATCATGGGGTTGCACTGCTGATCGATCCGGACAAAGAAAATTCAGAAGACAAACTTCTACGAACACTTGCACTCGCTTCAAATAGCGGAATAGATATCATTTTGGTTGGCGGAAGTACCGTAACCCGGGAACAATTGAATTTGACAGTGTCATTCATTAAAAAAAACTGTACGCTCCCTGTGATTATTTTTCCGGGTAGTTCCCAACAGATTTCTCACGAAGCAGACGCACTCCTTTATTTGAGTCTGATATCGGGTCGCAATTCGGATTATCTGATCGGACACCATGTGAGTTCGGCAAATGAACTTTTCCATTCTCATATTGAGGTTATTCCAACCGGTTATGTGTTGATTGATGGGGGCAAGATGACCAGTGTGGCCTATGTGAGTCAGACCACCCCTATTCCAAGAGAACAAATCAATATTGTACGCAGCACGTGCATGGCAGGTTTGCTTCTTGGCCAAAAGGCACTTTATCTGGATGCCGGAAGTGGGGCAACACATCCTGTTCCGTCTGCATTGATCAAAGAAATCGCATCACTTGGCGCACCATTAATCGTAGGTGGGGGAATACGTTCAATAGAGTCCTTGGAAAATGCCCATGCCGCTGGCGCAAATGTGGTGGTTATTGGCAATCATATTGAGGAACACATTGATTTTTTACTGGACATTGCTTCGTACAAGAAACAGGACTTCAGGAGTCATGAGGCAAGATATTAAGAATACAGGACTTCCGGATTTTAAGACTTCAAGACAAAAGACCACTGGCGCTCAAAGACAAAAGACAAAAAGCCGGAAGTTCGATTGAAATTAAAATCTTTGTTCTTTGCTCCTTGTTCCTTGCTCAACATCAAAAAACTATTGATCAAGAAGATCATCTGACTCATCTTCTTTAAAAAGGTTCGGTGTGTAGATAAAGGAAAATCCTGTAATGGCAGCACCAATAATGACAATATAAAGTGCCGCAGACCAATGCATCATCATGAGGATCAAACCTATAAAAATGATAACGCTACCAAGCCAATAGATTAAATTGAATTCAGGATCATGTTTTCCGAAACGGAAAGCCACCAGGTTGAAAACTAAACCCGCACCACCGAAAACCATAAACAGAATTCGAGCAATTGAAAGAGAAATAAAAGAAGATCCAATTCCAGTAAACAGCACTATCGCCGCAAGAAACGCCAGCCCGAAACAAAACCCTGCTATTTTTTTGAAAATCATGATACGTGAAGGTAGTTATCTTTTAGATACTTATTCAGTCTTTAATCTTCTGTCTTGAAGTCTTTTGTCTTGAAGTCTATCCTGAAGTCTTAAAATCCTAAAGTCCTAATATCTTAAAATCTAAAAAACCGCCTTCAAACTCATGTCCAAACTTTTCACACTATGCGTTAACGCACCAACCGAGATGTATTGAATCCCTGTTTCAGCGTATGCCCGAATGGTTTCTTCGGTAATTCCACCGGATGCTTCCGTTTCAAAGTGGACTGGTATTAAGGGTAGAACTTCTTTGATTTGCTCAGGAGAAAAATTATCGAGCATAATTCGATCTACATGTCCCGTCTCTATAGCCTCCATTAATTCTGCCTTGTTGCGCACTTCAATTTCAATCTTCAAATCAAGCTGATTTTTGAAGAGGTATTCGTTTGCTCTTTCAATTGCCGCTTTGATACCTCCGGCATAATCGATGTGATTATCCTTGAGCATGATCATATCGTACAGTGCAAAACGATGGTTATGACCACCACCAATGCGAACTGCCCACTTTTCCATGTAACGAATTCCGGGCGTCGTTTTGCGGGTATCCAAAAGTTTTACGTCTGTTCCTTCAGTAAGCTTGACAATACGCGCAGTTTGTGTCGCAATGCCACTCATACGCTGCATAAAATTGAGGACCAGGCGCTCGGTAGTCAGAATAGATCTTGACTTTCCCGACACAATAAATGCGACATCGCCTTTTCTAACAGAAGTTCCGTCCTGTATAAACAGCTCCACCTTCAGCGTCGGGTCGAACATTTGGAAGATATCCTTTGCTAACTCCACACCGGCAAGAATTCCATCTTCTTTGATCAGTAGAGTCGCTTTTCCAGTCGCAGCTTCCGGAACGCAGGACAATGTCGAGTAATCTCCGGGACCGATATCTTCTTTGAGGGCGTTTTGGATGATTTCTTTTATCATGGGAAGTTAGGAGTTAGAAGTTGAAAGTTAGGAGTTGAAAGTTAGGAGTTGAAAGTTAGGAGTTGAAAGTTAGGAGTTGAAAGTTAGGAGTTGAAAGTTAGGAGTTGAAAGTTAGGAGTTGAAAGTT
>Ga0172367_10003178_pt1 | contig 21717 bp, 18 predicted proteins | sample Lak10m_FD_114542 | JGI IMG/M metagenome (GOLD analysis project Ga0172367, IMG submission 114542) | Freshwater microbial communities from Kabuno Bay, South-Kivu, Congo - kab_022012_10m | ecosystem: Environmental > Aquatic > Freshwater > Lake | place: Democratic Republic of the Congo: South-Kivu... | reverse complement strand
GTCGCAAAGGACGAATTGTAATCACATGATGAAATCGCCATGCTGCAATCAATCTCAATACGACAGCAAGAATCCAGAGAGAGCGAAACCCGCCCCATGGCGCAAGCCATTCAGCGAGTCTACCTCCCAGTAAATTAGCTCCTGCTCCAGTCAAACCAAGTGCCGCTGAGTAAATTGAAAAGTAACTTGCACTTCGACCATCTGGACATGACTTAAAAAGTAACGCAATCAGCGCAATCGAATATCCAGCCCAAGCTGCACCATTCATAAAATATTCAATAGGTGCAATCCAATAAATCAATCGAGCAGAAGCAAAAGCATAGGCAAGCGGAGAAAGTGCAAGCAAACTTCCTGTTAGCCAAAGTATTCTTCCTAAATTTTGAGTCTGATCGATTTTTTTCCCCCACCAACCTGTAAAAACCAAACATCCAAAAGAAGTGAGGCCGATCCAAGCAGCTACCCAACTCATAGGAATATGAAGTTCATGTGTAAAATAGTACGGAAAATAAGGCCCAGCTATTTGTAATGCTCCATGAAAAACTGCAGCTAAGACCAATGCCTCTTTGAATTGCTTATTTTTTAGAGGTTCTAACAAAATTTCTTGAAAGGAACGATTTTGATGCTCTTCAAGAGCAATATCTGGAACTCTCGCCAAAAAAACCGATGAAACCGCGGCCGAACCTAAGGCCATAAGTCCTAAAATGAAATATCCGATATAGTATTCACCGATTTTAAAGCCAATCAAACTTGAGGCTATGACGTTCACAAATAACAAAGCAAACATCACATAACGCTGACGTATTCCAAAAAATCGTCCTCTAAAGCTGCTCGGAACCCAGCCTCTTACCCAAGAGTTCCAGGCTGCTGCGCTCGAAGCACCCAAAAGTGCTGCAAATCCTGCGACGATGGCAACGATACCGAACCACGGCGTAATGGGAAATGCCTCTCCAAAATTTCTTGATCTCAATCCCCAATAAATCGCTAACAAAACAGGCAAACCCCACAGCAGCCGAGAAGCAATTGCAAGTCGGAGTGTGTACTTTTTCAATGAGCTAATTCTTTCAAGGGCCCAAATCCCAAAGACCTGCCCAACAGAACCAATCCAAGGAGCGGCCGCTAATAGACTCACCATGGCAACCGGCACACCACGCTCGCCCGCCAAACCTGTGAGATAAGTTGGACCTAACCAAGTATCATAGGCCAGGGCAAACGCCCCTTCCCACCAAAGTAAAAAAAAGACTTTTCTCAGCATAAATTCAGGGTAAACAACGAATCCACTTCTGACCAATAATTTCAGACAAACGACCTAAAATCTCGAGACTTTCAGCTCAATTTGTTATGGACTTATTTCAATGACCCACCTCCCAATCGACCCAATCTTACCTCAACTCACAGCATACTTAGAACACCACCGATCAGCCATATTGCATGCATCTCCAGGCTCTGGAAAGACCACCCGCGTCCCCCCAGCCTTGCTTCAATCTTCATTTTGCAAACCTGGCCGAGAAATCTGGGTTTTAGAACCTCGCCGCTTGGCAGCTAAATATGCCGCCTATCGCGTTGCTCAAGAAATGGGCGAACCCATCGGCAAAACAGTCGGCTATCATTTTCGTTTTGAAAAGGTCGCCAGCCGCGAAACTCGCCTTCATTTTCTCACCGAAGGGATGTTAATTCGAAGGCTGATCTCTGATCCACGCCTCGAACGTGTAGCCGCGGTTATCCTAGACGAATTCCACGAGCGACATCTTCACGGAGATATTGCACTTTCATATTTAGCTCGACTTCAGGCTACTGACCGCCCTGATCTCAGGATCGTGTTGATGTCTGCCACATTAGACGCAGAAAGTGCTTCTCAGTTTCTTGGCAATTGCTCCATCTTCAAAGTCGAAGCGCCTATTCACCCCATTGCGATTCACCATCTACCAGCGCCTCTTTCAAAAACACTCGAAACGACAGTTCGCGAAACAGTGACGCGCGCCATTCGTGAAGAAGATTCTAAAAATCGCGGAGATTTTCTCGTCTTTTTACCTGGTATGGCTGAGATCCGCAGAGTTTATGCCGAACTGCAAAATTCAACACCCGGTTTTTTGATCCTGCCACTCCACGGAGACATTTCGCGTGAAGAACAAGATCGCGCAATTCAACCCATGCCGGACCTCAGAAAAATCATACTTTCAACCAACGTTGCTGAAACATCCTTGACGATTGAGGGACTTTCAACTGTGATTGATAGCGGACTTCACAGGATCGCCAGTTTCTCGTGGTGGTCTGGAGTTCCATCTCTTCGAACTCGCCCCATTAGTCGTGCTTCAGCTATTCAAAGAGCGGGTCGAGCCGGAAGAACCGGCCCTGGCCGCTGCTATCGGCTCTATACTCAAACTGAATTTTCATCACGTCCCGCCTTTGAAATGCCCGAAATACAGCGGGCAGATCTTTGCCAAACGGTACTCGAATTAAAATCTCTTGGAATCGAGAACTTTGAAAATTTTCCTTGGTTCGAAGCACCTTCTTTACGCTCACTCGAATCGGCCCAGGAACTTCTTTACCGTTTAGGAGCTCTCAACCACTCTATAGGAGCAAGCTCTCTCACCCCCCTCGGAAAGCGCATGGCTCAAATTGCGGCACATCCGCGAATTGCGCGCATGCTCATCGAAGCCGAAAAAAAAGGTATACTCGATCCAGCTGCAACACTAGCGGCTATGATTACTGAAGGACAGCTCGATCCTACAAGTCGATCTTTAGCGGCCAATGAAATTTCAGACCCACTCGAATGGATTCATTCTGCGTCAAAAGATCCCGCGATTCGCAAAGCTCATGCTCACCTCATCAGCTCCTTTGAATCTCGTAAAGAATCAAACACCCATTCAATAGAATCGCTTCGATTTGCTTTACTCACAGGATTTCCAGATCGAGTCACACGAAAGAGAAGTCTCAGAAACTCGATTTCGAGAGGAAGCTCTCGGGATGGATCTCAAATCACTGAACTGGTTTTTTCTTCAGGAGGTTCCGCTTTAGTAAATGAATTAGGGGTGATTGCCGAAAATGATACTTTTGTCACTATCGACATTCAAGAGCAACAAGCCTTGAATCAAACTCGTTCTCAGATCAAGGTAAGAGCAGTCACTCCCATTCAAACAGAGTGGCTTTTTGACATCGAACCTTCAATGATTGAAGAGAAAACTGAAACCACTTGGGACGCTCCACGAAAGCGCGTCAAAACAATTTCACAATTAACCTACGGTGAACTCATTCTTCTTGAAGAAGAAGATCGTCGTTTAATTGACTCAACACGAACAACTCAAGTCCTTTTAAAGTCAGCCTTAGGCATTGATCCGAGCCGAGTTCTACAAATGAAACCAGAAGATTGGATCGCCGCGCTGGCTCCCGTTTATGGCACAGAACTTTTAACAAACGTGGTGGCACGACTGAGCTTAGCTGTTCAACACTTACCTCAGCTTTTTACTCAAAAAACATCAGAGAATTGGCATCATTTTCTAACTCAAAGCATTCTTTCTCTGATGGAGGGCAAGACACGCCTAAATGAACTTAAAGAAATCGACTGGGAGAATTCTCTAATTTTTAATTTTCTTCAGGAGAATATCCAAAAAATGGATCAGCTTCTCCCAACTCACATTCAGCTCAATCCAAAACGCCGAGTCAAAATCCATTATCAACTTGGACAAACTCCTTGGATCGAATCTCGACTTCAAGATTTTTTTGGAATGAAACAAGGTCCCTCACTTCTCAACGGAAAAATTTCTATCGCTCTCCATCTTTTGGCACCCAATCAAAGAGCAGTACAAATTACGACGGATCTCTCAGGCTTTTGGGAACGTACTTATCCCGAACTTAGAACAGCACTCAGTCGGCGCTACCCACGTCATGCTTGGCCAGAGAATCCTCTTCTCATTCTTCGAGAGTAATCATGTTGCTCACTTCAAAATTTTGTTAAGTAGATAGCTCATTTTATTAAAACCCAGATTGGCATTCGAAACGCCGAATGCAACCTATCAAATGTCACTTGCCAAAATCCATCGCATGCTGCTCGAGGGCTTTTACTCCAGACTTCAGAATGTCAAACCTATGGAGCAATCTTTAGCGTCCTAAGCAGTCTTCAATTTCTTTTTCAAGTTTTTCGGGCTCGGTGTTGGGAGCAAAACGTCTCACAACACCCCCCTCTCGATTCACTAGAAATTTGGTAAAATTCCATTTGATCGCTTCAGTTCCCAAGATACCTTTTCCTTCTTGTTTGAGGAACTGGTAGAGTGGATGGGCGAGATTTCCATTCACATCGATTTTTGCAAAAATGGGAAAAGTCACTTGGTACTGAGTTTCACAAAAATTCTGAATCTCAGCTTCATTACCTGGCTCTTGGGCTCCAAACTGATTGCAAGGAAATCCAAGAACCGCAAAGCCCTTGTCCTTATACTTGCGATAAAGCCTCTCTAGGCCTTCGTATTGAGGAGTAAAGCCGCAGCGGCTTGCGGTATTAACAATCAAGAGGACTTGGCCTCGGTACTTATCTAAAGTGATATCATTTAAATCGATTGTTTTTACGGACACAGAATAAAGAGGGGATTCAGCCATGGATTGACCTTCCTTTTGCCCTCATCTTACCCTTAAAAACATTCCCTGCAAGTACCTGATAATAATGCTTTGCATTATTGACGCATAAAGTAAAAAAATATAAGAGAATCCCCAGAATGAAGAGCCAAAAATCCCCCCCTTCTCATCTGTCTGCTAGTCAGACCCCTATCACCAATCAGATCGTTTATCGGGAAGCATGCAAGCGATTCCTCCCGATGACCCGCCAAGAAATGGAATGGAAAGGCTGGTCTGAACTCGACGTATTACTCATCACGGGAGATGCCTATGTAGATCACCCATCTTTTGGAATCCCGTGTTTAGGACGCTGGCTCGAACGCTTTGGCTTACGCGTGGGGATTATTGCACAGCCTCGATGGAAGGGTGCAGATCTCAATAGCCTACTGACTGAACTTCAGGTCATGGGACGACCTCGTCTGTTTGTCGGTGTCTCATCGGGCACTGTCGACAGCATGATCAATAACTATACTGCCAACCGTAAAATCCGCTCCGACGACATGTACTCGGAGGGTGGCCGCGGCGGAAAACGCCCCGACTATGCAAGTATTGTTTACTCTGAACTTGCACGTCAGGCATTCCCAAATACACCGATCATCGTAGGAGGCGTTGAAGCTAGTCTCCGACGCTTAGCGCACTATGATTATTGGCAAAATAAAGTGCGTCCTTCGATACTCACTGAACTTGATGCCGAATTTTTAGTTTTTGGCATGGGTGAACGCACCGTCAACACACTCGTCGAACAGTTCCGTCAAGCAGAACAAGAAGTCGGTGGCCCAGTTGACCTGAACCATCCTGCAACTCAAGCTGCGATTGCGTACATGAAAACGCAGCGAGGCATCGCATTCCTCTCAGATAAAGACACAGCCCGTTCTTTAGAAGGAAGAATCACGATTCCTTCATTTGACGAAGTACGTGACGACAAGAAAAAATTCGCAAAAGCAGCTTATTTTATCGAATATGAGGCGAGTCCTTATAACGGGAAACGCTTGATTCAATACCATGGCGGCAAAGCCGTCGTCATCAATCCTCCGGCTCTTCCACTCTCCACCCAAGAGATGGACTCGATTTACGAATTACCTTTCACCAAAGAGCAACACCCTCGTTATCAAGAGCGAATCCCGGCAGCAGACATGATTCGATTTTCAATTGCTGCCACTCGCGGTTGCTTTGGAGGCTGCTCTTTTTGCGCGATCACATTGCACCAAGGCCGAATTGTCCAATCCCGTTCTGAAGAAAGTATCTTGAACGAAGTGGCTCAACTTCCCAAGATCAACGGGTTCAAAGGGATTGTCAGTGACATCGGCGGCCCTACAGCGAATATGTACAAAACTCGCTGCAAAAGCCCTGAAGTCCAAAGCAAGTGCAGAAAGCTTTCATGTTTACATCCTAAAGTTTGTCCACACCTTCACAGCGATCAAGGACCTCAAGTCGAACTTCTGCGCAAAGCACGTAAGATCCCAGGAATTCGAAAAATTCACATTGCTTCAGGTCTTCGTTATGACCTTGCTCTTGCTGATAAGAAATCAGGTCACGAATACCTTCGTGAACTGATTAGTCACCACGTCGGTGGGCATCTTAAGGTAGCTCCTGAACACCTCGATGAAGAAGTACTTCATTTAATGAAAAAACCAGGACTCAAAAACTTTGATGAGTTTGTCAGCTACTTCAATGACGTCTCTGCTGAAATCGGTAAAGAACAGTACATTGTCCCTTATTTCATCAGCGGATTTCCTGGAACTTCTCACGACAAAATGGAGCGAGTCTATCACTACCTCCGCGAACGTGGTTGGAACCTTCAACAAGTCCAAGCGTTTATCCCAACTCCCATGACCTTAGCGACCGCTATGTACTGGACAGGGATCGACCCCATGACTCGAAAACCACTTTTTGTCGCTAAAGAGTGGAAAGACCGAAAACTTCAACAAGCACTCTTGCAACCTCACCGTCCTGATCACCGCGAATTTCTACGCAACTATCGAAGCGCCGAACGCAGGCGCGAAATCGAAGGTGGCATCAAACGTGATTATGGAACAGGCGATTCAAGAGCACCTAAAAAGGCTATGCCTAAAAAGACCATTGTAGATGTTCCTAAAAACAAGCTTGGGCCCAAGCTCTATTTAGATACCCGCACGGGTCATCGAGAATAAACCGTCACTGAAAGAGGCACGGTACGAAGTCGACCCCCATCTTGGAACTGCACCCAAAGACGATAATCGCCTGCTGCGGGGAACTGAACGTGCAACATGAAGTGACCTGGATTGCCATGATCCATCGGATGGACGTGGACTAATGTATCTCCATCTGAAAGAACTGCGACCACATGAGCAGGAGCTCCTAACCACGGTGTGATTTGAGGAGCAGTGCGATCTTGTCTAGAAAAAGAGACATCCAACATCGCCCCTTTTTTTGCAACGAGATGCCCTTGAGAAAGAGTCACCACCGAATTTCCATCTACCCCGGAACGCACATCGCCCAAAACAGGTATCGATGGATGAGCCGGAACTCCGCCTTTCACTTCTAGACGTCCAGGTGCGCTAAATTCTTCACGTCCATCCATCAATTCACCTTGTGCCCAAATCCAATAATTACCGTTTATAGGTAGATTGACTTGAGCCTGCCAAACTGAGCCCACATACTCAGGGTGCTCGTGACGAAATTCACGGAGCGCTGGATCAAAGATAAAAATATGAAGCTTCTTTTCGTGAACTACAGACAACTCACGATCCGAAATAACAGCACGTTTTTTAGAGTCAATTAATTGAAAAGATAGATGAATATCACCTGCATTCACACTGGGATCAGTATCTATCTCAAGAGCAACACGTCCTTCATCCCCATGAGCATAAACTTCTGTCGGAACTAAGACGCTCAGCGCCAGACTTCCGATCCCCCCTGCAACAAAACTCATATTGAGAAAGAGCGCGAAACTAGCTACGGCGCGTTGAAAGTTTTGATTCAAAATACACTGATATTTCAATAACTGTTGCGTCATTTTACTCTCCCCAAGAGGTTGTCTTACTTGACACATACATCCCCCCTAGATACAAGTCAATTTGACGTCAAAGGTGGTGGTCACGATGTTCAAATTGCATCTTCTCGGCTCATTCCTTCGTTCGAATTTTTATCTCTTTTTGTTATGTATTTCTTTAGCCACCCCTCTGAAAGGATTCGCTCACTCTTTTTACCGAGAACTTTCTTTAAAAGTTCGTACACAAGGAAATTTTCAAATCCGAATGCCCAGCAACGGAGATCTTCATTTTTCTTATCAGCTCCAACTGGGAACAGCTGTTTTTAATGAACCTATCATTCGTGACTATCCACTCGATCAAACACAAAATCGAATTTTACGTGTTTTTTATGATAAAATTTTTCTCGAGGATGGATCATCTCTGGAACTTTCTGGCGAAAAAGTTCCTCTGACTTGTCTCTTCATTAGAGGACAAGACAATCGTTTAGCTAAGAACAACCCGCTTCTTCCTGATATTTTACTTCAAGTCTATCTCGTCGCCAATGATTACAGCTGCACAGGACCTATCAATCCAGGATGGCCAGAAAATGGCGGTAGAAAAGAAACATGGGATACCTATCTTCGTTTTGACGTCAGAGATCCTACGATCATGTTGCCAGTAGAGACCCTTCTCCGTTATCGTTGGAATGAATACTCCGCAGTATTAATCGATTCTGGAAGCGTAAACGAGGGAGGAATCGTTCGATGAAAAAACTCATTCGAATGGCAATCATTACAGCGGTTGCTTTTTTAGGGTACTCTCAGGCCAATGCCGAAACTATTTGGTACCCTCTTCCGTCTGAAGCCTATCATCTAGGAGATCGTTATCCGGAGGCTCAAAAACTTTTATTCGCTTTCGATTATGGACACGCTTTGGTCTATGAACGCCTTTTATTAAGAAAAGGCCAAATCACTGATCCTGAAAATCTTGAAAAACAAATCCTTCAAGAAGTATTTCAAATCCTTCATAACCCACCTCCGATCAAAGTGGATGAAGGAGATATCGCGCCCAACTACGTTTACACCTTTCCACTGATTCTCAATCTCTTTGACTGGTCGCATCTTCTTCATCAGTTTGTGCTGGATGTATTAGCAACCTCGACTGACCGCGGCCCTGCAATGAAGGCTCGCATTCAAGAAATTTTCAATCAGTATCAAGCCAATCGCTCAATTGCGATCACTGAAGTTTGCAAGAGCATGCTTTTCATGGATGGTCAGCCTTTTTCAAAAGCGTTTCGACGTAATTACCCCAGTTTTAACTTACTCATTTGGACATATCATTGGTTTCAAGTAAGGCTCTATGAGGCTCTCATGAAACCTACTCAATCTGAACGAGACCAATCTGTCGCCACCGAAGTAAAAAAATTCTGGGAATTGATCTCAGACCTGCCCGATTCAGCTGACTTTGATATGATGCCTGGGATGTTCGAAGAAGCGCCCACCTTTAGTCATACCTTTCCAAAAATTGCTGCATCCTTTGATAATAATCACATGCTTCACGATGTCGTATCGGACATCCTAGCCTCTGACAAAATCAAACCTAATCAAGTGCGACGCACAGCACTCACCTACGGTAGAATGATGCTTGACCCAGAAGCATTTAAAGCAGCGAGATGTTCTGAGTAATTATTTTAAGAAGGAGTACCCCATGAAAGTGTTCACGAAAATTATTTTAACAGTTGCTTTGACCACATCCTTTGCTTCGACTAGTGATGCGGCTCCAGCCGTATCTCGGGCTCGCGCTGCAGAGCTCGCATTGCACCGAATCGAAAATCTTGTCATTCTCAAAAAAATTCAACCCACTCATGTCGCGCGAATGAGATCCCTTTCTCTTTCAGTACTCAATCGTAAAACAGATGAGGAACCCGCCTTTTTAGCTACAGCAATTCAGTTTCCAGCTGCTGACGGAAGCGCATCATCCATTCAGATCCCACTCAAAGTGGATGGCAAAGCTCTCAAACAAGTCGAGACGCTAGGCTCTGAGCCTGTTTCAGCTCCGAGCTGGCCGAATGTCGATGCAGTCACACTTGCCGAAAACGCTCTTCACTGTCTTCAAGGTGAAAAACTCGATAATCAACGTCCTAATCTCTGTGTAAACTCTGAAATTGCTGCATATGGCTCTGAATTCTCGAGCCTTGTCCTTACGCAATTGAGCACAAATACAGGCCCGATTGCTGTTATTGACATTCGTGGCGCTCACGCCAGTCCTGTTTTACGGATTCAACTTAAAGCAGACGGCACTCCCGTCGACGAGTCTCCGATTACTTGGATTCAGGAATAGATCATGAACCCTATTCCCAGGAGAATACCCATTGCAGCCTGTATTGGGTTGCTTTTGGTTTCGAGTTGTAATTTTTATTACGAAAAGCCTGGAAGTCAGTTTTTAGATCCAGCTGATCTAAATGAGGTCGATTTAAATAAAATATCGTGGCAAGAGGTGCAGCGTTACGTTTTTATTCCTCACTGCATCTCTTGCCATTCGACATTTGGAAATTATCAGAAAGTCAAACGGTCTTTAGGTTGGATCCAGGACGAAGTCATCACCAAGCGAAGCATGCCGCCTTCAGATGAGGCACCTCTTTCGCCTGAAAGGATTGAAATCCTGAAGCGATGGATTGAATCCGGTGCTCCAGAGCAAGCGCTTTCAACAGCTTCTCCATCAGCTTCTCCATCAGCCATTCCATTACCTTCTCCTACTTCTGAGCCATCGCCTATTCCTCAAATCGTAGCACCGACCTATGCATCGATTCGTGAGCAGATCCTCGTACCAAAATGCCTAGAATGCCACTCTCCTCAGGGAACAGCAGCCAAAGTCCCTCTCAGTACTTTACATGATTTAATTGACTCTCCTTTAGATCTCATCTCAAAAGAAGAGCCTGACGAAAGCACACTGATCATTGCAATCACTCGAAGTGACAGCAAACGAATGCCTCCTCCAAGAACAGGTCCTGGCCTCAACCCTCAAGAGATTGAGGCCATCCGAACCTGGATTCGAAAAGGAGCTTCAGATTAGTCAAATAAGTTAGATTCAAACATTGTTCCCGAATCTAAAAATTTCTTCGGGATCAAAATAGTTGCTGGGATCATCTCTTTCTTGACCGAGCTCGCAAACGAGGCACCCTGCTTCTTCAAAGAAGGAAGAGTTTCATTTTCCCAATAGCTCTTAGCATCAAGGAAAACACTAAACTGAGCATATTCGCTAAGGGCGATCTTAGCTGGATACTCTGTTCCATAGCGCACCACTTTAGCAGCAAGTCCCGATTGAGTTAAACCTTCGATAGCCGCCTCAAGCTTAGGAAATGCTTTTGCATAAACGGGATCAAGTAAAAATACTCGTTTTGGAATTGTCCAAGCCGCATTGAAAAGATTAAAGAAACCAAAATTATAAAAATAAACATCGTTTGGTTTTTCTTCTTCTGTGATGCCGCGTTGGAATCGATCCATATACCAGTTACCAGCAGAACCAGTCACCGCACCTAATGCATAATAAGGAATAAAAGGAAGCACCGTTTTTTTAAGATTTTCCTTGGCTTTGTTTAAATAGCCGAGCTTACCAGGAGCAGCCAAATGAGCTCCTAACTGATGCTCTATAGAAATCATCTTGGCACAAGCCACTCGATCAAATGCCACTGACCAGAACATATCATTAAAGAAAAATTCCCACGGAAAGTCTTCTGGTTTTTCGGGTTTTTCACGTGCTGCATGGAGACCAAACATCAAGACAGTCACCACAACATTGCTGAGCATGCTCTTAAAAAAGGCATCGCTTCTCTGAAGGCAAGTTCCCTGAGTGAATTGAAGAAAAGATCTCAACGCTTTTGCACTAAAACTCTCCATATCTTGTGCTGGAAGTTTTCCAGTAGATTGAGTTTTATTCCAAAGATCATCAAAATTTTGGGCAACTGAAGATGAAAACTTCTGAGCACGTTCAGCTAAGGTCTGTTGTTCTTTTTTCAAAAACGGAAAATACTCGTGATAAAGAGCTTGCGCCACGTCTCCTAATTTTCTTTGATCTTGATGAGCAAATTCACGATCCAGCCAATTTCCAGTCTTTAGCCACTTTAAAAATAAGTCGCTTGGAAACGCAGGGTTTGCCTCACCGTAGCTGGCAATCAGATCTTGAATTTTTGACTCAGCTTCAGCGCGAGTTACAGTTTGTTCCAGGAGCTCATTGTAGTGCAATCGAAGATTTTCGATTCGCTGTACACGATCCATTTTTGATTCATTTTCAGATGAGGATAGCCACACCTTTTCACAATCCGAAGGTTCCCACTGGGCTCCAAAAGCAAATTGAAAAGTCAAAACTGATACTATAAATCCAACACAGATACCTTTGAAGGATTTCTTCAAATACCGCATAAAATCCATTCTAGTTCGATTGAACTGGGGGTAGAGGACGGAAGCGAGAACCTACTTTACAGGCTCGCGTATGAGGCACTATGAAAGAGAAATGGCCGTCCAATTTCGTTCGTTTTTCCTTTTGAGTTATTTTTTTTGCATCTTCTTTACAAGAATTCCGGCTCTAGCTCAAGAAAAGACCCCATCTCTTCCACTCCATTCAGCACGTAGGATCGTTACTTTGATGCCAGCTCTCGGAGAACTGGCTGCTGAAATTGCGGGCTCCGAACTCAATCGAATCGTCGGAGTGAGTGAGTTCACTGACTTTCCGAATGAGCTAAAAAAGGTAAAGAAAATAGGCTCTTACCGTAAAATCAGTTTCGAAGAAATCGTAGCCCTTAAACCCGACCTCATCTTGGCTAGTTTAGACGGAAACGGCCAGGATCCCATTCAGCACCTAAAAGAACTCGGCATGAATGTCGTTGCTGTTGCCACGGATTCTTTTGTTCGAATCCAAGAATCCATGCGAATCGTTGGCTCGGCCATGGGAAACCCTAAAAAAGGCGAATACTTAGCTCAACAATTTGCAAAAAATCTTTCTCAAATCCAGGAACGCACAAAAAAAGGAATAGAAGGACATGCCCGTAAAAAAGTACTCATAGAACTTTCTCATCACCCGTTGATTGTTGCTGGTCGCCAGTCCTTCCTGGATGATGCACTTGAAGCCATCGGAACCGAAAATGTTTATCACGACCTACAAGCCGCTTACCCTCGGCCTTCACTCGAAGATGTCATCAGCAGTAATCCTGACGTCATTGTGATCTTTGGAATGAGTATCCCACCTCAACTCGTTCAGGAAATGATCGAGGAATGGAACCGATTCCCTTCGCTCAAAGCTGTTCAAACTCATCAAATTCGCGTCATCCGTGATGACTCCCTTGTTCGTCCTACTTCACGCCTCATTCACGGCCTCGAACTCCTAGAAAAAGCCATTTATGAAACCCATTAAACGAATCTATTTTTACTTCATTTTAACGTGGGCCATCGCATTGATTCTCAATTTAAAGACTGGTCCTATTTCAGATGCCGATCTGCAACTCCTACTCGCTCTGCGATTACCACGAGCTTTATTAGCTTCGGCTGTAGGCATGGGGCTCGCCGTAGCAGGAGCAGCCCTTCAAGCTCTTTTTACTAATCCGCTGTGTGAACCTTATACTCTAGGAATTTCTTCGGGCTCTGCCTTAGGTGCGGTGATCGGTTTAAGCTGGGGTGTAGAAGGAATCTTTGTCGGTTTAGCAGGACCAGCGTTTCTGGGAGCATCTGTTTTTTCAAGTATTCTTTTTTTTATCGCTCATCGAGCTCGGCAAGGAAGCTCAACACTGCTTCTTTCAGGCGTGATGTTAGGTTTTTTAGGCTCAAGTTTAGTTGCAGTGTGGATGGCGCTTTCTGATCCCAACGGAATTCAAGGGATTCTCTATTGGTTATTAGGCGATCTTTCGAGAGCTCGTCTTCAAGGCTCCCTCATCACCTTGATCACTACCCTAGTGCTAAGTTTTTTTATCTGGCGTCACTCGCGCGCGATGGACGCTCTGTTAATAGGTGAAGAAGGCGCCCTTTCTTTAGGCATTTCAGTTGTCACCATTCGACAACGAACGATTATCCTCACCTCTCTTCTTGTCGCCGTTTGCGTTAGCTCCGCCGGAATGATTGGCTTTGTGGGTTTAGTCATTCCTCACTTCATAAGAAAGCTGGTTGGTTCACTTCATATCCGTTTGATTCCATTGGCAGCACTCCTAGGAGCAACGACACTCACTTTGGCAGATTGCTTAAGTCGAATCATTGCTCGCCCTTATGAACTTCCAGTAGGAGTGATCACCGCGCTCCTAGGCGCTCCGATTTATCTTTGGATTTTATTGCGAGGGATTTTGTTGCCAAAAGAAAAATAAATCCGGCATTTCCTTTGCTTCATTTTTTCTGAATGGCGGCAGACATCGGCAAGGTTTATCCGACAGAATTCCACCTTCTTAAAAAAGAACTCGAAGTTCAGGGAGATCTCTTGAATGAGGAGCGCCTTGAAAGACAAATCGAGATGGAGCACCTAAAAATGGAAATTGAGTCCATTAAAAATGAATTCCATTACCAACCAGGCTTTATCGTCGGACACTGGCCCAACTGGGTTCGTATGGCATCTACCATTTCGGGAGTCATTCTTATTTTTGGAGCAAAGCGTCGCCATGGAACCTTTCGTCTCATTTCTACCTCGGTCGGAATGGCTCTCATTGCCCGAGCAATCACCAATCAAGATCTCACCCAACTCATTGGAACTCTCATCCTTCCTGTATTAAGCATGAAGCGTACTCTGGATGTGGCGGCACCCGTCGAAGCAGTTTACGATTTTCTCAAAGATTTTTCGAATTATCCCAAATTCATGTCATTTATTGAAGAAGTCTTTGTCGATCAAATCGGCACACTCACTTGGACCGCTCGAGCTCCAGGAGGAACTCAAGTTCAATGGAGAACCTCCGTCCATGCATTGCAACCTCACCAAAGAGTTTCATGGAAAAGCATCCCAGGCTCTCTCATTGCTACAGAGGGTGTGATTCAAATGAAACCTACAGCCTTTGGGACACACTTAGACATTCAACTCTCCTATGCTCCACCCGTGGGAGCTTTAGGTTATGCCGTAGGTCATATTCTAGGATTTGATCCCAAGAGTAAGATCGATGAGGATCTCAAGGTCCTCGAACACTTGCTGACGCAAAAAGAGCGCGCAAATCAGAAGGCAACTGCGCTTTTACGTGCTCAAGATGCTTAGGATCAATGGTCTCTTCGAGCGCCATGCAAATTCGCGTGAGCACTAAGTACGCTGTTGCCTCATCAAATTCAAACTGACTCACTAAGTCATTTACAATCCGAGCAGTCGTGATTGAAAAATGTGGCCCAGGTGGCAATTCAATCAACTCTTCTTGAATCGACATCGGAAGCTGCAAAATCAAATGCAATGCAGCAGTGTGATGCAGCCGCATGACCAAAGCACCTAAAATGAGTTCAGTGATTTCCCGAATTTTAGCGAGAGGGAGTTCCATCTTTTGCCCCACTCGATGGGAGATGATTTCAAAAAATCGCGATTCATCGTCTTTAAAGGCTTGGCTACTTGGCACTAAAGGCTGCATTCGACGTAAAACCTGCGCACGCACAATGCGCATTAACGCATCGGGTGTAATCAGTTTTGACGCAATGAGATCATCGAGACTCACCAGACCCACACATCTTTTTAGGCCACTCGGCGCCTCTTCGATAACAGGAATCCGTCGAACTCCTTTTTGCTGCATCAGGCTAATCACTTTTTCAAGATCAGAGTCCTCTTTCACAATAAAAAGATCTCGCGTCATCACAGCGGATAAAGGGAGTTGTCCATCACCTCCCTCAGCTAAAACACGGATCACCAAATCTCGATCCGTTACAATTCCGAGATGCTGCCCTTGATGATCGGCTACCATCACTGAACCAATTCCTTTTTCGCGCATGACGCGGGCCGCCTGTGCCACCGAAGAATTTTGATCCAAGACAATAATTTTTCTATGAATGAAATTTTCGATTTTTGTCATGCGATCCTCTTTTTTTCGATCAATGCGAAATTCAGACCTAGCGGTCAGCTAATCCATGATGTAGGTTGCATTGGCAATGCAGCAGAAAATTGCAGCTTCGCTTTTTCTTCTGGGTTTGGTCGCCGGATTTTTTTCAGGAATATCTCCGGCGCATTCAGCATTCATTCGAGCGAGAAATTGCCAAGCCCTTTTTTCTGCTCCGTTTCATCATGAACTCCCTCCCGCTTTAGCTTTTGATTCGAGCCTTGTTGCACTCAAGCAGCTTTATGAAGATCAAATCGAAATCGAAGATCGCGCCGAGGGACCTTGGATGTATCTACGCGCTGAATCAAAAACTCGAGAGTTTTCAAAAATCGATCAACTAGGCATTGGCACTTACAATGTTTTAAATTTGCTTGAAATGCGCGGCAAATATTCTCTCGACTTCAACACGGGTAAGACGAATAAAATCCGTGAACCGATTGCAAAGGAAAATCATCACCTCATTGAACAGGGCAAAATTCTTTTTGAAGAAAACAACGACATTCAATTTACGCAAGAAGTCGAATCACTCCATGCAGCACAAATACTCAATCAAGAACACATGCAAAGCATGTATCGCCCTATTCTCATCGGTGGCAATGATGTCCGAGGAATCAACATCGCTCTTTTTTTCAAAAGAGATCTACCGTTTAATATCGAAATTCAAAGTCATCGAAACCTCTCTGGAGATTACCTAGGAACAGATCAACTCATTTTTTCCAGAGACCTTCCTGTAGTTTTACTTCGTCACAAAAGCACTCTCAAAACAGATCCGCCGTTTCTCATATTGATGGGCGAACACTTAAAATCAAAACGTGACGCATTATTCGATCCAGAATCTCAAATCAAAAGAGAACTCGAAGTCAGAACTTCTCTAAAAATCAAAGAAAAACTCGAGGGCACCTATCCCAAAGTTCCTATCCTGACCTTAGGGGACTTCAACGGAGACCTTCGTAGTGATGAGATCCTTGCTGCCTACTTAAAGCAAGGTCAAATGAAAGACAGCTTTGACCTTGCAAAAAAATCGGTCCCTCAAAAAGACCGCATCACCCATACCTACCATCCTTGGAGTGGGGCAACCGTCAAAACACAACTAGACGGGATTCTGGTTTCAAAAGCAGGTCAAGCAGATGGCCTTATCTCCGAAGCAAAAATCATCCGCTATCGTGATATTCATGGAAATGAAAAACCCATCCCAGAAACAAGAACTCAAAGGGACGACAACCCATCCGATCATTTTATGGTCTCTACTCGCTGGGACTTTAAAAAATTACTCGCTCTTTCTCTCAACTAGCAGGTCTTTTTGCCTTCTCAGAAGGGAATATGGATTGCAGCGTTATAAAAAGAGAAAGGCGAAAATATCATGAAAACAAAATTGAAATCCGCTATTTTAGGGCTTTCCTCAGCGCTTGCTCTGCCGATTGCTTTCGCAGATGTCCCGATCAACGTAACACAACGACAGGTGTTGAGCGCCCAACTCAATTCTGTCAATCCATCGGTATCCTCTGCCAAAGCAAATGTTCGAATCATTATCGACGGAAACCGTGCAGGGATTTTTATCCAAGGAGCAGGTCTTTCTCCTCAGACTGTTCATATGCAACACATCCATTTAGGAACTGCTTGTCCGACTTCAACAGCAGATAAAAACTCCGATGGAGTTGTAGATGCCTTAGAAGCCAGTACCGTTGCAGGACCTTCAGTAGTGCCGCTGAGCTTAAACCCAGTTCGAAGTATTGTAGAGGGGATCATCGCTCCGGGTACCCCACCGCCCGCTCCCAGCGTTCCGACGACTCCCACAACTCCAAGAGAAGAACCTCCGACCCGTGACCTGGGCAATATCTCCACACATTCTGCCTACCCGATTGCCGCTCAAAACGGGAGCCTCAACTACATTGCATCCATCCCTCTTAATGCATTGCAACGCGCCCTCAGTCAGCATAGCTCGTCAGAGGAAACACCTGTGACTTTAGAAAAAAAGGTGATCATCATCCACGGAGTTGCATCCAATATTCAACTTCCAAATACAGTCAAAGGCTTTCCAGGAGTTTCAGCTACTGAATCTCTACCCGTGATTTGTGGTCAAATTGTGAAATCTTCTGAGTAACGCAAAAATACGGCGGGTCTTCATAAGTCCAGGGTAAAATCCATGACAAGACCCGCCGTAAAATTAAGCAGCCACGTGCTCGTAGAACTCACCCACCTGGCGCACACTTAAAACTCGAGCAATATCTGCCTGCGAAACGATTCCACAAATTCTTCCTTGACGATCAACCACAGGAATTCTGCGAATTTTATTTTCCTCCATCAAACGCAAGCAATCCTGAATGAGTGCGTGTTGATGAATCGTAATAACAGGCGTCGACATACAAGCATCAGCGCATAGCTCTACCGGATTACGTCGTTGTGCAATCACTCGACAAACAATATCGCGATCCGTGATCACACCAATCGGCCTTAAATGAGTAAAACTATCTACCACAGGAATTTCTCCGCAATTCCCTTCTACCATCATACGAGCAACGTCCACCAATGGAGTATCTTGGGTACAACATCGTGCATCGCGCGTCATAATATCTCTGACTCGATTATAACCAGAAAACCCACCTCGAATGCGAAGTGTTGAGCGGTTTCTAAAAACTAAATAACCGATACCGGCTGCCGTTACCGCAATCGCTCCTAAGCTATTTGGCGTCACACGCATGGCAATATTCTCCTAGATAGATTTAAAATTTTAGGTGTAAAAAAAGGGCAAAAATAGGGAGTGCATCCTAAATGCCACAGCCCTATTTTTGCCCTTCCATTCATAACTCATCTAGGATGAATTCAAGATCAGCTCGCGCCAAAGCCAAAAACTTGAAATCAACTAACAGCCGTCTGAAATCGTGACTGTGGTTGGCATCGGCGTAATAGGAAGAGGAGACTGAGTCAGAGGATCTATCCTAAAATCAGTTGTTAAAGTAGTTCCGATGCCGGTCCTGATCGGAACAATCATGATTTTTAAAATACGATACTCATTTTTAACACTTGTCTTATATCCTGTTGCACAACCTGGTGTCCCTACATTTCTAATGACAGCCAATACATTAGAATTAAATGCAGTTGAAAGCGTAAGTCCAGGGTCTGGAGGAGTAAGTCGACTTGAACTTATCACCCCTGGCACAGACAATTTCGGATTGAATATGATAGTACTTAAAGCACCTGCTGTTTGACTTAAATCAACATTTGAATATTTCTCGTAAACCAAGAGACAACTCTTACTCGAATCATATACCATGTAGTGAAGATCAAACATGGATGCATATGGCAAACCTGTTTTTTGATTCATAATCGTTGTCTTCCAACTAAATGCGTGAGCATGATACGTCCATAAGGAGCAAATCATCACCGCACTGAAAACAGCGAGAGAAGTAAAATTAGAAAAATTCCATTTCTTTTTGAATAGCGGAAATATAAACCACATCATGTGGTATGCTCCTCTTTTGAATGATTCAACCAGTTATTATTTCTATTTTGATACAATAACTATTTTTTGACAACCATTCAATCATTCTAATTTAAATTAGAAAAGTTAAGGCACCATACCAAAAGAAATTATTCCTGATTTCAAACTATAAATCGCTGGAATAATCAGCAACCTCCCTGAATCAACATACTTTTTAACAATCTGAGACCGCTTGACCAAATGCTGGGCCACAAATTGCGCATTTTTCATGACAGGTTTTCGCAAAAGTGGGTCCGATTCTATGAGTTTCTCTAAGTTCATTTGGGCTTCAGCCTTACAGCCAACAGAACGTTGAATCGTCGAAATGAGATGATCCAAATCAGGTGATTCTGCATGAGCTGTACAAGAAGCCGACAACGCTGCTTTAACTGCACCACACGAATCATGTCCCATCACCACGATCAATCGTGTTCCCAAATTCTCAACCGCATACTCAATACTTGCTGCGGTAGCATCGTCCAAAATATTTCCAGCAACTCTTACTACAAAAAGATCACCTAGACCTTGATCAAAAACAATTTCAGGAGGAACTCGAGAATCACTACAAGAAAGAACTATGGTATGTGATTTCTGTGCATCAACGACTGATTCACGACGTAGTTCAGAAGAGTCGTTATGAATCATTTTCCCTTCAATAAAACGTTCATTTCCATCTTTCAGTAATTTAAGTGCTTGTTCAGGACTCACCCCCCCAGATACATGCCCACCATTCGCTGCACTGACCGAAAAAAAAACGCTTCAATTAAACCAAAAAACAAACTCAGCTGAATAAAGAAATTGAAATTTTTTTGAGATTTTTCCACGAAACTACTCCCCCTTTGGCGCACGATACCTACCATATTTTCGTCTTGATGCTAGGGGAAATTCTATTTACTTACCTACCTACACATCGAACTGCGTAGGTACTAATGTTATGCACGTTATTACCAATCAATCCCGAACTACCTGTAAAATACCACGAACAGATCCGATTAAATGAAACCACCGAAGATGTCCATTCTATCGTTGGCGCAGCAGAGGATCCCGTTGATCCATCGCTTTGAGGACGTTCCGTCCCAGCTGCACCCAAGTCAGGCATCACCATTCGGATCCCATCCACATTGGCCTGCTCATAATCTTCGAGATTCGGCAGCCTCCATCTAACGCTTGGCATTGAAAGTGATCCCATATGCCCTTTTGCAGCCAAATAAGCACTGGTTGAATCAGTCGCAGCAAGAGATAATCCACTTGCTTCAGCGCAAAAACTTCGCGGAGTGGCTGCTGACTGAAGTCCTGAACCTGCCCCAGGATTACAGCTATAAGTATTGGCCGCGGTGCTAGTGAGGATAATTTTGTCATTCGCAGCAAAACGAGTACTTCCTTGAGTAATCGTAAATGAACAATAATTCGTTTTAGAAACTACAACAGAACTTCCTGCAGAGGTCGTCAAAGTTCCTGATACTATATTTGCTCCGCTAGAACTGTTACACCCGCTACCAAAGGTACTAGTGACCGAGAAAGTTATAGCACTCGAAAAAGTAATTGTAATGATTTCACCTAACGAAGAACTCCCTCCAGAAATACTGCTAATCGTTCCATTACCCGTGATCGGAGTCCCTGAGGTAGTATTGTATGCTTGTGTAAATGTCACAGGCGACTCTTGAGTATTTCCACTTGCCTGACACCAATTCGTCAGCGTACCTAGTCTTGAACTCCAAATAAGTCCTGTGCGTTCATCACGCCACACTTCAGTATTTGCACCACTTCGAGTTACCAGACTCCATCTGCCTTGGCCTCGATTACATTTTGTAGCTCCATCCCAACTTGAAGTACTTGGATTGAGAGCAGCACAGTCTGCAATTCTGAGATTGATCGTCGTTTGATTTTTTCCACAATCGACACTGGGTCGAGAAGCATAATTACAGTTTATTCCACTATAAGCTTCGTCATCTTTGGTCACATCGGGAATGTCGCGATAACCATATCCACCTGTCGTCGGCAGATCTGCTCCCTCATAAGTGCTGACCTCTTGAGCGAGCGTTAGTTGCTGCGAAGTCGCTTGATTGACAAACTGAGGGACAACAACTGAACCAGGATCTCTCAAAGCATTCGATCCGGTATTAGCCGAAAAACTACCTAAATATGTTCCTGATATGCCGAGAATAGTACTGCCTGAAGCAATCTGAGAACCGGTCGGCAGATTTGATGTAGCGCCGCTATAATATCCAGCGCCAGGAAAACTAACCGAAGCATCAAAGCCTCCCTGATTCACCATTGTCCCTGTTTGCAGTGCACTGCCAGCGTAAAATTGCTTACCACTCAATACCTCACTCGCTGCTGCCGGAGATGATAGGATCGATTGAGTGGGATAAGTAGCTGTAGCAATGCAACCCGTGGAGTTATCACTCGAACAGTTCGAGTGACTTTCTTGAACAACGCTTCCGGCGATACCAAATATCGTCTTACCGATTAAAATATTTGTATTTAAAAGTGCAGAATCACTCGCGGTCGCAGTTCGAGTTCCATCATAATACCCTTGAGGAATCGTCATACTCAGCGAACCATTTGACCCTGTCACACTACTCCCTCCAGAACTCGTTACATACCGACTACTTGCTGTCGAACACGAATTCACATTCAATGTATTATCCGTACAT
>Ga0172367_10003177_pt1 | contig 21723 bp, 40 predicted proteins | sample Lak10m_FD_114542 | JGI IMG/M metagenome (GOLD analysis project Ga0172367, IMG submission 114542) | Freshwater microbial communities from Kabuno Bay, South-Kivu, Congo - kab_022012_10m | ecosystem: Environmental > Aquatic > Freshwater > Lake | place: Democratic Republic of the Congo: South-Kivu... | reverse complement strand
TATAATAAGGTTGTTAGATAATGTATTAATCATAAATAAACAGGCCACTCTTGTACTACATAAGTGGTAGTTGTAAGCACCTATATAACCATAATAAGTTGGTGCTTGACAATTATATTGCCTTACTATTATTTAATATGTTGTCTAATAATCTTGTTATATTGTATAATAAGCAAGCTGTTATACTTAGCAGTATAAAATATAAGTAGATTAACTTGTTTGGCCAGTTAGCTCAGTGGATAAGAGCCAGGGATTTCTACTCCCTTGGTCAGAGGTTCAAATCCTCTACTGGTCGTTTATCCAATACAGTAGTGACTACATAGCTGATTGTATTGATTACTATAATACACTGTAAGAAGGATTAATAACATTATGTCTAAGGTTGGCCCTGTTGGTACTGTATGTATGCTTGTATTAATAGCTAGTCCTATTATTAATGGAATGATTAAAGGCCCTCAATTTGACAAGACTAATAGCAAGGTTAGTGGTGTTTATAGGGAGCAATCAATAGAAGCTGAGATAGTTGATATTGGTGTTAGTAGTAGTGGCTTTAAGTATTGTAAGTTCTACCTTAAAGGGTTAGAGAAGATAATACTGGGGCCATGTTCCACCACAGATGATAAGACTAAGTTTAATGTTGGTAATAAGTATCTACTAACTAAGTTTGACATTGGCACTGGTGGTAATAACATCACTGTTAACAGTGCTAATAAGATTAGTAGTGGTACTAAGATGGAAGTTGTTAGAGTGTTTAATAGAGCAGGCACTAGACTTGCTGAGCTGGATGATGGCTCCATTGTTGGTGGTGATAACTTGAACAGTGATAGCTATGTTTATAGATAGCTGTATAACTCATTAATACTAATATTAGTAATAACAATATGAACACAATTAATCTGACACCATTAAGTGTATTCTGGCCCACCACACAAATCATAATAGGCTTTCTACTATATAAATATAGTAGAGGTCTTATCAATAAGATGGGAGGTATTAACAGCTTAGTATTAACACCTGTGGCACCAATATTAAGTCTAGTATTGTGGTCACTAACAAGGATTGAGAAGAGAGATTATTATATTGGCTTCATACTAGGGGGCCTTTTATTAATGCCTGCCATCTTCTTTAGTAAGCCCTTATTTGGTAGCAGCATTATATACATAAGCATGTTTATAACTGTTATTGTATATACCCTTAATGCTGACCAAGATGGTATAGGTCCTGTTATTGTGGGGCTAGTAGTGTGTTGGTTATGTAAAGACATAAGTAATCCTATTAGCGTTATAATAGGGGCTAACATGATAGCTGACTATTTAGTAGTTAGAGTGTTTAAAAGTGGTAATAATAAGTTTAAACTAAAGAAGGAAGCCTATGACAATAAGGGTACACCCAAAGTGTTTATGAGTGGCATGATGGAGGCCCTATTAATAGGCGCTCCTAGTGATGTTACTAGTGATGATAAACCCATGATGGAGGGGGTAAGTGATGTGTTGTGTATAGCTAACATGCTAATTAATAATAGTATGAGAGGTAGTAGCACTGTAGTCATTACTGGTTGGTTAGAATGTATCATCTTCCTATGTATCATCACTATAATATTCTTATATGATGAGAGTTTATTATATACAAAGGAGAGTGAGAAGGTGTGGCCCCCTACATACAGTAGTGATGTTATTAGTATTAGTAACTGGCAACTAGGCTTAGTAGTGATGAGTTTGGTGCCAGTGATTGATAGTTATAATGTTGTACTGTGTTTCATAGGAGCAATAATAGGAGCCATGTTTGTAAGAGTTAAAGTTACTACTAGTCTCTTCTTCACTGCTAAACTAATCTTTTAATAGAATAAATAAACAAATAATAGTTAGTAATAACTATTATTTTTATTTAAGACAGGACAGGATAAATAGACACTCAACCATATATTGTAATAGTAGTAATAATACTACTAGTATTATTAATAGTAATAATATAACAATAATGCTTTGAGTGTGTTGACATACTCTATCCTAGTTGGTGGCACTTGTTTATATATAATTACTCATATATAAACAAGTGTTTTATTTATTATTAGACAGGCCCAATATAATAAAATCAACTATTGTCTTTATATAATACTAATAATAGTAATAATAAAAAGCCCTACACCATATATTGTGTTAATACAATAATGATTGGAGGGTTTTGCATATTTTATCCCTCTATTACTCTATTATTGGTAGCACCTTATATGTTGTAATGATATATAAGGTGTTTTATTTATTATTAGACAGGATAATACTAATATATAAATAAACCTCTAAACACTATAAAATCAACTATTGTCTCTATATAATAGTTGTTAGTACTTGTTAGTAGGTGTTATTTAGTTGTTTGTATATAGACTATATATAAGTAATAATATATAAGCTATAAGAGGTAATATTAAAGGGCTGCCCACTTATAACATTAATACATAGTAGTAACAACTCATACGTTGAAACCTTATCAAGCATGGAAGTTATACTGTGTATATCTTATAAGTAAACATCATATTAAAAGGACCTATTAATATACTACTCTGTTACCTGTCATACTTCATTGCAATCTATATTTATTAGGAGTAATGTTAAGGTGTCTGTAGTACATGTTATCTAATATATAGTAAATACATAATAGATTGTAGGCACTTATATTAAATATAATAGTAATAATAGTAATAATAACTAACATGTCTCCACTATATATTGTAATAATACAGTAGTACTTGGAGACATATTGTTTCCTTACTTAGTTATGAGGTCTTACATCTTATATATAATTACTAATAATAGTTATATATAAGATGTTTTATTAATATTAATATTAATATTAGACAGAACAATTCTCTCCACCATATATTGTAATAATAATAATAATAATAATAATAATAATAATAATAATAATAATAATAATAATAATAATAATAATAATTACAATAATGATTGGAGGGTTTTGCATATTTTATCCCTCTGTTTTATCGTTTACACATCTTATAATCTTATATATAGCTTCAGTTTATATAATATATAAGCTATATAAGCTATATATAAGATTTTTTAATAATAATAATAATAATAATAATTATAATAATAAAAAATTACCATAATTATTATATAAATAAAATGTGAAAAAAAGTGATAAAATAGTGATCAGCAGATAGGGTTGCGAAATGTTAAGAGTAAGTATAAATACCTATAAGAAATAAGAATTAATTTAAGAATTATATGAGTAATAATAATAATAATAGTAATAATAGTACTAATAATAATAGTAGTAATAATAATAGTAATAATAAGACTTTATATTGGATTGGCTATATACTAATGATGATAGTTATATTTAGCTATTATGTATTAATAGAAATGATGTATTTGGCCCTTTTTAGTGATTTAATTGCAAGGGGTTTTTTTTACAATGTGGGTGGGTATTATATGCACTGGTCATCTAGTTATATTCAACTATGTTAATTTGAGAAAAGACATATTAGAAGAGGATTTAAACAGTAATATAAAGATAGGGGGTTTGTGTATAATGGTGGCCCCTTTACCAGCTATTGTAATGTTATATCCCTTCTATTTTAAGTGTTTATTTAGTACCTGTTATAATGATGTTAGTTGGTTATTAGATAGGTTTGTCAGAAGAGTATACTAATAATAATATTACTATTACTATTATTATTATTATTATTATTAGTATTATTACTATTTCTTCTTAGCAGTTTTAGCAGCCTGTTTAAAGTTATTTGCAGTTGGCCCCCTCCCCTTTTTTTGATCCAACTGGTCTCATCCTCTCATTAGAGCCAGCTTTAATCCTTGCTCTTTTAGCATGAATGTTGGCATATAGACCAGGTTTACTTGTTTGTTTTGTCATGTGTTTGGATAGTAATAATAGATAATAATATTATGTATAGAAGTAGTATTGATGATTGTAGGGTGATTAATGCAAGTCACTTATTTAACAAGAACCATATTATAAACAGTAATAATAATAGTAATAATAGTAATATTATTAGAGTTTATATGTGTGAGAATGGCGCTTTTACTATTGTTAAAATCAGTAATAATAGGTTGTATAGAGTAGTTGATGATATATGTATTATGATTAATAATATACCTAATAATTGGCGGCTTTATAACACCTTTAAAGATATGACAAAAGGCAATATAAAAGCATTGTATCAACTGTTAATTAGTAATAGTAATAATAATATTAATAGTAATAAACAGAGGTAATAATGGAATTAGCTATTGGATTCAGTATTTGGATTATAATTGGCACCATTTTAACTTTATTAGAGTTTGAGACATATGTTAAATCAAGTAAGGAGTATATACAAGATAACTGGTTATTATTTAGTACTATGAGTAATAATGATTTAAAGATTCTTGTGTATTATGTGGTGCCTTTTATAAATGTGTTATTCTGGCCCATTTTAAGTGTGCTAGTTTTATTAGAATCAATGTTTAATGAGTAGTAATATTAGCAGTAATAACAACTATATAACTTATATAAATCTTGTTAGAATTGATACTAATAAGCTTATAAGTTGATTGAATTGTTATTGTATAATTAGAATTAAATATAAATAAAAACAAGAGAAATATATGTTTAAAGTAATTGGAAGTCTTATAATTAGTTCAATGATTGGCTTGGTTAATGTAAGTATTATTAGTAACATGTTTGTATCTAATGCTAACGCTTATAGTCAAGATCCTAGAAGCTGTGCTGACCCAAGGACAATTTACCCTTCTAATCCCCCTTGTTATAAATTAAATGCGAAAGAATTAGATTAAACTATATTATTTCATGCAAGATAAATTCATAAATAAGAGATTTGGAAGACTGAAAGTAATAGATTATGCTATAGGGCCTTTTAAAAGAAAGGGTAAACATTATATGTGTTTATGTGATTGTTCTAATTATAAAATAGTACATCAAGCTGAACTTAGCAGAGGAGATACTGAGTCTTGTGGATGTCTTAAAAAAGAACAATTAGCTGCAATGAGTTATAGACATGGATATAGAAAACATCCTATATATAAAGCTTATTACTGCATGAAAAACAGATGTTATAACACTAATAATAAAGACTATGATTTATATGGTGCTAGAGGTATTACTGTCTGTGATGAGTGGTTGGCTTCTTTCAATAACTTTTTAGAGGATATGTTAAGTACTTGGAATAAAGGACTAAGCATTGAAAGACTTGATTGTAATAAAGGCTATTATAAAGAGAATTGTGTTTGGGCCACTCCTAAACAACAGGCTAATAATAGAAGATCAAGTGTAAGAGTTATAGTTGATAATACTTTATATACGAAAGAAGAATATTGTAAATTATTCAATGTTAAACGTAGAACTTTAGACTATAGACTAGCTCATAATAAGTTACAAAAAGAATACCTATATAACTAATATAAACTTATATGTTTTTATTTTTAACTAGTAAGAGATATTACATATTAAAGAAAGATATAAGAGGCCAAATCTATCTAATAGATGGCCCTTTTTTATCACTTAGACGGGCACATAAGATAATGTGTGGTCAACAGTGGGTTGAACTTCTAACTAGTAAATAGTTAGCTAAGTTATTAGATTAGTAGTAATAAATTAAACAAGCCCCATCTATATATTGTTATTAACAGTAGTAATATGGGGCTTGTTTAGTTTGCTTATAATCTTTGTAATCAGGTGGTTAAACAAGCTCTTAAGCATACTGCCATCTGATTACTTTATTAATATAGCCTAAACCAATATGCTATACAAACACTTTTTATTGTTAGAGTATTAATGTTCTTTGATTTAATTATTAATTTGATGGGCCCTATTTTAATCCTTATATTATTTGTATATGGTCTATCTAAACTTTATATTATAGGAAGTTAGAACTGAGCTGTTTTTTTATTATGATGAAGTATGGGTAATGTATTATGAGTAGCGTTGTAAGTGGATCATTATTATCAAAAGATCCTGAACCAGATGGTAAGAAGAGACTATATAAGGTTAAATTCTTCAATGATTTGGAGATGTTCTTAGTTGGCACCTCATTATATGAGGCTCTTTATAGTGCTAGAATTGGCTTTAAATATAGAAAGAAGATGGGGCAATATAGTGAATGTACTGGTTATAAGATTAGTAGATTTTATATTGTTCCTACGTGGAAAGATTTGTTGTCTAAACAAGATGTAATTAAAAGTTATACTGACAACTATAAAAGACAGATCATAGAGTTAACTGACTTTATGGCGTTCTTTGATGAGTATAGTAAAGAGTATTACATTGTAAATAAACAGACAAGACAAGCAATAACAATTAAATAGTGTATAAAGTATGAGAGAAAATTCTTATAAGGATATTGTACCAATTCCTTCTCAAGTGACTGGTATAAGCTTTGAGGATATGGTAAATGGCAGAAGAAGATATAACACTGCTAATTATGAGACATGTCATTCACGCTTTGATAGGGAGAGTCTTCTTACTTATTCTTCCAGTCTTATTAAAAGATTAAATAAGATGGGCTACTTAAGATTATCTGCAAGTCATATTCAAACATATAACTAGTTATACGATGATATCTATTAGATTAAAAACAAGAAAAAGAAGAATTGGTCCTTTTAGACTTAAACTTAGGTCTAAAGTTGTCCCTATAGTCTCTTTAAAAGAGGCGGCATATTTGGGTTTAGATAGAAGCTTTTAATAGCTTTTTTGTTGTGTATTTATCATTTATTTAGAGAGTAATCATGTCTGATCTTAGAAAAATTAAGGTATTAAATAATACTGAGTTGTTGTTTGAAGGTGTATCAAACCTACCAAAGAGAGATCTTATTATTAACTATGGTAGAAATATTACTATTATGTATGAGCAAGTATATACAACGGTTGGTCCTAATCAGACATATCAAGAGGCCTTAGAGGATGAAAGTAATCATCACTATTCTTGCTACTCATTTAAGGAGTTTGAAGAGTTCTTGAGTAATAATAATGTGGCTCCATATTGGTCTTATATTACATATTCTCAAAAAGACCTAGATAAGCAAAAGCTAATTGTTAGTACTAGTAATAATGCAAGAGGCGTTTATCTTTATAAAACTTGGTCTGAAGTTGTAAATGGTAAGTTTCCATTTACTCTTAGTCTTCAACAATATGAGCTGGCTAAACTTCTTCTAACAACTGAGGAGGAAGCTATTAATAATGGTGAAGAGCAAGTAGAATGTTTGCTCTTTTTAGTGGGTACGCCCCACTTTAACAATTGGTATATTCAATCTACTAACTTGTGCTTTGTCACATATAATGAGGATAATAAACCTCTTAAGAATGGTCTATTAAAGAGCAACTTTGATTCTAATACTGGTGTGCAAACTTATATGTTAAGACTATGTATTAGAAGAGATGAAAGGGGCAACCTTTATGAGAAAAGAAATGCTTTAGTTTTAAATCAATTTGAGAGAAATTAATGCTTAATACTACTTTATTAGTTAAAGGCTTAGTAAAGGAGTAACTATATGAGAGGTATATTGTGGGCCGTCTTATTAGATCCAATAACACATGTAGAAACGCTATATTCTAATCTATGCTTACATCATATAACATTGTTCTTTGATGTTAGTAGAGAGGATTATGAGAATTTAATTGGAAAAGAGTTTACCGTTGATGTTATTGCTAATTGTTATAATAGTAACATACAAGCTTTGTTGTGTGTGGTCCCACAATATATCCCTCATAAGAAGAACTCACACATAACTGTTAGCTATGTTGATGGGGCCTTACCTAGTGATAGTAATACCATGTTAGAAGATGGTAATTATAAAACATTAGAGATGGCCCCTTTCAAATGTAATGTTAGAGTTGAGTTTTATGAGTTTAGTTACTAGTTATTATATGGAGTAGGTTCTATGTTATTAGGTGAGTTGATTGACAGGTTAGACAAGAGTGAATCTAATGAAGATGTTATAGATGTCTATGACTTACAATTAATGTTGAGGTCAGTATTTGGTATTGAAATAGATTTAAATACAGAAGCTACTAATACTAGAGTTAAATGTTATTGGCTGTATAAATGGCATGACAGTGGTAGCTGGTGTGGTGAGAGGATTTACTTCTTAGATAATGAGTTATTAGCTTATTCTATAAGAGAGGGTAGAAAGTGTTATCAGAAGTATACTTTTGCTAATAAAGAGGTAAAACTGGCCTTTAAAGAATATATTTTATCGTTTACTATTATTGATATGGATGATGATGATGATACATATATTGATCTAACAGAAGAACACTCTGATGATTATGACTATAACATTAGATAATATAAAAGGCCCCAACTAAATCAATAGAAAGGGCCTTTTATGTTAGTTATTAATAACTATTAAACAGCTTGTAATAAGTATTTAATTATAGGTTTATCAAGCATTTGTTTGTAGTAGTAAGTTGGTAGTTCTTTCTCCCTTTTATTAATCATATCAAGTATTATATTTGATGTTGGCTTGTATATAACCCTATGATCTTTAATACTAGATGATATCTCTTGTAAGTATAAAAGGCCCTCAAATGTTATGCCCTTTGGTGATGAGAATATAAATGTTATTGGTAAGTTGGGATACTCACTAATCAACGTTGATAGGTAATGTCTATCCTCTATCTTCTCCTTAATCATAGACAAAGTAATAACATCCTTCTTTAGCTCTATAGCATATACATTCCTTCTAGTTGCTGTAAACAAGTCTAACCTAATAGACCCACCATCTAATATCTTCTCTTGTTGATATGGTGTATTGGTTAACTTAGAACTTAGAAGAACAATAGCATCACTTATCTCTTCTTCTGAGTATCTATTATTACCAATGTTGTTAGGATTAATTGAGCCAGAAACAGGTAAATTAATAATATGTGAGTGCACCTCACTAACTTTAATACCAGTGCCTTCTAATAACTGTTTGGTTGGCTTTAAATGTAAATCAATAGACACAGCATTAGACTCAACTGTTATTACATTCTTATTAGTCTTATCCTTGTTAGTAATAGTATTATTGTTTAATAACTTGTATACTGTCTCCCTATCAATTAACCAGACAGCATTATTACTCTTATTTAAACTACTGTTATTTGCACCGTACAACCTCTTAAATTCTTCTAAGTATGATCCTGACAATCTAAACTCATATGAGGTTGTAGGGCCATATAAGCGGCCATTAGAGAAGTATTTAGAGTAGTAAGTATTGTAGTTAGTAGATAAGTTATATTGTTTAACAATATCTGCTGCTATATACCAATCTGTGTTATAAAAGTTGTAGCTAGTAATAGAGGATAAGTCTGGTAAGTTGTTAGACATGTTTGTTGTGTTTTATTGTATTTATATCTCTATTATATACAGATAATTGTTGTTGGTTAATAATTAATGATTGATATTACTAATGTAAAGTATAAGTTGTTAGGCAAAGGTATTATGAATGCAAAAAATACCAGTTAAGGATAATGTGTTTATATCTCTGTCTTACAGTCTTAGTACTAGTATGTTTATGTCTGTTGGTAGTAAAGAGTGTCCTCAAGGTGCCATCTTATTTAAAGATAATAACATAGAAGATTTATACATGTTTGATGGTACTAACAACACTAAACAGTGTGATACAAATGATGATGTACAAGAGCTATATGATATAGCTTGTAAATTAGAACCTAGTCATATCATTTATGTCTATGATGATAATAGTAAAGGTGTTGATTGGCATCCTAGATTCATAGTTGATATAAACACTGAAGACTATAACAATAAGATGTCATATTTAGAAGATATATACGGCTATGATTATATTAAGATTGAACAAATTAGTGAGAATTAGAACAAATGAAGTATTATGTGTTTGATGGTAAAGGGGCCTTATCTTTGGCTCATAAAGAAGAGGGCTATGAAGATATTATCTTACAAGTTCTTGCTTTGTCTGCTTCTATTCTTAACTGTGGAGGTAATAATAAATGTGCCTTCTATCATGAAGAGTTGGTCCTTGTAGCCAAAGAAGCAATAGAAGAGAGACTACAAAAGTATGTTAATAAACGGGATAGGTTTATTAGAATTGCATCTGGTCTTATTAAAGATAGTGATGGTTATAAAGAGTTCTATGATGTTGGAGTTCATACTATTGTTGATCTTTTATTAGGTTCATACAGGGTTGTTGAAGACTTTGATGATAAACTTAGAGTTGCTAAAGAGCAACAAATTATCAATCCAATTGCACATATTTTGAGAGAAGAAAACAAATGAAGTATTATATTTTTGACATTAAAACAGCTTTGACTCTAACTGATAAAACAGATGAATTGGAGTTTTTACTAGTACGTCTTATTAGTATAACTGGTATAACCATTAAGATGTTTGGTAAGTTTAGAGAGACTATTATTTCAACTAGTAAATTTGATGATGGAGCCTTTTATCCAGATGAGTTAGTACTTGTATATACAGGTATAGTAGATAGAGATTTAAACACTTATGTTAGACAATTAAATGAGTTTAATGCAAAGATTAACTCTCTAGATATTATTAAAAATCGTGAGGAGTACTATAAATTTATATCTGATATTGGTATTAGTACTATATCTAATGTGTTACTTGGCTCCTATAAAGTTGTTGAAGACTTTGATGTTAAGATAAAAGAGGCCCAACAACAAGGTATTATTAATCCTATTGCTCATATACTTGCTATTGAAGGTATGGGTAAAGATAGTATTGATCCAACAACACCTTATATTAGTGGTTTTGTTACTACAACTCCAGAGACTTTGGAGGAGTTAAGACAAGAATCAAATAGTATTGATGAGACTACTAATATTGATGCCTTTAATAATAATGATGGTCTATTTGAATTGGCCCCTTCTAATGTTGATGTTGGTGGTATATATACTGACTTTACTAAGGTGGTGCCAGTAGGTGATATTGATGGTGATTTAAACGTTAATCCTAATAAGATTGTTAAAACTATTAATATGTTAGGTAGTACCTTGTTATATAAAGAATATACTGGTACTTTTGGATGGGATGATGAAGCTAATAAGTATCATGGTAAATTAGCTGATATTACTGATGTTATTACCTTTGAAGGTAAGACTTTAGATGAGCTTAAACAGAACTTTGTTATTGCAGTTGAAGAGTATTTAGACTTCTGTAAGGATGATGATAAGACACAACAATCTAGTAGTGACAACAATAATTAGATTATTGGGTTGTCTCTACACATTATTACTTGTTAGACAGCTCTTATATGTAGTAATATAATTTAAGTTAATTAATAAATACGGAACACATGACAAATACATACGCTTTTAATATTGGTGGTAGACTTCAAGTTGCTAATAAGATTATTGATTTGTTGAAGGTAGGGGCTAATAATAGTACTATTAACTCACAAGGACAGTTACTCGTTAGTAATGTAGAGGATGGTACAATTAAAGCTGCAATTGAACAGGTTAATAAGGAGTTACTAGAAGGTCAATCAACACAAGAGATAAAGACTTTTAGTACTAAGTATACTCTTATTAATAATAGTAATATATTAGGCTTTTTAGGTAGTAAATTAGCTACACATGAGGGTCAATTAAATCTTATTAAAATTGAACTTGATCTTATTAATAATAGTGTTACTGCTAAGTATACTATTAGAAAGTCTTATCCTCTATTAGAACTAGTATTAAAGAGTTTAAAAGAGGTTGTTACTATTAAAGAGTTTAATGGACCAAAAGTATATCTTACCTGGGTTTAAATAGTAGCTGAAGTAAAAATAACAATAATAAATAAAGTAGGTGGTTAATATACAGCCACCTACTTTATTTATTGTAGATATAAACAATTTGTAGTGAGTAATATGACACGTTTATCTGATCCAACAAAGAGAATTAAAAAGACATCATTTGATTTTATTAAGTTTCTATGTCAGCATCATGATGCTAATAACATCTATGATATTAAGATATTAGCTAATAATCCTTGGCACATTGTATTGAGACGCTCTGATCTTGCTAGTAAGGAGGGCCTTCTAATCTTCTTAGACAGTAAAAACACTGTTCTTTATATTGGTCAATGTCAACGCATATATGATTATTCTTCTAGCATATATAATTATTATGGTTTAACAGAGACTGCAAGAGTAATTATTGTTACTAATGAGAATCCATCTAAGCTAGTACATGCGGTGGGGGCATATAGGGCTAAGTTTAGTCCTAAATATAATAGTGATAAGGGTACTAGATTCATGTTTAATAGCATGTATCCAACTACTAATGTTAACTCACTATGTAATAAAGCGATTGATTGGATTACAGAGCATCCAGATAGTAAAAGAGTTGAGTTTATTAGTGCTTTCAATGATGACAAACTAACTCTATGTTCAAAACTTTGTAGAGCTTTTAGTTTACCTAGTAATAGTTATAAGAGTTTAAAAATAGCAGTGTTAAGTCATGCAAACAAGTGAGTCCTTTATCTCTTTTATTAAGTCTTTATTAGAAAGACCATCTGATATTAGACAGGGCCAACATCTATTTAATATGCTATCTAGTTATAATAATCATCTAGCTGATATTATTGTTGATACTGAGTATGATCCCTTCTATAATGACTCTAATATAGAGGCCTGTTTACAATATATTATTAAGAATTGGACAGCATATGACTAGTACTTTTATTAGAGATCCAGTATTAGAACATATTGAACAATGTATTAATGAGGTGGTTATTAGATGGCCAAATACTACATTGTTTATAGTGTTAAATATGGCTGGCTTAATACATTCAACATGGCCTATTAATAGTATTTGTTTGCATTTAACTACTAAGTATAAACAAGTACTACAATGGCCCAAACTATGTAATGTTGTTGATGATAAGACTGTATTGTTTATTGGACCAATCAAGTAAATTATAATGACTGATTCACCTTTTCTAGTTAATATCATTGATAAAACGCCTTTTAACTTGTTGTTACTAGATCTAATACATAGCAATGAAGTTAGTGGTAAACATATAACATATTGTGGTATTGGATCTAGATCAACTCCTCCTTATATGTTGACTTATATGAGGAGAATAGCAAAGAGGTTAGAACATCAATGGTTTGTTTTATATACTGGTGGTGCTGAGGGTGCTGACACTGCTTTTATGGCTGGTACTCAATACTATAAAGTGTTTATGCCAGCACACATACATCAACAAAGAACTAGTAATAGACAAGACTTAATTGATTGTACTATTCTACCTAACTGGAATGAAGCCTTGCAAACAGTTTATAAATATCATCCTAATCCTTATAGTCTCAATGACTTTGGTAAGAAGTTAATGGCTAGAAATGCTTATTGTGTGTTGGGTTTAGACTTGAATAGTCCTGTTGACTTTATACTATGTTGGACACCAGATGGTAAAGAGATTGGTGGGACTAGTCAAGCTCTTAGAATTGCTAAAGATTATGACATACCAGTGTTTAATCTAGCTATTACACAGGTGTTTAAAGATGTTATTAGCGCTTTAAAGTTGACAGAGTTAGATATACGTTAGTTGATATTTAATATGAGAGAAGTAAAACCAAGTAGTGCTCATTACAAGTCACAACAACAATATAAACAGTATCTTCAATCTATTAAAGTGGGTGATACTGTTTATCCTGCATATGATGGTAAGAGTGCTCGTTGTACTGCTTGTAAGGTTGTTGATATTAAATACAATATGCTTGTTGTTGAGGGTAAGTTGTGGGCCTCACAAGATAAAGTTATAAAGGCTTTATTTGATATTAACACTGGTCATAGTTGGATTGCATATGTTGATGATGAACCAACATTAATGGACTATTTGTTTGATAAAAATGAAGATGGTGACTTCTATCAGCTCATTAACTTTACTAATTATGTTAATGATGGTTGGTTTAATGATGAATACCTAAAATCATTAGGATTGATTTAATATGTCTATTAGAAAGATTAGCTATAAAGGTAAGATTCAATCTGTTAAGCAATGGTCAATTGAATTAAACATATCTGTTAGTACTATATATGGCAGATTAAAGTTAGATTGGCCCCCTGAGTTGGTACTTAGTAAGGATGATTATAAGTTTTGTAATAAGCAATTAGCAGCGATTAGACTCAACATCAGATTAATTGATAATCGTTTATATCCTAGAGTTAATAATCATGTTAAGACTACTTGTTGTACAAATACTACTAAGTGTGGCTCTGCTTTGCCTCTAAACAAGTGGGAAGATATAAAGGACAATCCTAGTGATTGTAATTACTACTGTATGTGGTTAGGTGAGTTTACAAGAGGTGATAATCCAATATGTCAGCAAAGATAAAAAAGATAAAACCATCACAAGCAAAAGCTTTAAAAGCTCATAGACAAGCAACTTCTTTACAAGCTTATAGAAGATGGAAGGATGTTGAAAAGAAAGGCTGCATGAAGTGTAATACTTGCAACCTTGTGAAACCCCTTAGTGAGTATAGAAAGTATATCAAAAAAGCAGGTAGATCTTATGATAGTTGGGCTCCTTCTTGTAAAGAGTGTTCTAAGTTAGTACATAAGAAGTGTATTAGAAAGAAGATTAGTACTGTTGATCAAAAGTTAGCTCAATTGTTTAATAATACAAAACAAAGATGTATTAGAGATGATAAAGTCTTTGATCTTACAAGACAGTTTCTTATTACTTTATATAACAAACAAGCTGGTAAGTGTTATTACACAGGATTAGATCTACTACCCATTAATGATGAGTGTAATCATCAAATAATATCAATTGATAGGGTTGATTCTAATAAGGGTTACACGCAAGACAATGTTGTTCTTTGTTGTTGGATTATTAATAGAATTAAGAGCAATTTATCAATTGAAGAGTTTATTAAATATTGTAGTTTAGTAAGTACTAATAATAAGTATGTCAATTAGAATAACAACAAAAGATGCTGATGGTAATGAGGTTGTTACTACATTACCTGGCAATAGTATGAAGGGTTATATTATTAGAGATGGTAAGATTACTAAGAAGGGAGAAGAGGTACCTTCTAGTGATAATTCATCTAGTTCTAACAGTATTAGATCAAGGTTTAAAGAGCTAATTAATAAGATTATTAATAATGAAAGAGATAACACTAAGTAGAATTACATGTGAAGATAGATGGATTGAAGTGGTTAATACTATTAATTCTTTGTTCTCACATAGAATAATTGCGTATATATTTACTGATCACTTTATTGTTCCACAAGGTACCTATTATCTTTGTTGTACTCCACAGACATATGTGGATAAAGAGTGGCCTCATATGAAGTCATTTATGTCTATGAATAAGGATAAGACAGTTGCTATTGTATTACCACTAGATGGTGTTCAAAATGCTGATACGTTACATATTAAATATGCTGACAATCAACTAGTTATTAAATACTTTTATAAGAAGTATGATGGGCTTCTTGCTATGACATTCTATAAAGAAAGTGTATGAACATACCAACGTTTAATATGTCCTTCTACATGTCTAATAGATCTATGTACACAATAGATGCTATTAGACATGGTATTAGAACTGCTAGTACTAGATACTATCCTAATGAAGTAAGTCTTATACAGGGTCTTAAACAGGGCCAGCTTATTAGATTCAATAGAACTAATAAGAATGGTGACATTGTTGATACTATTATAGTGTTTGCTATCAATGATGGTATCTATGGTAAGGTGGGATATAAGCTGCCCTTTTATTATGTTGATAACCCAATGTTATTACAAAGATGGTGTGACATTGAAGGTTGGGATGTAGACTTTGCTAAGGCTTACTTAAAAGAGCATATTAGTAAGGATTTATGGCAGTTTAGATATAGTTTATATCCACCAAAGTATAACTATTGTCCAGATGTTGTTACTGAGTTAGAACCTAATCAAGTGTTTGTTTATGGGGCTAATTTGACAGCAATTCACGGTGCTGGTGCTGCTAAGTTAGCTCTTAAATGGGGAGCTGTCTATGGTGATACTAGTAGTCCTTATAAGGGTCAAACATATGGCATTATAACTACTGATTTAAATAAGTCATACAGACCATCTGTTGACATTGAAGTTGTTAGAGATAGTGTTAATAGATTCATACAATTTGCTAAGGATAATAAACATTTAGAGTTCTTAGTAACAGAAATAGGTTGTGGACTGGCAGGCTTTACAGTGGAACAAATGGCACCATTGTTTAAGATTGTATTATTAGAAGGTATATCTAATGTTAGATTGCCTAAGAGGTTTGTTAGACAAGTTGTATTAGATAGTATTAAGGGTATTAAATAATGAATTATATTGAGTTGTATTTTAGTTTTGGACTGTTATTTGTATATACTTTTAAGGATCAAATTAGTATTGCAATAGAAAATGAGATTGAAAATAATAAGGTGATTGTTTCAGACATATCTAATGGTAGCAATCTTATATTCTTTCTTAGTTATTTTCTTATTATTCTGATCTGGCCTATTGTATTTATTGGATCTATTAATACAAAAAGATAAAGACTTGTTAGATAATCCTACTCATTAGATGTATGTTAGTAGTTTAGTGCCTCCTTATAATGAAGAAGATTAATACTATTCATGGTTTGTCTGGTCATCCCCTATATAAGATACATAACAGTATTAAATGTAGAGGTTTATTGTGTGATGACTGGGCCCTCTTTACTAACTTCTATGATGATCTAATTAGTAGTTATAAGGAGGGCTACATGTTATATAGGATTAATTGTAAAGATCTATATAGACCTAGTAATGTTTACTGGAAAGAAAAACTTGTTAGACGTAATAGATTGAGCCAAGAAGACACTAGCTTAATTACTAGTATTATTAGTGTGGTTGATAGTACTAATGATAAAGGCTTGATTGATGCTAATAAGGATGTTATTACTGATTTGTTAGATATTGTTATAGGTAAATTAAAAGGAGTTTAAATAGTATGGCTAATTATACTAAAACCGTTGTAATTGATAAGGCAACCAGTATTGCTATTCATAAAAGTTTAGAGGAGTACATCACTATTAGTCTTACTGATAATGGAGATTATGTTGTGATGTCAAATGGCTCTTCTGTTTTACTTCTTCAACAGGCAACAGAAGATGGTGCTGTTAAGCAACAGTATGAGGGTGATGCTAAACATGTTGAACAAACTGCATTTAGTAATATGAAGGTTAAAGGAGACCTTATTATTAATGGACTTGTTCAACAGTCTATAGGATAGTATTTGTTAGATTTAATTAGAATTAATATTAAAAGGAGTTTAAATTTATGAGTAAAGTATTTATTGAAGGTGAGATTGTTGAGACTGGACTACAGCCTATCTTTGAGGTTGAACACTTTTCAAAGATTAAGAATAATAAAGCATATGTTATTAATACTGTTTTAAGAGCAGTGGCAAGAGATGAGTACAGTATTGATCTAGATAAATCTAAGGTTAAACAAAAGATTAATACTAGTACTTCTATTACACTATATGATAGACAAGGTAATCTTTTAACAGTTAAAGGATCTAAGGACATTGATACTAACATTGTTGTTGGTGGTTTTAGTCGTCCTCAACATGGTGATAGGTTTAGTAAAGCAGAAGGTAGAAAGTATGCTCTATCCAATGCTATTAGTACTATGAAACTACAATCTAATGATCCTAACTTTACTGAGTTGTTAAGACTTAAACAGTTTCTATCAACGTATGAACTAGTTAATGGTGTTACACCTGTTAGCTATCAGTTTATGGACTTCTGGTTGGCTTTTATTGATTATACAAATCCATCATTTGATCCAACTGACTCTAAGTATGATGATCAATATAGTGTTATAACTAATAACTGGCAAACTGCTATTAATAACTTGTTTGGCACAGAAGAAGATAGTGAGGAGTTTGTTGACTCAATTCTAGGATTAAATGAGATGGATATGTCATTGGTTGACTTGTATCCAGTTGTAAAAGCTATGATTACAGCAATTGGTTTGTACTAAGTATGTTAAAAGATATTATTAGTTTTCTAAAGACTAGAGATGAGAATGAGGTGCCGCCTATTGGCTTTAATAATCCTCATTCTTATAGAGGTTATTATAATAATTTAGCCTTTGAATCGACTGTAGGTGTTACAGTTAAACAAATGTTAGAGGATTGCTCTGCTGCAATGAGTAGCTCTTTTGTAGGTTGGAAAGGTGGTGAGTACATATATAATGAATATACTACTTGTTGGTTATCACAAGAAGGTGTAGCAAGTGGTCAATCTATTACTCCTTTCCTATTATCTCTTATGTTTGGTGAAGTACCTAGCGAGGATATTAATAATGAGTAAAAAGGGTAAGTCTTGGACTCCCCCAAGTGATGAGGAGTTACAAGTTGCTATTGAAAGAGCTATTAGTGGATATGTAGAACCAAGACCCTTATCACTAGTTAGATTTAGTGATAACTCTATGTTTAGAAGGACATATCTAACACAAGAGGGAGGTCTTTCTATATTAGGTCAGACTCAATACAATGAGGTTGATTATAGTAGATTGTTATACTTGGGGCCAGTTGCTAATCAGTCTGGACATGGTGTTTATATCAATCTTACAACTCAAACAACACATGTCATTGACATTGAAGAGTTAGTAGAGTTGACCGAGGATGAGTTGTGATTAAGATGCATGGTGGTGTTAAAGATACAGCACCTTCTAAGCCACAATACACATATGCTTCTATTGACATTGAGACATTAGGTCTTAATAGCAGTAAACATAAGATCATTGAAGTGGCTGTTGTCTTAGACAATCATCTTCATAGAATTAACTATTCTACTATTAATGACTATGTTAAAGGGCTGCCATATTATCATTGTTATATTAGACATGATAGCTATGATGGTGATCCTTATGCTGTTAACATGAATAAGCATATCATTGACATCATTGAAGGTAGATATGTACCAGAAGACTATATACCTAATATCATTACATTAGATGAGTTAGCCTTTCAATTAGATAAGTTCTTTAGTAGTCATTGTACTAAAAAGATAATGCCTGCTGGTAAGAACTTTAGTGGTTTTGATAGGCTCTTTCTTGATGCTGTTCCTGGTGTTAAAGAGGTGCTTGATAAGTGGTTAATTCATAGATGTATAGATCCTGCTATCCTCTTCTTTGATGAGAATGTAGATGATAGATTACCTAGTCTACAACAGTGTTTAGAAAGGGCTAACTTTACTCATAAGGTTAGTCATACAGCACCAGAAGATGCTAGAGATGTTATTAGATGCTTGAGATATAAATGGGACTTTAATCCTATTTATGAGATGTAATTTATAAATAAATTAGAGGTGTATTATGCCCAACGTGTTAGAGCCTGATGATGATGATTTGCAACCAATTGATAATAGTCTTATCAATTCATATACTAGTGGCCCTTCTTTAGGGGAATTGCCATTAGAAAAGAGATTCACACAATCACTCTTTAAACAACAGATTGAGAATATAAGTTTAGATCAAGCTAAAGAGTTATTATTGTCTATTCATGAGTTGTATCTAGCCCAACAACATGTGGCTAGTCTTATGGCTAAACAAGATCTACTAGGTTGGAGACATACTCATGACAACAAGTAATAATGATGTAACATGTCCTCAATGTGGGGCCCTCTTTGTAGGTGGTATTAGAGCTAATTATGTAACAGTTAACATTGGTAATCCTATACCAAGACAACAATATAAAGAGAAAGTCTGTAATAAATTACAAGATGGTTCTAAGTGTCTAACAAGGTCATTATTGGCTAAGATTGATCTTACTAATAAGATTATCGCTAGTGGCTTTGCCATGTCTAACGTTGACAGTTATAAGTTGGCTAAAGATTTGTTTAAGCAGCACAACATTACTACTAATGATTATCTTGTTAGACTGACTAGGTTGTTTGTTAATAACTTACATATTGATCAAGAATATAAGCTAACTGTTCTATTGAATAGCAAAAGATATGACAACGTTGTTATGTCATTTGCTAACACATATGAGGAGGCCTACTTACTATTTGAGAAGCCCTTTGATGGTAATCCAACTGATCTTATGTTTGATCTATTTAATGGCAGTACCTTGATAGCAGAAGGTGTATTTGCCTAGATAATACATAATGTCTGTTGTATTATTATAAGAATGATTCAATATTTATTATTAATGTATCTCCTTATTACATTGTTATTCATAGTAATAAGGAGATATTCTTTGGCTCTGTTATGGCCTTATGTTGTTATTGTAATAGTATTATTACCATTACTAATAACAACGTATAAACATAACAACTGTACCAATTCAATAAGTATAAATGACAATTGTAACAAGCATTCTATTTAGTCTTCTAACTCCAGTTGTACTTGATGTTGTTCCTAATAGACTACCATCAATTCAAGACATGTTACCATCTACTAAACAAGAAGATGTCAATCAATATGTTGCTACTGATAAACAAGTAATATTGGCTAGTTGGTATGGCCCTGGCTTTGATGGTAATCTTACTGCTAATGGTGAGACGTTTAACCAATATGATCTGACTGTAGCATCACCTAATCTACCATTTAATACTATGTTAGAGATTACATATAAGGGTAAATCAGTAGTGGCTAGAGTCAATGATAGAGGGCCCTTTCCACATGTTAAAGGTGAGTACTATGATAGTAGTCAAAAGAGAGGTATTGATTTATCAAAGGGGACCGCACAAGCAATTGGATTTGATGGTGTAGATGAAGTACAAGTTACTATACTAAGTAGAAAATAGTGTATATAATAAAGAGGTAATAATTATTACCTCTTATTTATTATTATATGAATTACAACATACCTCACTTTAGAGCCTTAGTTAGAAAGAGCTATTTTACAAAGAATGAATTAGATAGGAATGAGTTTTATAATGTTATTTGCTTTGCCATTCAATCTATAAGTGGTAAAATGATTGTTATTACTATCATATGAATAAAGAGATCTAATATGATTGTAGATATAAATTGGATTGATAACTGTAGCAACTGTTATTAATATTTAACTTGAAGGAGTTAGTGTGGATATTGAATATACTTTATATAGAGTTACTAATACTAGTAATGAAGTAGTATTCGAGTGTATTAATGATGACATATATACTAATGTATGTCATGAGGGTAGACAGTGGGAGCTAAAACATCTTATAACTGAGTTTATTGATAAAAACTTTACTGTTGATATTATTGTCTTTACAACTACTGAATTATATAAATGGTGGCTACAATCTAAGATGTTGTTTAAAGGTGATGACTTAATTATGGAGATTAGTTAATATGATTAGAAAGTTAGGTTTTATTGGTGTTGTTAGTATTTCATCGTTGTTGTTATTTAGTCAGTCAGTATTAGCAGCCCCTGCTGTTGTTCAGAGTGATCCTGGATTAGGCTTTGATACTGTTAAGTTACAACAAGAGTTAACAAGTATTAGTGATAAGAGTAAAAGTTTAGATATTCAATTCTATAATTTGAATAGTATCAGTAATAATAAAGCAGTTACTATTAATGATAAGTTTATTAGTAGTGGAGCTCTATCTAGTAATAGCTATGTAACTCTTGTCTATAATAAACTTGCAAGTGATCCTAGTAAGGGCTCATTTAGTGCCAATGTTGGTGCTGACTTTAGACAGTACATCTCTAAAGAGGAGATTGATGCTGACATTGTTAGACCTAATATTAAGAGGTTTTTACCACAGAATCCACAAGG
>Ga0172367_10003174_pt1 | contig 21739 bp, 20 predicted proteins | sample Lak10m_FD_114542 | JGI IMG/M metagenome (GOLD analysis project Ga0172367, IMG submission 114542) | Freshwater microbial communities from Kabuno Bay, South-Kivu, Congo - kab_022012_10m | ecosystem: Environmental > Aquatic > Freshwater > Lake | place: Democratic Republic of the Congo: South-Kivu... | reverse complement strand
GGTACCGTTCAATTCAGCAGTCCCGGCAATCCTCGATGCCACCGGTATTCCCTGTACCATTATCCACGACAGTACCGAATTTTTGCTGCTGAACGATGTGATTACCGATGCGTTTGATCATTCACGGCCCCATGTTGCCCTCGTATTACCGGGTTCATGGGAGGGACCGCTGTCCTGCTGGAACGAGGTACCCCCGCCTTCCCGCAAACAGGAGATATCGCTTGATTACCACCGATCCATTGAGGATCCGGCAATGACTCGGTTCGATGCCATCCGCACGATTGCCCGGCATCTGGACCGGGAGGGCGTTGTCTCAAATATCGGCGTACCCAGCAAGGAGCTCTGTGCAGCAAACGATCGTGCCCTGAACTTCTACATGCTCGGCAGCTACACACAGGCAACGCCTATCGGCCTTGGACTGGCAACCACGTCTTCCCGGGACGTATGGGTTGTCGATGGCGACGGGAGTCTCCTTGGGACGGGGATACTGCCGGTCATTGGTTCGGAAAAACCGGAAAACCTCACGGTATTCTGTCTGGACAACGGGGCCTTCGGGAGTACCGGCAACCAGCTCACACCGGCATACCGGACTGCCGATCTTGAACTTCTCGCACTCGCATCGGGTTTCAGAAATACCTGGAAAGCCACTCAGGAACAGGAACTGGATCGGGTAATTTCAGAGCTGGGAAAGGGCCCGAATTTTGTCCATGTCCTCCTGAAGCCCGGAAACAGCACGGTGAAGAACATCGCCCTGACACCGCACCAGATCCGGGACCGGTTTGTCAGGGCGTTGCAGAGCTGAATAAGGGACGGGATTTCCAACCATATTGCCAGGTAACGGGTGCTAAACCCCGGTACTACGGGTTCTCCGGAATCCCTGCTTTCTTCTTCCGGTGAAAAATCCGGCAGCAGGACTTATTTTTGTTTTACCGGTAACGGGCTCAGGGGGGGAGCCGGGCGCGATTGCCGGACCGCGGGACCTTCAGCATGAAAATCTGCAGCCCGGTATGCCCTGTGTTAACGCTCTGCATGATATGTGCAGTTTATTTTCAGTTATCGCCTCATTTATTGCGATTCCTGAAAAGAGAAGAAAAGTATTGCTGAAGTACGGGCAGTCCGGGGTAACCGGCCGAGAATCCTGTCCTGCACCTGCGTGCGGGAAGAGATGCGATCGGATACCAAAAACAAGAAACCCGGGCTCCTGTTCTGGTGCCGGAGGGATGCCATGAAGTATTATTTTGAATCGGAAAAATCGCTGGACATGTCGGAAGTCAACAGGATCATTGAACGGGCTTTTGCCGAACATGGATCCGGGCGGGCAAGAATGCCCTCAAAACTCTATGTCACCTTCCCCCACTGGGATTTCCGGACCATGCCGGCGTACCTTCCGGCTCTGAGTATCGCCGGGGTAAAAATCGTTACCGTCCATCCGGAGAACCGGGCACTGAACCTGCCATCGGTAATGGCACTCACCCTGATAATCGATCCGGCGACCGGGCACCCGCTCGCCCTCCTCAATGCCACGGGACTCACGGACATGCGGACCGGTGCTGCAGGTGCTGTAGCAGCAAAATATCTCTGCCCGAAGAAGGAGATTGTTCTCGGCCTGATCGGTACCGGCAGGCAGGCAGAAAACCAGCTGGAGGCACTGGCAGAGGAATTTTCTCTTCGGGATGTGAGGATCTGGAGCCGGGATGAGCCGCTGGCAGAGGCCTTTGTGAAAAAGTATCCCCAGTACGAGATCAGCATCTGCAATCCCAAAAAGACCTGTGACTGTGACGTGCTGGTAACGACGACCCCTTCAAGAACCCCGATTATCAAGAACAAGTGGATCCATGACGGGACCCACATCAATGCCATCGGTGCCGATGCTCCGGGAAAGCAGGAGCTTGATCCGACACTCCTTGTAAGGGGGAGGGTTTTTGTCGATGATACCGGACAGGCGGTCCATTCCGGTGAGATCAATGTCCCGGTCGCAAAAGGAATTTTTTCCCCTGACATGATAGCCGGGACACTCGGGGATGCAGTACTGGGCAGAATCAAGCGGGACACGGATGAGGGAGTCACCATCTTTGACTCAACCGGTCTTGCCATCCAGGATCTGGCCATTGCTTCGCTGGCATTAAAATATGGGAAATCCAGCGAGATCCCCTTTTACGCGTGACCTGGCCGGGTTCACCAATATGAAATTTTTTTTTCACTTATCGGGGAATTATTCAGTCTTCCAAACGTTACCTTAGCAAGCGGGAGTATTTCATATCCTGAAAAGCCCATTGGGCCATTTTCACTGGCACACTATCAGGGGCATAAGGAGATTTGCGTAAACCGTCAGGCAAAAATTTCATAAAATACTCTGCTGCCAGAATACACTCCCCACCAATTCCCGGAGATGCATATGAATACGGATATTTTCGAGATCGGTTCTGCCTTTGTGCTCTACCTCGGCATCATGGTCGCAATCGGCCTTTTCTACTGGAGACAGACAAACACCGTGAGCCAGTATATTCTGGGAAACCGGGAACTGGGGCGTTTCGTTGCGGCTCTCAGCGCTGAAGCTTCGGACATGAGCGGCTGGCTGCTCATCGGCCTGCCCGGTCTTGCGTATGTATGCGGCCTGCAGGCCGGTTGGGTAGCTCTCGGCCTGATTATCGGGACGTACATCAACTGGAGGTACATTGCCCCGCGCCTGAGAATATACTCCCGGATTGCCGGCGACTCCCTCACCCTGCCGGAATTCTTCCGGAACCGGTTCCACGATACCTCGGACCTGATCGTCCTGGTATGTGCAGCCTTCATCCTGATCTTTTTCATTATCTACACCTCTGCCCAGTTCGTTGCGGGAGGGAAACTGTTCAATACCGTCTTTGGGATCGATTACCGGGCAGCCCTTCTCATCGGGTCTCTCATCGTTATTGCATATACGTTCACCGGCGGGTTCCTTGCGGTCTGTGTCACCGACACGATCCAGGGAGTCCTGATGTTTTTTGCCATCCTGATCGTCCCGGTCACCGCGGTGTTCCTGCTCGGGGGCCCTGCTGCAACGGCAGCACAGATTATGCTCGCTAACCCCTCGCTTCTCAACCCCTTTACAAACCCGGACGGGAGCCCGCTTGCCCTGATTGCCATCATCTCCCTGGCAGCCTGGGGACTGGGATATTTCGGACAGCCCCATATCCTGGTCCGGTTTATGGCGATTAAAAAACCCGAAGAGATCCGTGATGCACGCCGGATTGCCATGGTCTGGGTAATCCTGTCCCTTGGAGCGGCAGTTGCGATCGGACTGGTGGGACGGGTCTTTGTCAGTCCCCCGCTCGAAGGTGCAGCTGCGGAGACGGTGTTCATGGTCATGACCATGGACACCTTCACGGCATTCCTGACCGGGATCATCCTCTGCGGGATCCTCGCGGCAGTCATGAGCACGGCTTCCTCAATCCTGCTGGTTGCCGCATCCGCGCTCTCACAGGATGTCTATTACCCCCTGATCCGGCCGGGGGCAACGGACCGGGAACTGCTCTGGGTGAGCCGCATCTCCGTGCTCCTCATCGCGGTTATTGCACTTCTGCTCGGGCTGGACCCGGACAGCATCGTCTTCTCGATCGTTGCCTATGCCTGGGCAGGATTCGGGGCTGCATTCGGGCCGGCGCTGCTTGCAAGCCTCTTCTGGAAACGGGCGACCCGGAACGGCGTGCTGGCCGGGATCCTGACCGGGGGCCTGACGGTCATTTTCTGGAAATACCTTGGCCTGTTCGGCGTCTACGAGATTATTCCCGGGTTTTTATTCTCGCTGTGCGCCATCTGGATCGTAAGTCGTCTGACCCCGGTACCTGACGCTGAGGTTCTTGCAGAGTTTGATCAGGCGGAGCGGGAAACGGGACTGATCTCACGGGATGCACTGCCGCCGCGGGTATCCTGACTGCGGCCCCCCTGTACCTCACCTCCGGGGTACCCGTTTTTTCCGGGGTCTGACGCACCATCAGGTGAACCCCCAAGTGCGCCAGATGGATCATCTCTACCAGGGCCACGGGGAGTATCGGACCCGGTCTTCCAGATCCTCGCGGAAAAAACCATGCAGTATTCCTGGTCACCTTCCCCTTTCGTCCTTGCAGCCGGGAAGGTGCCTGTCCCGCAGACAGACTTCGTATGATCCAAAGACGATGATGAGTATAAACATTTTTTCACTTAACGGTCTCCTTTTATCCCAACGGGATTGATTTTTACGTGTTCAAGAAGGTGGTTTCCTGTCCCGCACGCACTCATTCATTGCTGTCTCTCTTGCCCTGATCATCATCTTCCAGCCGGTCCTTGCATGTACGACATTCATCATCACACCCGGCGCCTCATCCGATGGGTCGATGTATGTCGGTCGCACCAATGACGGATTCGGGGCAGGGGTTGTGGGTCACGATCTCGCCGATGAGATGACAAGGATGGTCTATGTTCCTGCTGCGGACCACCCCCCGGGCTCGGTCCGGGAAATATATTATAATCCCGTTTCCGGGACCGAATTTCCGGATACACAACAGGGAGTACCCGATGTTTCGCGTGCAACGATCCCGGAAATAAACCACACATTCCTGCTTCCCTCTTCGATATCGGCCATGTTGTGGGTCACGATGATGACCGTCTTGCCGGTAAGCTGCCGGATCACGGCATAAATCGACCGTTTGGACTCTTCATCGATGGAACGGGTAAATTCATCAAAGACGATGACCGGAGAATCCCTCAGGAGGACTCGGGCGAGCGCGATCTTCTGCATCTCCCCGCTGGAGAGATTAAGTCCATTCTCCCCCACACACGCATCGTACTGGCCGGGCAGTGACAGGACCAGGTCTTCAAGGCCGGCCTTTCGCGCAGCCCGGACCACGTCTTCCCGGGTTGCTGCCAGGTTCCCGACCGCGATATTATCATAGACAGAGCCGTCGAAGATCAGGGAGTCGGAGAAGACGATCGACACATATGCCCGGAGGTCCTCCCCGCGTACCCGGGCAAGGTCCATTCCGTTGATCATGATCCGGCCGGACTCCGGAGAGTATAACCTGCAGAGGAGTTTCAGCACCGTGGATTTTCCCGATCCGTTCTCACCGATCAGATAATTGATCCCCCGGTTGAAATGTCCGCTGAAATCCTTAAGGATGACCCGGTCATCGTACGAGAAATCCACCTGCTCGAACCGGATCTCCCCCTCCCCGTCGAAAGGCAGGGGTTCATTCCCGTCCGCATCCGCAGGGAGTTCAAGGATTTCGGCAACCCGGGCATAGGAGGCCTGGGAGGTCTTGTACCAGGTCCAGAGGTCGGACACCTGCAGTACCGGGGAGAGGAAAAGGCTGACATATGCAATAAACGCAGTCAGCGTGCCCACGGTGATGGTCCCAGCAAGAACGGAGAGGCTGCCCAGGGTCAGAGGTGGGTGGGAACACTGTAGATGAGCATCGTGACCGCTGCATTCAGGGAAGTGAGGCTGATGACCTCAACGGAGGTCTCCCGGAACCGCAGGAACCGGTGGTCGAACCGGTCACCTGCCCAGTCCGCAAGGCCGAATACCCGGATCAGCGGTGCCGAAGGAAGGGTCTCCTTGAGATACGACTGGATGCCGGCCTCCGCATCCAGTGCCGGCCGCTGGGCGGCTTTCATCCGTTTTCCGAAATACAGCGACGAGAAGATGAATAGGAGCGCGGGAAGGAGAACTGCCAGGGCAAGCGTGGCATCCAGATGGACCATGATACCAAGCGGCAGGATGATACCCAGGCTGATGACCAGGATCTGGGGCAGGGTCCTGATCGCAGTCTGGACAACGGTGATCAGGTTGCCGGTAACCCGTGACTGCAGGTCGCCGGTCCGGAAGTCCCGCAATGAAGCATACTCAGCCCTCTGGAGATGGGAAAAGATGCGGGTGGAGAATTCCCGGTACAGGTCGATATACAGCGTACCCCGGATCCGGGCTGAAAGGTAATTGGAAAGTGCGGAGATGAGAAAGATGCCGGTTATGGCCAGGAGGAGCGGAGTGAGGAGAGCCGTGTTCTTCCCGATCAGCACGTCATCGATCAGCGATCGCATGATGAGCGGGCTGATGATGGTAAAGAGCGTTCCGGTAACGCTGAGCAGGACGACTGCCAGGTAGGAAAACGGGCGGGCACTGCAGATCGAAAGAAGGAACCGGTTATAGCTGCGATCCCGCTGGGCTGAGCCTGACATTTTTTCCATGAACGTCTCCGGTTACCTCCTTTGTATGCGTAAGGAAGGATAAATTGATATCACTTTTATGCTGCATTTTTTGCCCATTCAGCCCGGGAAGAACCAACACCGGTATCATAGGGGATGAAAAGGGGGTTTTGAATCGGGTGTCATGCACTTCTGATTACAATCAAAGGTTGAGTGATGGGGAGTAAAGGACTGCAACCAAAAGTCCGACATACAGGGCAGCAGATACAGGCTCAAAATACTGCCTCAACGAGAATCTGACCTGAACATAAGGTGCGGCCGGCCTCTGTCACTGCCGGGGAATCCGGCCGGATTCCAATGGAATAGTGCCGTGCATGACTTCATCAATTGCCGTTGTGACCCTGATCCGTTTTGGGAAGAGAGACGGAACCGCCACCAGACGGATGTAACGCCAAAAAATTTTTCACTCATCGTCGTGATTATACCCTTTTCACCGTAAGTGATTATCTGGACAAAGTACGGTCAGCATGAACCGGAAATCACCGGGTGGGGGGATGGACGACAAACCATATCCGCGCCCCGCACTGCCTATTGTTACATCAGGGTTGCATATCAGAGAGGAATTGTGGGGTTCTGCAGGGCCGCATGACTCCTATTTGCCGGGTTGATACCTTCTTCCCCCGACAGGAGCCCGCACCATCAGTATGTACGGAGACTCCCCGCTATCGGTTACACGATGCCGGCAAAGTGAGCCCGAACATTAGGTGAAGAGATAGTATAACTGGAACCCGAGAGCGGTAAGGGCAAGCGCAATCATCAATCCCGAAATAACAAAGAAGGTTACAACCATTCTGACATCCTTTTCCTGTAATGAGAGGGTTGATCTCTGATCCTTTAAAACCGCGATAAGTGAAATTTATTTTTCAGTCATGATCAGTTTCATTGGATTCCGGTGAGCCCCGCCAATCCAAAACAGGGGTTTTCCGGGATACCGTGCCCGGGTTTTCCCATATTCATTCACGGCGAGCCGGGTCTTCTTTCTCCAAACTCGATTCCGGCTTTTTTAATCAGGTAGTAGCTGGCAGCAAGACCGATGATCACGACCCCAATCCCAAGCAGTTCCATACCATTCGTCGTGGCGGGTTCGAGAAGGATCACTTTACGGGCAATGGCAATGATTGCCAGGAGCACAACGATCTCAACATGAATCGTGTTTTCCCGGAAGTACGCCCGAATGGTATCGAGCAGTTCGATCCCAATCAGGACGAGCAGGAAGACACCCAGCAGGGATATCAATTCGGAATTCAGGATAATCCCGACGGGGGGCGTGATCACGGCCACAGAGACGGTTACTGCGAGATCTACAAGGGCAAAAACAAGGACGGCCATCAGCATGACAATGAGCGCACCATATGCCAGCTTCTCGAACTTTTCAATGAATTCAATCAACATTGTTCAACACACCTTTCCCTTGGGCAGGCCAGGATCGTAAAACCGGACCGGAACGGGTCGAAACGGACTGGACTTCCCAAGGGAATAGTCAGAATTTCGAGATCGAAAGAATAAATGATGACGATAAGTGAGAGGTTTTTTTCACTCATCGAAAAGCCCTTTGAAACGGGAAATAATGATAAGATCGGAATTATTATGAAAAACAGAGAGGCACAAAAACGCCGGCCGGGTATCCCGGCCGGGTTCAAAAAATTCCTCCTCGTTCTCATAATGACAGCCATATCCTGTCACCGGAGCCCCGACCACCCGGCACCGGTAGGTGAGGTCTATCCTCCGTCGTAGGGATCCCTTCCGAAAGGGCTGTGGCCATCCGGAGCCGTTTTGGCCCCCGGTGACCCAATCCGGTACACTTTTTCAGCCGGAATCGCCAAAAAACCGATCGCGGGTTTTGGGTGGGGGTTGTTCTGGGCCCCTTCTGGCGTGATCTGCACGGGAACCCGACCAAAAATCGGCCGGTATAGGCCGGTTTCAGGTGGAAAAGTCAGGTCCAATACTGATTCGGGACAGGGCCCGGGTGGCCGGATCCGGTACCAGGGGGATCTCCGTCGAGAGTTCTGCAGTCGAACACTCAATGAAGAAGGAGGTTTTTTTCCAACCACCGCTGCCAACCCTTTACCGGTTTTGGCAATTATCACACTCGTTGTATGTTGCAGATGGACCGGCAGAAGAAAAAATAAATTGGGTTTTTCTTGGAATAAACGCAGCAATTTTTTCACTCAACGCCACGTTTATCCAAATTCACCCAGATATCTGCTTATTTACAAGGTGAATGGCATGAAAAACACCCACATCATTGCAGTAACCGGCTGCCTCCTGATTCTCGCAGCCGCACTGGTCACCGGATGCACCGGCTCAATGCCGGCAACAGCACAGGCAGTAAGCCCGGTCCCGACCCTCAGTCCGGCGCCGGCACCTTCGGCAACGGCGCTGCCGGGTCCCGCAGCTTCACCCACTCCCGGCACAACGGTCCCGACACTGTTTGTCAACAGCACCTCCAATGGAAAGATCATCACAATCCCGGCAGGGGAGCGTGTCCTGGTCCGGCTGGCGGAGAACCCGACAACCGGGTACACCTGGAATGCAACTGCATCCAAAGGTCTCGACATTGTCAGCGATACCTACACCGCGCCGCAGACAGGACTCATGGGGGCTCCCGGGTACCACGAATGGATCCTTGCTCCAAAGACCGTGAACACCTACAAGTTCAGCGCAGTATCCCTTCGCCCGTGGGTGGGTGCACAGGCAACCGATGAAAAATTCAGCATCGTCATCCTGGTAACAAAGAATTAACCGGGATCCTTTTTTTGCACGTCATCAGGCAGGTAATTACCATGGCCCCGTCAGTTTATTTCTATAACACCGGGATAGGGAGGATCGGCATTGCTGAAGACGGGACTTCGATCACCAACCTGTTTTTCGCCGGCGATGCGGTACAGGAGGACTACCCAGTCAGGGAAACACCCCTGCTCCGGGATGCCGCCTGCCAGCTGCAGCAGTACCTTAACGGAGAGCGGAGAATGTTCACCCTTCCCCTGGCACCGAGAGGAACGGAATTTATGCAGCGGGTGTATGGCCGGCTCCTCCGCATCCTGTATGGTGAAACCAGCACCTACCGGGAAATTGCCCGGGGTATCGGCAATGCCAGGTCATCGCGGGCCGTGGGGCAGGCCTGCCGGAACAACCCGCTCCCCATCTTCATCCCCTGCCACCGGGTCACGGGTTCGGACGGGTCCCTGACCGGTTATCGGGGCGGCCTCCCCCTCAAGGCACACCTCCTGCACAGGGAAAAAACATCCGGTACAACCAATGAGTTCTAGTACCTCATCCCTTATTTCCCGGTCCGGGTTTCTGATGCAGTAACCGCAAAAATATTTTCACTCAACGACGGACTTATTGAATTTCTTCAAGAAACCTGTTATCCAACAGGAAAAACGATCATGAAAACGACCTCAGTACTTGCAGTCCTTGGCTGCATTCTCATTCTTGCAGCCTGCCTGACTGCCGGATGTACCGACAGTACGCAGCACCCGGCAGCGGAACCGGCGCCATCCCGCCCTGCTGCAGTTGCCGTGGAAAGTGTCCCGTTTGTCCCGCCCCCGACAGGGAGCAGTGCCGCATTGGGTTCAGGTGCAACAGTCCGGACCATCTTTGTGAACAGCACATCCAACGGGAAGATCGTCATCATCCCCACAGGGGAACGCGTGCTGGTCCGGCTGAATGAAAATTCCACCTCCGGGTATACCTGGAGTACAACGATCTCAAAAGGGCTCTCGGTTATCTTCGATAACTATTTCCCTCCCGATTCATCCCCGGCGGGGCTGGACGGGTATCATGAATGGATCCTCCGCCCGCAGGCAGTTGATACCTACACCTTCCGGGCAGTATCCCTTCGTTCCGGGTATACCGCTGAACCCCCCGGTGAAACATTCAGCCTCGTCATCCAGGCAACCAGGACGTAACGATCCCCACACTTTTTTTCCGGGTTGCCAGCAGGCTCTGTCCGGTATTCTGCATTCATTTCCCCGGCGGACTGCCCGGCTATCCGGCCGACCAGCCTTCCTGCCCATGATAATCACCCTGCAACAAGGGGATCGGGCCGGATACCTACGGGTACCCGCATGACCGGCCCCGGGCCAGGTCCGGAGTGAGGGGGGCCACCGTCCTGCAGCCTGCCGGAGGATTTCCGAATCATCACCAGCGATAAGCCGGGCGAATTCAATAATACCGGAACATCTCGGCAATCCGGTCACGGTCCCGGGTCTTGGTCAGTGCAAGCATCAGGAGTATCCGGGCCTTCTGGGGGGTGAGGGTGTCTCCTGATATAAAGTGGCTGTCCTTAACGGACGTGATGCCCGTCCCGGTCCGGGACGAGATCACAACGGGGATTCCCCGGGCATCAGCGGCCCTGAGGGCAGGCTGGATTACCGCAGGGTATTCACCGTTCCCCATGGCAGCAATCACGAGTCCCTGCGTCCCCTTCTGGACAAATGCATCGATTGCCGTTGCATCCATGCCGGGGTACACGGTAACGATATCAACGCGGGGCAGGGTTGTGAGCCCGGTCACGTTGAACTCCGATCGGAGGGTATGATTGCGGGCCAGCAGGCGGTACAGGGAGGGGCGGCCATCCGTCATGTATCCCAGGAGTCCGAAATCGGGGGAGCGGAACGTCTCAACGGATCCGGTATTTGTCTTGGTTGTTTCGCGTGCGCTGTTGATCTCCCCGTTCAGCAGGATGAGGACCCCTGTCCCGCGGGCATCGGGGCTCCCCGCCAGCTGTACCGCATTGAGAAGATTGAGGGGGCCGTCAGCAGAAATTGCCGTCGCCGGTCGCATGGCTCCGGTGATCACCACGGGTTTTTCACCCTTCACAACGAGATTGAGGAAATACGCGGTTTCTTCAAGAGTATCGGTCCCATGGGTCACCACGATACCATCTATGGCGGGGTCCTTCTGCAGGGCGTTGATCCGCAACGAGATGTTCAGCCAGATGGCGGGGGTGATATCATCGCTGTTGATATTGCAGACCTGCTCACCCGTCACGCGGGCATACCCGTGGACTTCCGGCACCGATGAGATGAGGGATTCCACGCCCAGGTTCCCCGGAGTATAATGGATGAGATCGGTCGTACTCTGGGAGGTACCTGCAATAGTACCTCCGGTTGCAAGAATTTAGACCTCAGGCAGGGCAGGATCTGACAGGGGATCAGCGGCAGTGACAACAGGGACACTCATGAGGGCAATCATGAGTAGCAGCAGGAGAGATCGAAATGTACATGACATGGTCTGAATCCGAAAATTTTCTTACGGGAGTCCCACTTTTGAAAGGCCGGGAACGAAAAAGCCGGGGACTTTTATCACGGTAATATTCCGGTTCTGGCGGGATAAATCAGGTGATGACAACAATAATATTTTCACTTATTGGACGGAGGAGGATCGACAGCAGACGGTTGTCCTGTCTGAGAACTGACCCCTTTAAGCGCGGCAGGAAATTCACCGCAAAAAAATTTTCACTCAAAGACGGCCTTATTTTTCAGGGCATGCAATTCTGTAAAAAAATCCAAATGGAGACACCATGAATACTGCACGAACACTGCTTATTGCCTGTACCTTTCTGGTATTATGTCTGGCACTGCCCCCGGCGGGGGCTTACACGGTTACTGAGGGGATCGCCCCGGCAGGAGAGATCACGGCACATACCCCCGTCACGGTCTCATACAAGATCCATTTTACCGGTTCATCCCTGAAAGAGTCGTTCCCTGCTTCCGATACCCTGATGCTCGACACGGATCTTGAAGATGCGGTCTGGACCTGGGAACTCGTTGTCGAAGGCACAGAGAACCCGCGGCCGCTCGTACGGGGAAAGACTCTCGAATTGTCAGGATTTGAGCTGAGTTACCCGTCACGCTACAATGAGTTCATCATACTACGTCTCGATGGCATTGCACCGAATGTACCCGCAACCGAGGCCAGAAACCTGATGAGGATCCGGCAGGTTGATCGTAATGGCGCAACGGTGCGGGAATCGATCTACCGCCACATGGTTTTCCCCTCAGGGCTGTGATCCCTGCAATCCCTTTCTTTTACGCCTAAAAAATTTTATCCGTTTGGTCTCATGCCCCGCATATCCATAAGCGCAGAATTCTTTTCACTTATCGCCACCGTTAAGGTGCTGGCACCTGAACTGTGAATTCTCTTGGAAAATTCAGCCCGGTAATCATCGTAATTCTGGGATTGATCCTCCTGGCAGGATACATCGGACCCTTACCGGCCAGGCAGGCCGTTGGTATGTCCCAGCCATCACCTCCCCTCAATGCTGCGGTTACCCTCGCTCCGGGGGAGCCCGCGTATTACCTTCAGGTCCATGGCATCCGGGATCATATCCAGGGGGAATGGATTTCCATTTCAGGTATCACCAATATTCCCGGCGGGGAACAAGTCCGGCTTGTGATCTATACCGATGAACTTCATCCTGAAACATCCGAGCGCGCTGCAAGGGAATTTACCATTGACCGGCCCTCGCTGTCCGAAGGGCCCTGGGAAGTCCGGGTCGATGCACGGGCTTTTCCTGCAGGAAAATATTTCCTGGAAGTCTCCCGGATGAGCGACCCCGCGGTCAGGACGTCCGGCCAGTTCCGGATCCTCAGGCCGGAGAGGCTCTGGATGACGATCGCATCTCCCGGTTCGGTGATGACGAGAGACGGGTTTAGGATCAATGCCGAGACCAACCTTCCCGCCGGCGATACGCTGCATGTCCGGATCACAGAGCGGCCGGAGAAGGACCCGCAGGACGGCTATGGTACCTGGGAACCGGAAGGAAATACAACAGTAAACCGGGACAGCCTGGTGAAGAACACCTGGTCATATCAGCTGGAGGCGCTGCCCCCTGCCCATCCGGGGAATTATTCCATCCACGCCTGTTCGGTGAATTATCCCGAAACCTGTGCCTGGCAGTATTTTGACCTGATTCCCGCGATCCCTCGCCCCTCGACAAGCAGTCTTGCAGGGGCAATCCGGCAGTGAGACGGTTCACAACAGCCGGAGGGTGCAGTGGTGGGAATTATGGGGGATGTGCCGGTTCCGGCAAGAAGATCATTTTTTTCATCCGCGCTTCACGCCGTGTAAACATTACGGGGATGTGTCCCCGGAGAAAATGAATAGGTTTAAAACATTCCGGGAACTCGGTAAATTAAGAAGAAAAATTACCGGGAGGAGAACAGCGTGATGGCAAGAGGGGACAATCCGGGTGAAGGGACATTGCCCGGGACAGGGATCGATGAGACTGAACTTGACCGGAAGGTCTGGTGGAGGATTATCCCGTTCGTGGCGATCCTGCTGCTGATCTGTATCATTGACCGGGTCAATATCGGGTACGCGGCGCTGACCATGAATACGGAGCTCGGCATTGATCCCGCCTTCTTCGGGTTCATCTCCGGGATTTTTTTTATCAGTTATATTATCTGCGAGGTTCCCAGCAACCAGTTCCTCGTGCGGACCGGGGCACGGATATGGCTCACCCGGATCATGATCAGCTGGGGGATTATCACGGTCCTGACCGCATTCGTCCAGACACCGGTCCAGCTCGCAGTCCTTCGCTTCTTTCTGGGGGCAGCAGAGGCAGGCTTTACCCCGGGGATCATGCTGTACCTCACCTTCTGGTTCCGGAAGAGCCGGATCTCGCAGGCGCTCGCGGTCTTCCTGGTTGCCATACCGCTGTCCATGGTGATTGCATCGCCGCTGTCCACGCTGATCCTCTCCCATGCCAGCTGGTTAGGCTTCTCATCCTGGCGGTGGCTTTTTATTCTCGAGGGCATTCCCGCAATCCTCTTCGGTTGTGCCATCCTCTTATACCTCCAGGATTCGCCAAAAGATGCACACTGGCTGAGCGGGAGCGAGAGGTCATATCTTGCCTCCCGACTCGAAGAGGGCCGGGTGAAGGAGGAGACACCACGGAACATCCCGTTCCGGCACCTTGTCAGGACCCCGGGGATTGTCCTGTTGTGCCTGTGCGGATTTCTCGTCGGACTCTTCCTGACAAGTCTTCTTTTCTGGCTCCCCCAGATTGTAAATTCATCCGGATTCTCCGGATCAGTCACGGAAACCGGATTCCTGGTGATGATCCCGTACGCTCTTTCTGCTGTCGTGATGTATCTCTGGTCACGTCGCTCTGACCGTCTGAATGAACGATACTGGCATGTTGCAATTCCCCTTCTTGTAGCAGCGATCTTCCTGATCCTCCAGTTACTTCCCCACAGCCCCCTGACCGGGTTCCTTCTCCTCACGGGTGCAATCGCAGCATCTTATGCCGCATATGCCCCGTTCTTTGTTCTGACCATGGAGTCTCTTGCGCCAGGCCTGCGGGCCTCCGGGGTTGCATTGGTCAATGCCATTGCCTCGGTGGGATCCTTTGCCGGGCCGGTGCTCCTTGGTCTTGCCGGGGGAACCATCGGCAGTCCGAATACTATCGCCCTGTTCCTTTTCCTTGGCATCAGCATCATCATCTGTGCGATCCTTCTTGTCCAGGAAGGCAGGCACGCAGGTACACACGCGGGGTAAGCGGCCCGGTTCCACGCGGGGCCAACCTGCTTTTGCAGGTATGGCAACTCCGACATTTCTTTCCCCTTTTTTTAACTGATATCTTTCACTTCACTGTACCGATCGAAAATATTTAACCGGCAGGCTGAATTTGGAGGTTTATCTGAGCGTTTCTTATCGCAGCACTCTCCCGTTTTCCGTGGGATGGGCAAATCCAAAATAATCCCGGTGACTGCAAATTTTTTTTCGCTTAACACCACCCTTATCCCAGTCCAAAGTACCCGGTTCCTGTGGAAAGGTGAAAAAATGGACTCATATGCAGGTCAGATGATCTATGCAGATCTTACAACGGGGAGCATCAGGATCGTACCGACTCCGGCTTCCCTGAAGCGGGAGTACCTGGGCGGAAGGGGGTTTGGGATCCGCCTGCTGTGCGATCTTGTCGATCCAAAATCGGATCCACTGGGGAGCGAAAATATCCTGGTCTTTGCTGCAGGACCGCTCACAGGGACGGGCGTCCCCCTCGGGAGCCGGTACGAGGTGTCAACACTCTCACCCCTGACCGGAACAGCCACCAGCGCAAACAGCGGCGGGGTATTTGGCTGGAAGATGAAATCGGCCGGATTCGATGCCGTCATCATCTCCGGGAAGGCAGAAAAACCAGTGTACCTTTTCCTTGACAACGGCAGGGTGGAGATCCGCGACGCTGGATCACTCTGGGGGAAGACGGTACCGGAAACCACGGATGCCCTGATCAGGGATCTCAATGACCCGAAAGTCCGCGTTGCCTGTATCGGCCCGGCCGGGGAACGGCTCGTCCGCTTTGCCTGCATCATGAACGAAAAGACCCGGGCTGCGGGCCGGGGAGGATGCGGGGCGGTCATGGGCTCCAAGAACCTCAAAGCCATTGTCGCGCGGGGTGATCGGAAGATCCCGGTGGCGAATGAAAAGAGACTTGAGGAAGTAAAAGAGCGGATCAAAAAGAAGATCGCGGAAAATGGTATTGAAAAAGCACTCAATGCCTATGGGACCGGAGTACTGGTCAATATCATCAACGAGAGCTATGTCCACCCGACCAAAAATTTCCAGACCGCCCACTTCCCGGCGGCAGATAAAATTTCCGGAGAGGAGATAGCAAAGACGCTTCTGAAACGACCCAAGGGCTGCTATGCCTGCACGGTACAGTGCGGACGCTCTCACGAGATTGACGGGGTTGCCGGGGAAGGTCCGGAATACGAGACGATCTGGGCATTCGGATCGGACTGTGGTATCGATGACCTGATGGCGATAACACGGGCAAACAACCTGTGTAATGATTACGGCTTGGACACCATCTCCACCGGGGCAACAATTGCCTGCCTCATGGAGATGGCAGAGAAAGGTTTTGTTTCGGATCCGATCCGGTTTGGCGATGCACCGGCAATGGTGACGATGGTGAAGAAGATCGCCATGAGGGAGGGAATTGGCAACGAACTGGCGGAGGGGTCGTACCGTTTCTCGGAAAAATGCGGCCACCCCGAAGTATCCATGAGCGTGAAGAAACAGGAGCTGCCGGCGTACGATCCCCGGGGGATCCAGGGGCACGGGCTCGCTTACGCAACATCGGTCCGGGGGGGAGACCATGTATATGCCTACCTTATCGCACCCGAGGTGCTGGGCTCACCGGAGAAACTCGATCCGTTCATCACGAAGGGCAAAGCCGCATGGGTGAAGATATTCCAGGACCTGACTGCAGCGATCGATGCCAGCGGGATGTGCCTCTTCACCTCGTTTGCCCTCGATGCCAACGATTACGCGGACCTGGTTTCGGCAGCCAGCGGTATGCCCTGCGATGCGGCTGGCCTGCTGAAAACCGGGGAGCGGATCTGGAACCTCCAGAAGATCTATAACATCAGGGCGGGTTTTGGAAAAAGTGATGATACGCTTCCCGACCGGCTGCTGCACGAGCCCCTGGCGGAGGGTGCGCCGAAGGGAATGGTCTGGCAGCGGGATGCCCTGCTGGAAGAATATTATGCCCTCCGCGGCTGGGATAAGGAAGGTGTTCCGACGGAGGAAAAGAAAGGGGAACTCCGGTTGTCATAAACGGGCATCGATGCAGCCGGTTATTTTTTATTGGCAAAAGGCAGGTTGGACCAGGGAGGAAATACTCTCGCACGAAGGTGAGGGGAACAGGATGAATCGGGTGGTATTCTGATCGTCACCATCAGGTCATTTGCATCCCTGCGCATGAGGATGCCGGAAGAGATCATCCAGGAACTGAACGCAGGATCCACGGTTGCCGATCTTCTCCGGATACTCGTGAAACAGTATCCCGGCATTTCCAGCGAAATCTATTCTGAAAAAGGATTTCTTCATCCGCGGGTGAACATCCTGAAAAACGGGAGGAACATTCAGCACCTTGCGGGTCTTAAAACAATTATCGGGACAGGGGATCTGATTGCAATTTTTCCACCTGCAGCCGGGGGGTAACAGGTACGGGACAGGGTTACAGCGAGGTGGAATGAAAAAAACCGGGGAATATTGCAGGTCACAAAACCGGTTTAATGGGGGGAGATCTATCTCGTCCCCTTCTGCCCAGGTACGATTACAGACAGTAACCGGTCTGGATATTTCCCCCGAAACCTACAGATATCCACAGGCAGTAGGGGTTCCGTATCGCGACCGGGATCCGGGCAACAGATTCAGCCGGCATATAAAAATCCAGGCTGTCATCGGCATTCGTCCACAAAAAGTGTCCAAACCTTGTGGTGGGCAGGATATGATCTGCAAAGATGACCGATTCACCGGCAGATAATCCCGTGGCGACAGCAAACAAACCGCCAAATTTCAGGTGCCCGTCATTCCCGCTGTACACCTCTTCCATATCCTGAGGGGTCAGATGAATCCAAAGGTTTTCAGGGGTTTTTTTATACGTTGACTCTTTACCAAAAGACCCTCGTATAACGCACGGAGAACATCCCCACATCGGAAAAAACCCATCCCTCAGTAGCCTCTCCATCGTATCTTTCTCCCCCTGAAGATTACCTCACCCCCAGGAGAATCCGGGCATGTTATGGCCCCGGTTTGATCAGTTGCGGTCGGGGAACCGCCACGGGAGATAACCGCAGTTTTTTTTCACTTATCGCCATATTTATGGAAATCCGGGTTGACCATTCCCCGAAGCGATGTATCATGAATAACCGGAGTTTTTCCCCCTATCTTTTTCTGGCGGTCACGGGATTGCTGATCGCATGTCTGGCCGTACCTGCGCTTGCAGCAGGCAGCTGGCAGGTATCGTCCGTAGCAGAGGATATCAGATATTACCCGTTCGCATCGGTTGCATACAGCCCGGACAATGTTCCGCATGTCGTGTACCGCAACAACGTCACCCGCAACATGCTGCACTCGTGGCGTCCCGCCGGAACCGGCTGGAACACGGAGGTCATCGGCCAGTCGGCAGGCACGTTCACCACTTCGGTTGCGATCGGCCCCAACGGGATACCCTCCATCACTTACGGTGACGGCCTGTATTTCGGAAACATGATGTTCGCCAGCAAGGGCGACGGCAGGTGGGACCGCACCATTGTCGCCCGCGGTTCGATGGGCGATGCCGGGCAGTTCTCCTCGCTGGCATTCGACCGGCAGGGAGCGCCCCATATTGCGTATAACGACGGGCAGGTCCTGGCCACCCTGTACTATGCAAGCAAAAACCTGTCCACGGGTGAATGGAAGTTCTCGATGATCGATGACGACGGGGCGTACACCGGGGATGCTGGCTATTCCCCATCGCTGAAGATCGATGCTTCGGACCACCCGCACGTTGCCTACATCTCTGACGATCCCTGGGGCCTGCGCTACGCAACCACCCGGGACGGCACGAACTGGACCGTCACGAAACTGGACGAACTGGATCGCTACAACTTCTTCTCCCGGACCTACACGGGAGTGTCACTGGCTCTCGACTCCCGGGGATACCCGCACATCAGCTATTACAACCAGACTACGTCGGATAATACACGGGTCGAGCTCCGGTACCTATCCTGGAACGGGAACAACTGGGACCGCGAGATCGTTGTCATGCCCTCAAAGCGGGACTTCACTACCTCCCTGGTGATCGATTCCCAGGATGTGCCGCATATCGCCTACTGCGATGTCGCGAGTAAATCCCTGATGTATGCAACCCGGTCGCCGTCAGGAGTCTGGAGCACCGAGACCGTTGTCCAGGGCCCGAACCTGATACGGATGCCGTTCCTTGCGCTCAGCCCGGCCGGCAGCCCCGGTATTACCTATTATGACCTGACCAGCCACTCGGTGAAATTCACACAGGGATAGCGGGGGATCCCTGTGCCCCGCCAGAGGGGTCAGGACGAAAATTTTCTTTTTTTTTAAAGACTTCAGCGGCGACACCGGTGTTGCATTCTCCCGGTGAGGCGAGTTGTTATCCGGCAGGCAGGCGGATTTGCGGCAGGGAGGATAATGCTTCGGCATCCACTCCGGCAATCGGATGAATAAATACGGCATGACTGCAGGTGATGCGATTTCCCTTACCCCGTCCCCGGTGCGGTACCTTCCGGATCCCTGTTTACTAAATGGACCCGGGAGGCGGATCTGTGACGCGGAGGCCAAGTCCGGTAAGTGAAAAAAATTTTGGTTATCGCAACCCCTCTATGCCACGGGCACCCAGACTATGTCAGGTGAAGTCGTATGAGATCCATATTCCTGAATCCATCACGGATCGCGATCGCATTCGTGGCGGCCCTCTGTTGTGTCATGGCCGTCAATGCCTGCTCACCGTCTGCCTTTGTCCAGCAGGCCCCGGTCACCGGGGTTATTGCCGGCTGTTCGGGCAGCTCGTACCTGCATGATTATTCACATGGGACCTGCACCCGGGAAGCCATGCAACAGTGCGAGTATACCTGCATGATGCCCGGCGGGATCCTTGATCTCAACTGCTACGAGGACTGTATCTATTCTATCTGCTGAACAGCAGGTGAGCCGGGTTCCCTTCCCTCCCCCGCCGGAATCGGGGGCCTGTAACACTTTATCCCTTTTTTTCTTTATCGCTTTCTGGTTTCTGGCGGATTTCCCTATGTGAAGGAGTCCGCATCCACGCTTTTCCCGGGTTCAGAACCTCATCTAATCGACAGTATTTCCGGGATTTTACCGGTGGAGGATACCAGCAGGTAATCAGATTAATCCTTTGGAGAACCGTGCAACAGCACAAGAAACACTCCCGGCACCATGCCGGTTCATGCGTCCAGCTGCCATGCAGCAGCGGCAACAGGTCTCAAAACCCGGTATCTGCGGGTCATCGTCCGGATAGCAGGAATTTTTTTTCAGAAGTAATCCGGTTTTTGCGAAGTGGGGTGAAACGTGTATTTTTTCCGCACCGATCATTCCGACTGAGGGCTGGAGCTGTACAGTTCCCGAGCCGCATTACTGATGCATGCCATCACATCTGCAGGCCTGCGAACTTGCGGGCCCCTTCCCACGCCAGGGGGTTTTTTAAGTGCACCCTGTAACGGTGTGGCTCATCCATGGCCGCCAAGGGGGATACAAACGATCCATTGCGTGCTTACGAAACCATCATCCAGATCTGGACGCCGATGGCCGCAAGCGAGAGCGCAATGATGAAACAGCAGAATATTACAAATCCTAACATAATCTCCCTCCTTTTCGTTATGAATGATAATCTCTCTGTGATAGGGAATAAATACGGCAATGAGTGAAAAAATTGCTGCAGTTATTCTGAGGGCGGATTTGCCGGGAAAGTCAGTCTCCTGCAACCGGTTCGCAGGACCCGGTCACGGGATCAAAATGAACCCGGCGCCACGAAAGATTTTCTGCAGTGATCAGGATTTGTGTCCCCGTATAGTCAATATCGGTCACACCCGGGTCGTCCATTTCGGCCCAGGTGATCAACCCGTCTTTTACCCGGAGGAGAGAGCGGTAAATAATAAAATTTCTCTAGGGGCTCGGTACCATGATGAACCGGACTACCTCTCCGAAATGCAGTTCGAACCCGGACCTCATGCAGCAGGTGTCGATGATGTACAATGTTGCTTCTGACCTGGTGCAGCAGAACGATGGTGTGACCACGTCTGCCCGGTACACAAAAAAATCGTGGAAATCTTCTGCGATTTCCATGAATTCATCCGCATCTTCCGGGGTTTGTATTCTTTTCCAGCCAGTCATCATGAATCCTTTTTTTTTATTTCGCGATATTTCCCTTTCCGGATCTGAACCGGGTGCTCCATTTTTCCCTACGCTGATGATGGCCCCGGGGAAAGGGAGGTATTGAGTTCGTTCCCCCTTTTTCCGCTATTTGGCATCACGATATTTTTTGCAGGTCCCGCGGCGATCTGCCTCGAACATTTTCCGGATTGCGGCCTCGTCATCCGGCTTTTCCGTGTACTTTTTCGGGATGGTGGATTTGAACCGCGCCCAGACTGCGTCCGGGCTGTTGTCCTGGGAGTTCCGGTCCTCGCCTTTCTTTTTCCGGGCAGGCGGGTGCTCTTCAGAACTCTTCAGGTTGTACACCGGTTTCAGCTGGTGGATGATCGTAGCGGTCGGCCGGATCGCTTCCTGGATCAGGGCGGCGGGCTTGTAGGAGTCAGGTGCTTCATCGATCGTGTTGATGTCGACAGACGTTGTGTAGATCCCTTTCATCTGCTCCCGGAAATCATCGAGCCGGATGACCCGCATGGCATCGGTCCGGGACATCAGGCGCCCGGCACCGTGGGGAGCCGACAGGTTCCAGGCCGGGTTGGAATGACCCTCGCAGATCCATGACCCGTCACGCATGTTGAACGGGATGAACATGGACTCTCCCGTATAGGACCGGATGGCGCCATTGCGGATGGTGAAATCCTCAGGGTCAATGAAGTTGTGGATCGTCTCGATCATCCCGCTGAGCCGAAGATCTGCCTCACGGCCGATACATTCGCCCATGGTCCGCCGGTTCAGGGAGGTAAAGTGTTTCATGAAGACCATGACCACGAGATAGTCCATCATGTCCTGGTCCCGGAGATAGGCAAGGTCCTTTTCCAGTCCC
>Ga0172367_10003173_pt1 | contig 21742 bp, 37 predicted proteins | sample Lak10m_FD_114542 | JGI IMG/M metagenome (GOLD analysis project Ga0172367, IMG submission 114542) | Freshwater microbial communities from Kabuno Bay, South-Kivu, Congo - kab_022012_10m | ecosystem: Environmental > Aquatic > Freshwater > Lake | place: Democratic Republic of the Congo: South-Kivu... | reverse complement strand
GGTAGGTGTTGTCCAGCACCTGTCGAAGTAGGGTCGACTTGATGTGCTGGATATCCATCGTCAGGTCGGCGATGGATAGCCCGTGGAACTTGTGCGTGAGGATGACAGGCGTAGCCGTGGAGAACGGGATACGGTCGACCTCTTCAACGTCCAGAAGCGTTGCCGACCCACCGCCGTCAGGGTCGCCGGCGTAGGTCACTTTCAACAGCTCATCAATGCCGTCATCGTTCCGATCGAGGTAGAGATAGCACTCGGTTATCCAGTAAACGTCCTGCGTGTAGACGGTCGCCAGCCCTTCGTCGTCCAAACGGTCGCGGGCAATCTTCTCGGGAGTGTCAACGTCGTCAGAGGTGGGTAGGCTTTCCACCAGTTCACGGCTGAAGCCTTCTTCAATCAGGTCCGACTTGGACTTCTGAACTCGCATATAGCAAGACCGCGCGTCCTTGGCATACGGGCTTGAAGCATCCCGGCTGATACCGAAATCTTCAGGGGCAACAGGCTCAATCCTCACTTGCCCCTTGCGCTTGATGGTCTTGAAGGCAACCGACATCGTGCCATCTTCTGCGACATTGACCTCGATTGGCTCACGGGTCACCGAGGTGTCGGCCATCAGCTGCATGATGCCGAGTTCGTCGAGGCCTTCGTACTCCTCGCGTTCCTCGGTGTCGTTATCTTCCCACCAGACCTTCAAGATGCCGTTCTTGCTGAGCAGGGCGTCCTTCAGGAAGGTGTAGGTGTTGTAAAAGCCCTTGTTCTGCTTCCAGTAGACGTAATTCACGACGTCCGTTTCCTGCTCGGCCTGCTGCTCGTCCTCAGGCCCAACAGGGTCGAACACCACCATGTTGTCGGCATCAGCGAAGATTCGGATTAGGGACGGAAGGATCCATTCCACCGTCTCCATCACCTCGCGCGTGATGACCTGGCTTCTCCCCTCCACCTCGTCGCCATAAACCTCGCCAAGGTAGTAATCCAGCGCTACCGCTCGCTCATTGGAGATTTCACTACCCCACCGCCCGATGGTGGAGGTCACCTCCATCTGGGCTTTTGCAAGAATTTGGGAATCAGTCAGCTTTGGCATTTTTCCGCCTTTCGATCTTCGCTTCCAGCACGGCAACCGCGGCCTTGAGGGCGGTTAACTCTGCGGTAAGCTCGGCAATTCGTTTGATGAGGTAGGCGGTGTTCACAGAATGCCTTTCGTCGAGTACTTGATCGGCTCCCACCGTTTTTCCTGTCGGCCTTTGTGCATTGCGCCCACGCGAAACGCATCACTACCATGCGACGCCCAGTCATGCACTGGTCGGAGACGATAAGTTCTGTTCACTTCGTCATACTCCGCTCGATAATGGCGCAATGCGTTGAGTCCTGCCGCACAGTGTATTGCATCAAACCAGCAATTCGGCAGCATTTTACGGACGGCTTCGATGCCATCTTCGAGGCGGTGCTGAGGCTGCACAATCGGTCTTTGCCCAATCAAGTCGTTCAGCGTGTCGACTCGGGCTTTTCCGGTATCGAGGCTGCGCTGCTTTGCGTCGTGAGGCAGAACAATGTCGCCGAGCGTCCAGTTGTTTTCTCGGACCTTTTTGAGCAGGACATTAGCGTAATGACTCAGCGCTTCCCCTGAGTTTTCGTAGTAGTCCAGAAGTCGGATTTCAGGGCCGACCCTTTGCGCGAACCATATTGCGGTTGAATCGCCGATACCCAAGTCCCACCATGTTTCGACAGGATATCCGGGGTCGGCATTGATGTTTCGGAGTCTGTTCTTGCGCTCTGCATCTTCGAGCAGACGGCCGTAATAAGAGCCGACAATGGCAGCGGTCCAGCTGCACTCGAATTCTTGGGAATATCGTTCTTCACTCAGTTGTTTCCTTGAGTCATCCAGTTCCGATTGTTCAACGTATCCGGTTTCCGAGGCCTTGTGTACTCGGACGAACCACTCAGGGTCGTCCCTGTATTTCTCATAGAGCTGAAAGAAAGCATTGTGGCCCATCGGGGTGCCGATAAAGGTCGCCCTACCCTTTCTGTCCGACAATGCTGGCCGGATGATTTCTTCCCAGACCCGCTCGCTCATCTGGGCATATTCGTCCATCGCGCATGAATCAAGATAGATGCCGCGCAACGAGTCAGGGCTGTCCGCACCGTACAACGAAACGCGCCCACCGTTCGGGAAGTCTGCCCTGAGCTCTGCTTGGTTGTAGGACATGCCTGGGATTTCTCTTGTGAATTTTTGGAGGTAATCCCAAGCCACCGCCTTGGCTTGTCTGTAGAGCGGCGCAATGTAAGCACCCCGCGGGCTTTCTTTTTGGCAGGTCAAGATATCTCGGACGATGTCGTTCAGCACCATCACCGTCTTACCGAACCTCCGGTGACAGACCGCAATAGCCCAGCGCTGACTTCGATTATGGTACTCCTTCTGAAGAAGCCTCGGAGAGTATTTCAGCTGGATGTGCTGTCGGACCATGTAATCACCAGTTCAACTGGCCCATTTTCGCCCGCAATGGTCTGAGTGACCTTGCCCTCAAGCCTGTCACCGATTTCCTTCAGCGCAGCAATGTCGCCACCCTCCGCTGCGGTGATGATGGCATTGGCAAGGCTGTCCAGTTTCTTGCCTTGCAGCACAGCACGCCGAATGGCCTCGCTCCAGATTTTGTTCTTGACCGCGTTCTTGTTTCCGACTGGTGCACCGGGTGATGGCATATTATGTCAAATCGTAAATGGTTGAGTGGTAGGGTAATCCTAAACGGTGCGTCTTGAAAAGGGTAGGAGCATTCTTACCACTTAACCTTGTCCGCCCAGTACGCTGCCGATGACTTGCCCTTATTGATGTTCTTGCCGTGCCTGGCCTTGAAAGACTTTCGTTTTTCAGTAGTCGCCGCTGACTCTCCAGCCTTCGGTTTGCCTGCGGTCTTGGCTCCTTGCTGACCGAATCGGATGACTTTCTCCGTGCCGTCGTAACAGGCCTTAACCACATGAGACTTCTTCGGATGACCCGGTGTCCTGCGTGGTTTGTTGCAGGGCATCATGTCCTTGTCGAGGAGGCCAGCCATTACTTCTTCTTGGCTGTTTTCGCAGATGCCTTAAATGCCTTAGCCGTCGGCGCCCCTTTGCTGCCGGGCTTTCGCATCTTCTCGCCAGAACCTTCCTTGATGCGCTCGCGCTTGGCATTGATGTTTGCGTAAAGACCTTTCATGGTTTCTCCTAAGCTGTCAGTAAAAGCAGGATTTCCTCGTCCTCGCGCAACAATCTTGCAAGCCAGTCTGCGCGGGTGTCAATTTTCGTTTCGAGGCGCTTCGCCTTCTTGATTATGCGTCTGGCAAGAACCTCGTCCCCGAGAGCCTTCGCGATTGCCGCTTGGTCATTGGCTTTTTCAGTAAGCTGCCGGAGCAGTTCAAGCTCTTCGGCCCGGCTCCTGACCGTGTAAACCCGCCCATCGACCGTGACGCGCTTGGGGTATTTGTGCCCGATGCCGCCAGTCTTAACAACAACGGGAGTCGGAGGCTTTGCGCCGAATCCGTCATACAGAAACGCAGCAGCGATTCGGTCGGTGGAGCCATCCGGAATGTATCCCGCGCCTCGGAAGGGCAGGGCGACATGAATGGCGCTAAAGCGTTTTGATGGCGTGTTCACGGCCCGCCGACTTCGGTCCTCGTGAAGGTTGTCCCATCGTCAGAGACAGTCGCTTTCTGGTGCACGGTCGACTCGTCGTCTGCGAAGAGCTTGTACTCGGTCGAGGTCTGAGTGACCTTGTTTCGGAAGGCCTTGTAGAGATACCCGATTTTTGCGGCAAGGGTGATTGTCGAACCTGGCGCCCCGCTTCCGGGCTCTGCGTAGGTATCTGTGTTGAGAGCCGCGACCACTTGGGTCTTGACGTCGGTCGTGCTGATGTTGTTGAGCGCCGAGATGCTGGACGAAGTAGCTAGTCCGGCCTGAATCTTGGTTACTGCGTCCGCAGCAATTTCGGCAGCGCCGATAGCGTCAGTAGCAATCGCAGAGGCAGTAATAGCGCCAGCACCAAAGACACCGCTAGTAATAGCGCCGCTACCCCAAGCAGTTCCGCCGGCGTTGACAACATTGACGCCAATTTGCGCCGAAGTTGTTGAGACTGTAGTTCCTGATATTTCGGCAGTGTTGACATCAAGTTTGTCCGTGTTTCCGATGAACGAGTCATAGACATTCGCGGCCAGCACGCAACATTCCAGACGAACCGTTAGAGCTCCGGCGACATGCACGAAGATGACCATCGGCCCGAGCGTGTCGGTGTCTGTTGCGTCAAGAACTGCATAATAAATCCCGTTCGAGATTGCCGTAGCGCCGCCGCTGTTTTTGTTTGCAAGCGTGGTCGCTCCGGTTTTCCAGAGCTTTATATCGGTGTTCGCAATGGTCAGCGCGGTCTCTTCGGTGTTGCCATCTGTGGAATCTACAAAGTAACCGAGAGGAACTTCTTGTGAGGCTGTGGACTGTTTAAGAAATATCATGCGGCCATGCCTTGCATCTGTCGTTGCCGATAAAGTACAGGAATTGTGACGCCAGCAGCAGCCTCTACTGGTAGTTTTGCAAGACGGTTGATTGGGAGGATGGTCTTAACTGGCGGATCCCAGTTTGAAAACCTAACTCCGCGCGTAGAGAATGGCTGGCCCACTCTGCTTTTCGCGTCCGCTACATTTCGCAGAACGCCGCCTTGCAGAGGGAAATAAACAACAAGATTCTGACGCCTAACCGATAACGGACTTGCGCCTCTTCCAAGCAATGCTACGTCCGCGTTTTGCAGATTTGCGTTCCACAAAGCAACATGACCAATATATCCGCTGAAAAACCTCCCCGCAAAATCCGCTTGGCCTAGAATGAATTTATCAAGAACCTGACTTGTCTGGTTGCTGTTTGTGCTGCTGAGAGTTTGGGGGCTTGCGTTAAGATGAATTGCGCGGCCTGTATTGCTGCTGAATCTCCCTACTGCATGGTTCCACCGATTGAGAACAATTCCAGACCGTAAAAGCGTCGTCCCTTGCGTTCCGTTCCATGTCTGAACTGACAAGCTTGTCGAAAAAGTTCCAATCCAATAAGAGTTGTTCGCTGCTGAGGCGCCAACATGAAAAATGTCGGTGGCTCCAGAAAGGCTTGTGGGGTAAAACCAACACGCAAGCGTGAACGGATACGCAACAGTTATGTTTAGCGGTTTATTGTTCCCGCCGCTACCAAGCCAAACCCCCTGCGTTTCGTTGAAAAAAAGTGACATCAGGCTACGTCGTATTTAATTCCAACAAAGTTGAAACTATTAGTATTGATGGCCGTGTTCCTAAGATTCACCGCCGTATTGTGAGCGACAAACAGCCCCCAATATTTCGGCATCACTCCACCAAAAAGCTGAGCGACAGAAAACGGAGCAATCGGATACAAAATGTCAGAAGTGTTTTGCAATACGTTGATCGCGGCGCCTAGCCTAAACATTGAATACAAAACACCTGTATTCGTTATTGTTTCTGCTGAATCAACGCCATCAATCACGTCAATCGCCGTTGTGCTTGGGGCAACTTCCGCGCCCCACACAAAAACATTAATCACAGTGTTAATTGTCGGAGTCGTCCCAACCGACACAGACCCATCCACGAGACAATCCACATACTTGTTGCTCGTGTTGTCAATTTCGTTGCTTTCGCGGCCAGCAACCCAAGTTGACGAACTCGCAAGGTTGGCCAAGTCCATCGTGATGCTAGTGTTTGAGCTGTAATTGATTGTCTGCGTTGCCATCAGAAAGCCCTCGCCTCGGCAATGTCTCCGAAGTTCACATACCCGCCAACGCCCGCGACCTCTTGCGGCGTTTTCATCACGGCCCCAAGTGCCAGCAGAGAATCCATCGCTGCCTGCGTCATAAGCCCAACGGACACGAACAGGCTCAGCATGGCTTGATTCTCAGCGCTTCCAGTGTCGAACTCAGGAACATCCCCGCACGCAAAAAGCGCCTGAGCAGCCATGCCGGCGTTTTGCACCGCTGTCTTTTGCGCGTCGGCTCCGGTGTTATATGCAGCCGCGGCATTGATGGTCGTGAATCCGCCATTCGCCCCCGCCCACTGCAAGAGCCTGGCCTTTGTAATGTTTTGCTGCACTTTCACGGTGGGCGCGTTCAATGCCGACACCAACTCGGCGTCGGTCATTACGTCGTATGGCGGCTGCTCAATCAGCGCTTTGAGCTTTACGATGTCGACCATTATTTTTTCTTACTCTTTCCTGTCGAATTAAGAAATGGCTTGGTCTCGGGCTTCCTTGGCTTTCACTTTCATTTCCGTCAGGACGCCCACACCCTCACCTGCTTGGCCGGAAAGACTTGGTAAGCCTCAAGCTCAGGGGCTTCCGCGACATTCCGCACGTTGGCATGCCATCCGTCATACGGAACCGGCGGGAGGTCTGGATCTTCTTGGTCCTCGTAAATGATTCCGATAACGTCAACAGCCGTGTATTTCGGAATCAGCACAGTCTGTCCGTCGTAGGTGCTTTCGGTGAACAGCATGGTATTGCACTCTGCTTCGTCCGCGAACTTTAAAAGATAGTCGTTGTAACTCATGTCGTGATTCCCTGAAGTTCAGCATTAGTTAATCTGCGGGGATAATAGACGATACGTTGGATGTGGCCGTTGAGAAATGACGTTGTTAAATTTGAATTTCCTAAAGTTAAACGACTCAAAGTCGGCACTGTTCCAGAAGTGTCGGTCGAAACGGCCCCCCCATTTCTGCTTGAGGCAAAATCATTTACCAAATATGCACCACTTAACTTTATCAAAGTATTCGCACTAATTGCTGTGCCGGGAGATGGAGTTAAAGCCGCTTGGGATGAACTACTTACAAAAACATCCCATCTTGGAAAACCAGAACTTACCATGTACAAAGTGCATGAGTCTGCGAATCCAGCGCCATTGTCCATCGCCGCTATATATTGGGTTCCAGAAATTCCTATTGAACTGTATTGAGCGAACAACGTCCCCGCCGCCGCGTTATACCAAGGGCTTAGCGTGTTAACGCTCGCAACATCAGCGGAGCGGGTGGCTGCTGCTGATGAGGTGGAAATGACGGAAGTGGCGAAGGCTCCGAGTTCAAGCTGCGGCATACCGATGCGGAGGGTAAGGTCCACCGCTCCCGTTCCAGTAATAATTCGCAAAAACGCTAGTAATTGAGCGGTTGTGGCGCCACCATTCAATGTGACTGTCCCATTGACTCTTTGAGTTGCAAGTCCGCTTGATGTCGGAACAGCAAGGGAAGATGAATTTTGACCGCTAATAAATACACCGCCTGATGTGAACTCATTAAAACGAAACACAAATGACGATATATTTGTTAACGTGCCACCTGCCAATTTTTGATAAATTGCTTCTGTCCACGTTTGTCCAGTTAAAGCAGTCACACTTGCGGCTGGTTCAAAAACAATATCTATGCTGACCGAACCTGCCGTTGTCCCAAAAATACGAATGTCAATGTAAGTGATACCGCTTTCTGTTCCGGTGCCAATTACTTCAGAAGATAGCCCAGCGCCTGCTGTTACTGACCAATTCGTCGGAGCCGTTCCCGGCGTCCCAGCAACAGCACCAACCATCGTATTATTACGAATGCTGTTCGTCCGCTGCTCCTCAACCAACATTCCCTGTGCAGCCAATGTGCTCGGGTTGTAGTCGAAGCGCGCTGCATCAGTTGTTGCGGTCTGAAGGGTTCCAGTCGCATCGAAATACGTCCCGGAGCTCGCTCTGGTGAACGTGATGATGTCTGCGAAGGCTTTAGTTACGAGAGGCATATCTTGGTCATTTTTTCTTTCCCTTTCCTGCCGAACTAAGCGCAATCGCAATCGCCTGCTTCTGCGGCTTGCCTGCCTTCATCTCCTTTTTGATGTTGCTGGAGATGATTTTCTGATTCGACCCTTTTTTCAGCGGCATAGTATTCCTCGCAGAATTTCCTAGCCTCACGGCTTGTTTTGAACTTGCCTAGTATGGTAGGGAAATCCCATCGCAAAAGCGACGGTTTCCAATAATTTTTTACGACAATCCAGTGGCGCCCCCGCCAGACCGCCATGAGCCGGTTTTCCCCAGGCAACGCTAGCTGCACCCATCGATCATCCTGCTTCTTCCACCGCAGCAAGGATTCGGATGGCGTCTGCGGGGCTTCGGACGATGTAGACCGGGGCTTTTTGTCGTTCGATCCACTCATTTTGCAGGTCATTGGTCTTTTTCGTTCCGACTTTTATTTCCATCAGATACCAAACCCCGAGAAACGATACAAGCAAGTCAGGAACGCCTTCGCCCACTCGATGCAAGCTGGTCACCGTCGCCCCATAATCCCGAAGGGCTGCGACTATCTCGGCCTGATTCTGGTCAACCTTTGCCCTTCTCATAAATTTCCTTTTGGGTTTCGAGGATAGCAATCAGGAACGTAATCGCGCGGTCTTTTGAGTTGCCGTCGCGGTAACTGTCCATCACCTGATGGCATGAATGACATAATGCTGCGACGCAATGGTCCCAAGCCTTTTGCCCCATGCCCTTTCCGAGGCGGTGGCTCATGTGACCGCTGTAGTGCGCTGGGACGATGGTCCCATCGTCTGCCCCGCATATCTTGCAAGACAGTTCCCGCACCTTGTCGAGATACTTCCTGTCCCTCATGCGCGCCTCTGGGAGGCTTCCAGCGTCCTCCAGACGTCGATGATGACCATCGCGGTCGCTCTCCTAGCCTTCAGGAGCTCCTTGGCGTAGACCTTCTTCTCAAGCTCAGCATTGGCATCCTGAGATTCTGCCGACTGGTTCGCTTTCGCTGCTCTTTCGGCTTGCGTTCCGGTTGCCTCAAGGAAAGCAATCTCCCGGACCTGTTTTACTCTGAGCTCCGCAGCCTCCAAGTTAGCGGCGGCTTGGGCGTATGGCTCATCCGACTCGCATAGATAATTGATGGCGCGTCCGACTCGTTCTGCGTCTGGGAGACCCATGCTTTTGCTTCCTCAAAGGAGTCAAAGACCCCTCGGATTTGTTTTTCTTTCCAGAGCGTGTAGAGAGGCCCGGGGAGGGTCTTGCACACCTTCCACGGACCGTTCTCCACGAAGTACTCGCCCCGCCTAGCCCACAACCCTGAGCTTCCTCATGGCGGTCTGTACCGCGGCTCTGGCGGCTTCCTTGTCGATTACGGGAGTCTCTGGGATGACGCCAGGTTTATGCGCGAGGGGTCGCTCTAGTTTTTCTGGATAGATATCCAGCCAACCTCGGATAATGGCCTTCTCCAACAGGTTGTTGATGTCCTGTCCTTGCTCTTCAAACCTAGAAAGTCTTGAGAGCATCCGTTTTTCTGCTACTGGCGAAAGGGGTTTCTTTTTGTCTTTCCTGTGTTGAACGAAGTCCAACCAGAGTTCGGGATCTAGCATTAAGCACCTCAACCATTGCTATATCTTCTGCTTCTTGTCTGGAAAGACCTCCATCATGTTCAAGGATGGCTGACCTTTCCTCCCAGTGCTCCCTTAGGTTTTTATCCCTTAGAAGCTCCATTCTCAAAGCCTTCAACTGTGGATTAATCATATTTCAGGCATACCCTCCCCATTTTCCGGTGACAGGTCTTAAGGCCTTTTTCGGCGGCCTTTCTGTCAGAACAAAGCCAATGAGCTCTGCCCGGTAATCGTTCCGTCTCGGCTTCAGGCATGGGTAAGCCTGAATGTCACCGTCGTGGAGGTCAGGGGTCGGACCTTTGCCCACTCTTGTCTGGCCTGCTTTTCTTCCGAGCTGCGACAGACCGCGCACCTGCTATCGTGCGGAGTACGGGTCTGGAGTTGAACTGGCCCAGACCGGAACCAGATGACCAAGGGGGAGGGGCCAGAGGGGGGTCAAGTTCCTCGTTCGCGTAGCTGACGCTAGGCCCGCGGTCATTTTACATCAAGGTTTGTGCAAATGGTACTGGGCAACCCTTGCCCCATCACGCCAGACCATCGTCGTTCGGATATCCATCCCACGCTCTCTGAGCTTGTAGATTTGGCCTCCGAGCCTCATGCCCATACCACGCTTCAGGGCATCCAGTGGCGTGAGCCTGTGGCCCCTCTCAAGGGCTTTCAGGACCATCTTTAGCTTGCTCATGTGAATATCTTCCACAAGACGAAAAAAAGGCCCCAAAGAGCGGAACCTGCACCCACTGAAATCATAATCCCTCCCAGCTCAGGATGATTTTGCATGATTCATCAGCTTTTCGATGATGTCCGCTGACGGATTGCGGATGCGCCGCTGGCTGAACTTGCAGAGCCAGTGGTAGTTCACGCCGGCTTCCCGGCAGAGCTCAGGCCAGCGGCCTCGCTGCATTCGGACATACTCCCAGGCACGTTCAGTCACGGTTTTCATCTCACCAGCGTGGCATGATGATGCCAAAGTGTCAACTTCGTGCATGTCACACTTGTTTGCATTTGGGTGTTGACAGGTCATTCTGGTCTGGTATGATCCTACCACGTTCAACGCAAAGTGAAGTGGAGAAATCAAATGATGAATCTTACCGAAAAAGAACAAACCCTCCTGTCAGCCATTGCAAAAGGCATGGACGAACCCGGCTGCGGCTGGCTGGGTGAAATTGCCTTCAACCTTTTCAACCGGAACCATTACGTCATCGACGGCATTCTAGGTTCGCTGGTGAAAAAAGGACTGGTGGATACCATGATCGACGAGAGCGGCTTGCCCGGCGTCCCGGATGCGGTGTGGGTCAGCCTGACCGATGAAGGCGAAATGCTCAAGTAATCCCGAAAACAGAAACTAGGCCACGGACGGCCTTCAACGCAAAGTGAAGTGAGATAGAAAGATGATTTGCAAAATTACGGCTCATGGCGCACCAGCTGGTCAACAAACATTTTACAACGGAAGCGCCAGAGCGATGATTGCTCGCGGAACCGAAGAAGAAATCAATCGCTGGGCTGCGAAATGGCTCGGCAAAGGCTGGTCCGTCACGATCAACCCGCCCGCCGGCGGGCGGGCCGAGTGGCAGGCGGCGGCCAATCGTCGCGGGGTGATGTCATGAAGTTTGACGTCGACACGTTCCTTATTGGCGTTCTTCTCCCATTGGCTTTTTTCGGCGCGCACTTGCGCGGATGGTGGTAATCATGTGGCAAGAACTCGCAAAGAATGCAAGCGCACGGGACTGGAACTCGCTGTCCCGCGATGAGCAGTCGGCCATCGTCAGCGCATGGGCTGACGAAGAAGGCCGCATCGAGATGTTGAGTGACAGCCCTGCCGATATCGTCGGCATGGTCGCTGCTCTTTATGACCCAAGCAACGAAGGCGACAAGCGCGCCGCCTTGAACGAGTTGGGCAAAATGGTCTGCGCGACGTTCGCGACTATGGCCCGGAAGAGTTGTGAGAATTACTGGAAGGCAAACAAGTGAACATTTATCAAAGGCTCAATGCGGCGCGGTCCGAGTTTCACACGCTGGAACTCAAGAAGAGCGGTCACAATAAATTTGCCGGATACAACTATTTCGAGCTCGGGGACTTTGTGGTCCCTGCGCTCGAACTGTTCAAAAAGCACGGCATCTGCTCAACCATATCCTTTGGCGCGGAAGCCCGTATGGAAATCGTCAACGTTGACGAGCCAAGCGACCGAATAATTATCACCAGCCCGATGTCGAGCGCTCAACTCAAGGGCTGTCACGAGGTGCAAAACCTCGGAGCAGTCCAGACATACACGCGCAGATACTTGTGGGTCGCTGCCCTCGAAATCGTCGAGCACGACGCGGTTGACGCTGGCGTGAAGGACGAAAAGCCTAATCAGAGCAAAGACACTACGTCCAAGCTCGGAGAGGTCACCAAGGCCGTGACGGACGGTGATGGTTGGGCCTTGCTCAAAATCGCGCGCGAGGACCATCAGGCGTTCCTGTTCGCTTTCGGTCGGCTTGGCAGCAACCAGAAGAAAGCTGCGCGTGAGCTGGAGCAACTGGCTGCCCAGCAGCGCATGGATTACGTCAGCGGCCTGATTGACGCGAGGGATGCCCAGGACGACGTGGGCGGACGACAGTTGTGGGATGAGCTCTCGACCGATGGGAAGCGCCTCGTCTGGGAGAAGCTCGACGGTGAAACTCAAGCATTCGTGAAAAGCCTGAAGGAGGCGTGATGGAAGATAGAAACAACAGTGGGGTCTTGTTCAAGAACGACCGGAAAGAAAAAGACACACATCCCGACTATAAAGGTCATGCGACCCTTGATGGCGTGGATTATTACGTCAGCAGCTGGATCCGCACCAGCAAGAAGGACGGAGGCAAGTTCATGTCGCTTGCCTTCGTTCCGAAGGGAGAGCAGAAGGCAAAAGCGATTCAGGCGTCGCGTGACCTGATTGACGACGACGATATTCCGTTTTAATCTGGTATCATCATACCAAGTGAGGTGAAGTCATGGAGTTCTGGCATTCAATTCGAGACGAGGATTACATCATCGAAATCCTCAGGTTCTGGCCGGCAAGAATTTGTCGGCGTGTCGGGCACCCCGATAACTGGTGGCCCGACGAGGGCGAGGAGATGGAGTTTGAGATTCTGAACGCCGAAGGTGAGGTTGTGGACATTGACCTCACCAAAGACGAACAGGAAGAAATCGAAGAAGCCATCATCGAATACATGAAAGATTGGTAGAGACGCGGCCCGGCGGGGCATGGCGGGGCACGGCACGGCGCGGCAAGGCTCGGCGGGGCATGGCAGGGCGAGGCAAGGCAAGGTAATTTTTGAGATTGAAGGAAAGAGCAATGATTGCAGAATCGACCCATTGGTACGACGCCGACGGGAAACCGCGGTATACGGTCACAGGCAAGAACGGCAAAGAGCGCGCTACTACACTGCGAGACGCGCGCGCGATGAACCTCTATCCCTCGGTCACCACCATCATCAAGGTAGCCGCGGCGCCGGGACTGGAGAATTGGAAGATTGACCAGGCACTCATGGCAGCACTCACGCTGCCTCGCCTCGAAGGTGAATCGCTTGATGACTTCATGGAGCGAGCAAAGAAGGACGCCAAAGAACAGGCAATCAAGGCCGCAGAGCGCGGGTCTGCGATTCATGCGGACATTGAGCGCGGCTTCAAGGGCATTGACTCAGAAGCCTACAGGGCTGTCCGGGCTGTTCTGGATGAGATGTTTCCCGGCGAGGAATGGATTGCAGAGTCGTCCTTCTCGTGTGCGATTGGCTATGGCGGGAAGATTGACCTGTACAGCAAGAACGGAATTTTTGTGGACTTCAAGACCAAGGACAACCTCGACCCCGAGAGCCTGACCGTCTACGACGAGCAAGCAATGCAGCTGAGCGCGTATGCACTGGGCATCTGGGTTCGGGGGTTAGGAAATCCCGTTCGTGTTTCGGTATTCATTGACCGCGAGGATGTCAGCAAGGTGGCGGTGCATGCGTGGGACGTGGAGTCGCATGAGAAGCACTGCAAGATGTTCTTGAACCTGCTGTCGTATTGGAGAATGTCTAAGAACTATTTTCCGGGGGTGTCATGAGATTCGAAACACTGGAAGAAAAGGTAATCCAATGGGCCGACCGCCGTGGAATCTTGGAGCACGGCAAGCCTCACTCGCAGCTTCTGAAGGCTGTCAGCGAGATGGGTGAGTTGTGCGATGCCGAAGGGAAGAACGACATTGATGCAATTCGAGATGCAGTGGGTGATGTGATGGTGTGCTTGATCAACTATTGCGCACTGAGGAAAATCGACATAAACGATTGCCTCTGGGAGGCGTACAAGCAGATTCAATGTAGGACCGGAAGGCTGATGCCGGATGGCACTTTCGTGAAGGATGAGGGTGCGGAGATGGCCGCAGCGCCTGACATGCTGGAGGCTCCGCGGTTGGTTGAAAACGAGGACATGATCGTCCTTGCTGACCCCGAAATCATCAAAGCGGTAATCTCTAAGGCGATGGGAGAGTGAGCAATGAGCGCCGCGTGCATATCTTGTGGGACAAAGCGCGGCAAGAGGGAAATTCTATTTTTAAGCCGCTGGGGTGGGATTGCGACCGCAAACAATGGGAGCGGGTGAGGGCGTTATGGAATACTTGAGGGGTAATGCCAAAATCATCCGCAAGCGCGGAAACCCGCATCCCAAGTTGACGAAGGAGCTCGTGGTCAGGCTGCGAGAACTAAACGAAATCGGTGTTTGCCTGTCCTGCGCGATTCGAGTGCTTAACCTTGCGGTGAGCTACTCCACGGCATGGAATGCAGCGAACTATATGACGTGGCGTAGCGTTTAAGAAAGGAAAACCATGATTGCAATAACCCAACTTCAGAAGAACACGAAATACTTTTACCAGACCATCTACCGCTCTATGTTGGCCAAGATGGTCGGCGGGCCTGTTACACCGAACACCCGCTTCCCGACTTCCAAGAAAGCCGACGAAGAGGCCTGGGAGTGTGCCAAGCTGCACGCAGCCCTGACGATGAAACTCTGGTCGGTGTCGAATGCGCCGCCGGACCCATGGGCCAATTGGCGAGGCAACCCGAACACCAAGAATCCTGATGACCGGAAGAAGGCCCGCGTTGCGACCTACGTCCTGACCGACAAGGGCGAGGTGTATGACCACCGCGTGCGGTACTTCATTCCGCAGCCTTTTGCTGACAAGCTGGGTTTCTCGAACCCGCAGTGGGCGGAAAGACTAAGCCCCGACTGGTAGCGTCTCGCTCACGAGGACATTCTCGGCCATAGCGCCACACTGTGCGCAGGTGACTCTATGGTCGGTCCAGAGATTCCAGACATCACCGCCGCACTCTCCGCAGCCATAAGCGCCGATGGTCTTTTTCTTTCGGCGCTCGTTGATGTTGATAACGTCAGTCACGCTTCAGAATCTTTACTTTCTTCTCTTCGCCTGGAAACACGACGAAGTTTCGAGTGCCTTTGCCGGCGTTACGGCTACCTTGGTCGAGGTATTTGATGCCGGGGATGCCGCCTTTTCTAAAATACTCGCTCACATCACTTTGCGAGTTCTGATTTTTTAAAGCATTATAAAGTTTGCCAAAAGTTGTTTTTTCTGGGCTTTTTGCCAAAAATCCCGCCGTGCCTGTTAAATCCGTAATTTTCATCAACTCTTTAAAAACTGCTGGCTGCTCACTCAGCGGTTTATCCCAATCCAGCATGCGGTCGATCATTTCGTCGGGGAGGTCGACTTTGTACACAGACGACATTTCTTGCAAAGCTGATTTTGTTTCAGAACTTAAATCAAAATTCTGAGGCTCTTTCAGCGCTGCCCGTAATGCTTGATGAGGGTAATCAAATCCAAGCCAATCGTCTTTTTCCAGAGCTTTCATCACCTGCATTTGAGCGTCTGACAAACCAGCTTCTTTCAACGCAGCCACTGCCTCGTCTGGCGAATTATACTGGCTGTAAACTTCAGAAACTTTTTTCTGAAAGTCTTTATACGGGATTTCTTTTGAGTAATTTATTGCTGTTTCTGGATTTTCCGCTAAATAAATTCCATGCCCATACGCCTGAGCTCCCTCACCACTCCCAATTTTGCTAGCGTCAAACTCACCAAGCGGGTTGGCTTCCGTGGCAGGAAAGCGGTGCGGTGTGCCGTGGTAAGTAATCAGTTCCTGAATCGGAACATTCCTTGCGGCAGTCAATAGCCCACGCGGGCTTGGCGCTATCATCCTACCAGTTTCGTACATCATGCCTTGACCTTGCGGTAACCCCATCTTCTGCGCCCACCAGTCGCTCGTGCCTGTTTGGATAGGCTCAGGCAATGCCTGCCTGATCGTGGCGGCGTATATGTTCCCAGAAGCCTCTGGAGCCAGCAGGCCAATAGCGGTGTTGTAAGCGTCTACGGGGCCGCCAAGATAGTCGGCAGTGGTTCCCCTAAGAGCCCCTCGCGCAAGGTCAAGCAGGCCCATTACCGAGGCCCATAGCCGACTGGAGGCATTGCGCGAAGGTTTACCTGCATGTTAGGCCGCGCAGGGAAGAAGGTTCCGGAACTCGGGAAGCCCGGATTCGTGACCATACCCTTCGGCTGAGGCATTGGTCGATTAACTCGTGGCATCTGGGGAGCGCCCATGTTCCTCGGGGGCATCTGAACCCCGCGCTGCTGAAGAAACGCCATCAGGCGTGGGTCGAGGAGTCCCATCATTGTGCTTTTCCTTTTTCGTAAGTTCGTGCGGTTGTGTATCCAAGATATCCAGCAGAGAACGTCCACCACAGGGCTTCAGGGATAGCCTCAAAGCCGTATCGGACGTTCACGAAGAATGACTTCATCCCCTCAGGTTGGAAGATGCCGAGAACAGGGGCGAGGACGACCAAGCCCAGCAGGATGAAATAGAAAACGTACAGGAACGAAGGTCGCGCCCGCGAGGTCCACGGGTCCGCACTCGCAGCCTCAGCCTTAATTGCTCCGATGGCTATCTCAAGCTCCCGAAAGGCGCCGTCTTGCTTCAGGCGTTCGAGTTCGGCAGCAACCTGGGCCTTCTGGATTGGATCTGGGAAAGCCTTATCCAAGACCTTCCCGAACACCGCGGCTATGGTGTCCGCTATCAATTGAATGGCCAGTGCTTCACGAAGAAAGCGCTTAAGGTTCCCGCAGCACCACCCACCAGCAAGAGGGTTTTCCATCCGCCCTGAGCTTCACTGAGAATGCGCGTGATTTGCTTCAGCTCTGCACGCATCTCCACAATCTCTTTCTGCAAGAACTCAATTTCGGCCTCATGTCGACCAATGTCTCTCTGCATCTCTACACCGCGTTCACTCGGTTGAGCCAACCAATCAGAAACTTGGACTGCTCTGGGTTCCTCGCCAGCGCGTAGTAATGGTCCTTCTGACTGCCCCTGAAGTCCTCAACAATCGCCGAAGTCTTGCCTTCCCTTTCGGCTTCGTGAATCGCGTGCAGGGTATGGTTCCCCACTTTTCCGTCAACCTTGAGCTTGGCCCCATTCGCATTCAGAGCGGTCTGGAGCCACTTTGCTGCCGTAGTTGTACCACAATTCACAGCGGCCTGATAAACCATCGTAGCGAGCTTCTGCGAGGGAAACTGGTCCAGCGACAGCGGTTGCCAGTAGTACATCCGGTATAGTTTCTCGGCTGCTATCTTCAGTTCCTCGGAACCTCTATCTCCAAAGTCCACGAACTTCCAGCCCACCCAATGTGGATGGGCTTTCCGGCTGATACCGAAGATGGTCTCTCCTCCTCGGTCAGCCGGGTCATTGACGTATCCGCCTTCCCACTTCTGGACGAAAGCGTGCGCCTTGGAGAAGTCGCTCACTGAGCAAGAAGCCCCGGAATTGGCGTGAACGCGCCACGACCACCAGTGATAAACGGAGCCACACTGGTCGGCGGAGGCGCAACCGTTCCGGCTCGCATCATGTCGGCAAGGTTTTCAACGGACCTCTCGCGCATATTGGTTGCTCCGACGCGCGCACCCATTGCGCCCAAAGTAAACGGAATCCCGACGCCCGGCTCATATACTGAAGCCCCGCCGCCGAAGAGCGCGCCAACAGAACTGGTCGGCGCAAACCTTCCGTAGAACTTCAGCATGTTTTGCATGGTTCCGCCCCGCGAGGCTTTCTTAATCGCTTTCTGCTCGTCTTTAGTAAACAGACGAATCCTTTTTTCGTTTTGAGAAAGTTTGCGAAGCTGTTGAGCCAGAGAGTTTTCAGTGCCTGACTGCGTAAACTTGCTGACATCGAGCTTGGCATCTTCGAGCATTCTCTCGAACACTTCGCCCTTCATCAGCCTCGAATACTGGTTTCGAGCGTTTTGCCATGCGATAGCGCCCTGCTCGGATGATGTTCCAATGACGTCAGCTTTTGGGAGATTCAAAACGTAATCGTCAAACTCATCTTTCAAGATTGAGGCAAACCTACGAGTCTCGGGCTCAATTGCGGATTGCCCACTCGCAATAATTTTGCGAAGGGCGGAAAGTTCAGCAAAATCTTTCGGTCTGGTGGTGTCTATAAGCTGGTTGAACGCGGCATCAATTTGAGGATAAACGCCGGTAACATAGCCTTGTTGCCTCATGGCTTTTTGAAAGTCACTCATCCGCGAAGCCATTGCGTCCGGCTTAATCTCAATTCCAAGGCTACGCGCTCGCTCATAAGACTGATTCGCAGCGTCTCGCAGAACATCTCGACTCGGCCCCATTGGCTGACGTACGCCCATCCCGAACGGAGCGCCTACAACAGCCCCGGCAGCCATTCCTGCATAGGGATTGTCGTAACCTTCTCCGACCGCTTGCGCTGCTGCCGCGCTGGGGGCCGCTGCTGCAATTTGTCGCCCTGGCGCTTGCGATAGCGTCTCTGAGAGCGCTCTACCCATTGGGGTTGCAGCAGAGGTAGCCATGCGCCCGAGTGCTGGTATTTGCGTTCCTGCGCCCGCAAGAGACTCTGAAGCCATCTGCAAGGCCCGTTCCTGCGGAGAGGATGGCGTCGGGAGTCCTGCCCGAGTAAGCATTCCCTGCACGGCCCCTGAAGGCGACGGTATTTGCATGCTCTGTGGCAAAACGACATTTGCGCCGGCAGTCAAAGCCTCCGCGGCAGGCAAAGCCAAGGAGCCCGCAAGAGCGCCCGGAGGTCCAGCTAACGCGCCTCCAGCGGCTCCGAGCGCCATTGTGGGAAGCGCGCCTCTTGCGACAATCCCTGCGCCTCTGGCGAACTCACTCATTGCGCTAGGCTCAGGGGGTGGCATCACCGGCCCCTGCTTATACTTTTGATATCTAGCAAGCAACTGTGATTTCGTGGTTCCCTCAGGAACATTCCTGATGACCGTCCCATCAGGCATGGTGACGTTCATTCCGGCAGGTCCTCAAAATTTACATCCCCAGAAGGCGCAGAGGGCACTACAGGAGAGGGCACAGAAGGCCCTCCAGAAGCCCGAGATTGCGCTCTTTCAATTCCTTTGCGAACGACGGCTATAAACTCATTGGCTGCCGTGACGAACTCCTGTTCATCTTGCGAAGTGCTCATGCGGGAGATTGCTTGCGTAGCCTTCTCGCCTTCGGTTTGCGTAATTGCTCCGCCGCCTTTCAAAGTCTTGAAAGCCTCCAAGAATTGACCCCCTTGCACCTCCCTCAGTCTGGCCATGAAGTTCGCGGCATCCGTTCCCGGAACATACATCATTGCCTTGCTCGGCGAAGGAGCGCCAACCGCAGCCCGCATTCCGGGATGTTTAATCAGTTCTGCAACTTTTGAAATCATTGCTTGCGAGGAATCAAGATAAGCAAGAAGGTCAAGTCTTGCTGCGGTTCTTTGCTCGCCTTCCATCGTTCCGGCGGCTTTACTGGCTGCGAGCTCTTCCTGCAAGGCTGGATCATACTGAGCCGGAGGCAATCCTTGAATGGGTTTTATTCGGCCCGTCCTCGTATCGAATGACTGCATTCCTTCGGCCGTAGGAATTGCCTGATAATTAGGGCTGACAGGGCGAGTCATCTTGGAGTTCATGTAATCCATGAATGAGCCCGTAAACCCGCCCTGCTTTGCGGCTTCATACTCTTGAATGTTCGCGGCTGGGAGTCGGCCAGTTTGGTTCCGGTTCATCATCATCTGCTTTGCATACTCAGGCCCCATAACAGCTGCCATGCGCTGTTCTTCTGGGGGCAGTGAGGCCATGAAATCACTGAAAGCAGCGTTCTGCCTCTCCTTCTCTGCGGCAGCATCGGCAATGGCTTGCCCCTCTTGGTTGTATCGCAGGATGTTCCGCAGATATTCGGCTCGACGCAAAGCGACCTGTTCTTGTGTGGCCGCAGACTGTTCTTGTGCGGCCTTATTCTGAATCCCCGCCTGCATGCCTCGTATGGCATACTGAAACGGATTGATGGGCTCTCGACTCATGCTGGGCTGCATCAGAAGGCCAAGGCCAGCCATGCCCAGCGGGCTTGTGGAAAGCCTTTCGAGGCCAGAATTGATTCTGTCAGTGATTGCCATTTTTTTTCCTTAGCTTCCCGGGAAATTTCTTCCGAGCCAATTCAAGAACCCGCTTACGACTCCGCCTGAATCGTTGTTGCCTCCGCCGAGCAGCCCGGCTTGCTGCAAGGCGAGAAGCCCTCCCGCTGCCTGAGTCCAGGCCTCGGGCTTAAACACCTGTTCAGTGCCCGTCGACTGCGACCCAAACTGCCCAGACACTGACCGAAGGAATCGATCCAGCGCTTCGCTCGGGGCTCGCTGCTCGAACTTGTACTGATTCACGCGGTCAGTCAGTTCACGCTGACGCTGTTCGTTCAGGATGTCTTGAGCATCAAGGGCGGTGCCGTACATCTCTGCCCGAGCTTGCAGAAGGTCAGGCGCAAATCTTGCCATTTCCTGCTGGCGTTCGCGCTCGTTTTCGTATGCAGTGCCATACATTTTGGTCGCAATGTTAGCAATGCCGCGGCCATAGCCTGCGCTGAGTTGGTTAAAAGCATTCGCCATGCCGGGGCTTCCGGTTCTGCCTGCAAGCCCGAATTTGGAAGAGAGCCCCGGAATATTTTGCGTTAGGAACTGGTCACGCGCTGCTTGACTGGCGGCGGTTACCATGTCGGCGAGGTAGGGATTACTTTCGGGAGAAAGGTACTGCCCAGACATTGCTTGTCTGGCGTATCGCTCTGCCGGATTCAAGATGTTCGGCTGATTCGCAAGGTTCATAATGTTCTGAACCTGCTGCCCTGTTTCCGGCGTCAGATTCGCAACGGTTGAACTCGCGTACTGGCCAAGCGGATTAGTCGCAAACCTCGGGTCGTTAAACCAAGTCTGCGGACGCGGTGCAAAGCCCGTTCCCTGCGGCTGGAGATAAAGATTCTGCGCTGCCTGAAAGCCCTGCGTGAGGTACGGGGCTTGTGTGGCCCACGGGGCGGTGGTGCTTGTACTCGTTAATGTCTCAGGCATTGCGATATCTCCCGCTGATGTTCACACGCACACCCTTTTTCTTTCGGGCAGGCGTCTTGATGTTCTGGAATTTGCCAGGCTTGATGATGCTCCCGACGGCTAATGGCTCGTCGAAGGTAGCAGACGCTCCCGGCTGCATCCCTCCGGTCAGGAGGCCTTGAAGTTGCGGCATGAGAAGGTCAAGGCCGCCGCCAAATCCCGAGCCATCTCCCGGCCCAGTTCCCGGCCCAGTACCTGGCCCGGTGCCGGGGCCAATCCCCGGACCAGTGCCGACGCCCGTTCCAGTTGTGGTTGCGAAAGGGTCACTGATTCCAGTGCCAGTTCCTGAAAAGTTCAAGACTTCTCCAGGCCCCGCATTTGCCCACCCCGAGCCCATACTTGGATCAGTGAACATAAAAGCCCCAGCGCCCGCCCCAAGAAGCGCCATCATCTCTTCAGTGGTCAAACCCGAGGGACCGCCCTGCCCTGTTCCGCCTGTGTCTGGCGTTGGATATTGGCTTCCACCAGTCGCAGCGCCAGAACCCTGTGCACTGCCTCCGGTCAAGTCAGGAGTCGGCTGCGAGGCCCCGCTTGCCACCCCAGCACCGGGAAAATTGGCAACCTGACCCGGACCAGCAGTCGCCCACGAAGGAGCGGAGAAGTCGCCCATTCCGTTCGGCATCGCAGTACCGCCAGCCATTGCAGCAAGGATGGCCTGATTGATCCATTCAGGAGAGCCATAAACAGGCTGCTGCGGCTGAACAGGTTGCGGAGTCTGAAACTCCTGCGCAGTCCCTTGCCCAGCGTTAGCCCATGAAGGAATTTCGGGTCTGGCAATGTTAGGATTTGCGGCTGCCTGTTGCGCATACAGCTGGTCCCACCACTCAGGAGAACCAACAACGGGTTGCGCAGGCGTGACAGGCGTGACAGGAGTGACAGGGGTGGTTGTATCCAGCAGTCCGCCAGTTGTTCCGCCAGC
>Ga0172367_10003169_pt1 | contig 21762 bp, 24 predicted proteins | sample Lak10m_FD_114542 | JGI IMG/M metagenome (GOLD analysis project Ga0172367, IMG submission 114542) | Freshwater microbial communities from Kabuno Bay, South-Kivu, Congo - kab_022012_10m | ecosystem: Environmental > Aquatic > Freshwater > Lake | place: Democratic Republic of the Congo: South-Kivu... | reverse complement strand
CTCTGAGCTACTAGGATTATCACTCAGTTCTAGCGGCGCAAAATAAGCAAGTCCATCTGTTGATGCTGCGCTATCTATTTCTATGGTTTTGCCACCATGGTAATCCACGAAAAACTGCCAGCCGTCTGTTGTGTTGTCAATGATAACGAAGCTGCCGCCGCGCTCTAGTCTGCGTGCCACTGCTAGCTTGGCAGCCACAGTCTTGCCCGAGCCCGAGTCGCCGATGAAATTAATGCTGCGATTGTGGCATATACTTCTATCGTACTCATCTAGAAATATTGGTCTGTAGTTCTCTAAAGATAGTCCCATAAGTGCTCCTGTTTTAGTTCCTAGTTCGTTTTTAAGAAAAGGGAAAGTCGCTCCAGCCAGCCCGCTGCTTGCATAGAGCATGGATCGACTTGGGCTGTAATTGCAGGCAAAAGGCAGGCTGGAGAGATAATTATTCACTTGCTGTCTATCTAGTTGTGATATTCTTGCGCCATGATAAGGCTTGGTGATTTTAAGACTTTGTTCTTGCAAATCTTTAAGGTTAGTAGCGTGAATTGTAATTGAGATACTTAAATCGTAACTCTGTGGCTGGTTGATAAGATCTGCTGCGATGTTTTGGTTCTCAGTGATTATTGCTTGGGTGCTACTCTTATTGCCTTTGGCTAGCTGTCTTACGATTTCTGCTTTTTGTTCAGCCTTGCGTCTATCGCTATGAGCGTCTCTATGTATCCAGGTGACACTAATACTAGCCTTAGTCTTAATGCTGGCGATAATCTCTTGTAGCCAGAATTTAAGATCGCCTGAGTCTGGCGCAGTGTAGAGTTTGAGGCATTTATGGTAGCCGTCTAGTTCTATGTATTTGCCTTTATCTTTTAGTATTTTGTTTTTAGCCCAGCTTAGTGGGTGATGACGTTGATAGAATTCTTGCAGGCCTTCACTTTCAAGCCTAGTAGCGCTAATGCCTAGTGCTCTCAGGTTAATTAAGCTCAGATCTATTTTTTGTTCTAGCTGGGCTAGCTCTTGTCTTAATTCTTCTCCTTCTAGCTTGTTGTTTTTGCGCATTATATATTTGCGCAGCCATAACATAGCCGCGTGGTTTTTGTTTGCTTGGATTTTATGTTTGATTATTAGATAGAACTTATAGTCTGGTATAAATCTACCTTGGCGCCAATAGCTATCCAGTTCATCACTATAATTGTTTACCTCTATATAAGCTTGCACTGTATCGCCGTAGTTCAGTCCTGTTGCAAAATAATCTTTGAGATCGCTAGTGCTCTGCATTTGCGCCAAGTATCTTGCCCAAAGCTGGCAGTTGCGCTCGCGCTCAGTATCAAGCATAGCCAGATGATGAACACCATTATCTAAGCTAATTACAGCAATTAGATCTTGCTCGGGGCTAAGTATATAATTTTGCTCTACTTTTAGCCTTAGCTTAGCTTCTATGCTTGGCTGCTCTAGGCAGTATTTATCATTATCGCTAATAGCGTAGATATGATCAGTCAGCGGGTGAGTGAATAATGAGCTGTAGAAACCGTGTACCTCATCATCGCTATTGGCTTTAATCATAAGAGCCACTAGTATCATCCAGATTATGGCTAAGAACAGTAGTAGCGGGCTATTGATGGCAAGATGCAGGCTGAGAGCGACATAAAAAAGGCAGAGCGCAGAGACTATAACACCAGTGAGCGTGAAGAAGTTCATCCCCATGAATATTTCGTCATGCTTTTTGAAGTGGCGATAGCTAGTAACTGCGCTCATAAATATCCCCCGCCTTTTTTAAACCTTAGATCTTACGATTGCAGGTAAACCTCTTGAAAGATTGTTAAGTAGGTTGAAGCCGCCAAGCCCAACAGCAGCCATTGGTGCTGCGGTTTGTAGCATGTCACCAAGCTGAGCTGTAAGTGCATAAAAATCATCGACGTACTGTCCCATGCCTGAACCAGACATATAGTCACCATAGACATTATTCATGGCAAAGGTCCCGCCGACATCGTTAATCATGCTAAAGAGTAGCGGTAGTATTTGTATGGTGAAGACTCCAGCCGTGGTGGTGCCTACTGATGAGACTATTGCAGTTTTGCTTAGTTTGCCTGTAGTTGCTGTTACTCTTAAGGCTTCGTGTTTGCCTTGAAAGTGCTGCTCGAGTAAGCTATAGCCCCATATCGGCATAGTTACCGCCATAAATATTGCTATTACGTAGAAGCAAAAGCTTATTAATCCCCAAACACTCTCTATATTAGTTTCCATTAAGTATCTCCTTTAATGCAGTTAATCCTAGTTCTAGTTGCTTATCACTTGGTTTTGCCAAATAATATTTCTGCTGTATCCACCTGCTTATGAGATACGCGGCAGCTACTGAGGCTGCAAGCCAAGTGCTCATAAAAATGAGATTGGTGTTTTGTAGCCTGAGTAAATTAGGAGTGGCAGCACCGAAGAGTAAGATAGCCGAAGTTACACATATGGTGCTGCCACAAAAAATAGAGTGAGACTTAGAGTTCCTTGCTTCTTGCAATGATGGGACAAATGCTCTAAGCTCACTCAAACTTGCATTTCTGGGTAAATGCTTAATCTTCGCCATATAGGCGTTATAGACTTGGTGCTCTGCTGCATGGTACTGCCTTAGTACTTTGGGCATGCGACCACTAATATAGCTATACGGAGGACTGCCTACATACTTCTCCACGACTAGCTCTGTATCCTTGTCTTGGCGCATAGCTTTGATGTAGCGCGCCACGCTAGTCTTGTCCCCGATGGAGAAATATATAGCTCCGATTTCACTATATCCGTCCATGGCTGATAATTTTGCAAGGGACTAGCTCAAAACGAAAGGGGTCATTTTTCCTCTGGACATTAACTAGATTTAATCTGCATTTAACCAGAGCTTAACCTAAAGCTCATATATAAGGATAGGCAGCTATTTTAAGGGAGAGCAAATGGTATCAGTAAATCGCATCTCGTCTAATAATCAAGTTCAAAAATCTAATAAAACTAATACAGAAGCTACAGGTGCTACAGGTGGTCTTAAAGATAGAGTTTCAAATCTTAGTGCTGGGATAAAAGCTGAGCGTGCATCGGCTGGTCAAGAAATATCATTATTAAGTGATCCGCGTATGCTTGAGCAAGCTGGTTTAAGCCAGATAGCTGCAGTGATGGCTAATCTGGGTAAAGGCCCTTCAGCATTGGCTCAGGGCGTGATCGCTAAAGCTCAAGAAGAGAAACAAGTTGAAGCTAGTTTTGCGGCTTAAATTTCATCCAGAATCGTATATCTACCAGCCCTAGTACTTGGTGCTAGTTCTAGAATGCGCTCTAGTTCTGTTTCATTAATTCCTATTTCTTTAAAGCTAGTCGGAAAACCAATAGCTCTAAGGCTTTGAGTGATCTCGCTATAAATAGGATCACGGCGATAGTGACCTAGATATATTGTGGCGATAGCGACTTGCACGCCATGCTCAGCTTTAGTGCCAGCGCCGTAGATCTGATCTATAGCGTGTGAGATCATGTGCTCAGCACCTGAGCAGGGTCTGGAGCTGCCGGCTATGCTCATGGCAATGCCAGCTAGGTTGAGACTATCTACCAGTGTGCTGAGGAACTCATCAGAGTGAAGATCATAGCCAAGTTTAAGTGCTCTTAAAGTGTTTAGTGCTGCGTTGCGTGATAAGAGTGCACTGAAATCATCTACTATATCTTTGGCTGCAGCTTCAGCTAAGCGCCAGTCGTCAAGCGCAGAGATATTACTTATAAGATCACCGATGCCAGCATGGATATAGCGCAGTGGCGCTTGTTTAACTAGGTCTAGCGGCACCAGTATCGCTGAAGGCATCACCGCGCCTACGCTTTTGCCGCCGATTACTGCTACTGGCGAGCAGATGCCATCATGCGAGACCAAAGTCGGCAAGCTGATGAATCGTCCTTGTTTAGTGCGGCTAGCTAGATATTTGGCGATATCTAGTACGCTGCCGCCACCTAGCCCGATAAAACAACTAGCATCGCTGAATTTAAGCGCATCCAAATCCTCTAAAGTATAAGCTTGTCCTTTGGTGATAATTTCATCTTGAATATTCAGCTCGGTTTTAACTAAGCTAGATAGTTCTCTAGCACCGGAGTGAACTAGGCATATGGGTTCACTTGCTACTGCTCTAAGTTCAGTGATTAGCTCAGCGCTGCTGCGACAGATTTTTAGTGTGTTGGGGATATTGATTTGACGCATGCAAGTTCCTTGGCTCTACTGTAATCTTCTGGCGTATCTATCTCGGTCCAGCTATAGCCCTGAGTGGATACCGTCTCTAGTTCTATATCTTTGACTATTTTATCAAGCGCATCTTCGTAGTATTTATCGGTGTCGCCTGCTGTAATCATGCTCTCTAGTGATTGTTTGAAAGCCTTTAGGCTAGCGCCACTTAGGTGCATTATGCCTATGTATTCGCCTTTGCAGTTATTGTTTTCTAAACCCTTGTTGATACGTTGAATTTTGCCATTAGTATCTACTAAGACTTTCATGTCTTCATCTACTAGTGCTTTATGATCATCTATCACCAAAAAATTCTTAGAACCTGAGCTGACGGCATGCTCTAGTATGCGCCTATCATAGACTATGTCTGAATTAAAAATATAACTATTATCGGTGATAAATTCGCGCACTAAGTAGGCTGTGTAAATATTATTCCAGTTCTCATAGTGAGTGTTATAGGTAAAACTAATATTCTGATCTGGGAATTTATTACTCACCAGATCTTCTAAGACTGAGCTAGCGTGCCCGGTGACTATAGTGATGTGATTAAAACCACAGGCGCTAATATGCGAGATAGAAAGTTCTATAAGCGTAGTTTCGCTGCTAATAGCTAGAGTGCACTTGGGTTTAGCGTCTGTAAGAGCCCCTAATCTGCGTGATCTTCCGGCGGCAAAAATTATTGCATGCATAAGTAAGAATTATACGTGTTGTTACGGCTGTCGGGTTATCTTGCCTCGGTATTATAATAAGGTAATTATATTATTATAATCTACTAGTCCGTTTGACCGATATTCATGGGCTTTTAGTAAGGTCTCTGCTCTAAGTGGAATTGAATATATATACAAGATTCCTCTCTTGTTTAGATGAGAAACATCGCTACTATATCGAGCACTTTTTTAATTGCGGCCCTGCCGCTACTAAGTAGCGCCAAAACCAGATTTATTCAAACTAATAATATAGGTGGTGATACTCGCATCGCTCTGCATCTTGCTGAAGGTGAGGATATAGTCAGTACTGCTTCTGGTGTACCTCAGGTGCATATGCGCTTAGATACTCTCTCAGAGCTAGTGACTGTGCCTAAGGGCAATATTAAGGTAGAAGTATATAGAACTACTGATGATGAAGAGCTTGTTGCTGTGTTTAATTATCCAGTGAAACGCAGCCAAGATCATTTGGATATTCGCATGAATTTACCTGAGTTCCAGAATCAGTCTGAGAATTTTGATTTCGTGGTTTACGATACTGATGGTAATGCTCGTAGTAAGTTTAGACATAGCTTCGCTTCGCGCGAGCTGATTACTCTTGAGCCTAAACCGCCTACTGTTGAGGTTAATGATACTAAGGCTCTGACTAGTGAAGAGCTTGATTATATCGCTAGGAAGTTCTCTGTAGCTGTGGTTCCGACCGGGCAGCCGACTGGTATGCAGAAGAAAGATGGGGTTTATAACTTCCAGGTTCCAGTGAGAAGACTGCAGGGCAAGTTGGTGCAAAAAAACAAACTCAGTTCAACGACTTTAGATTTTGATGAAGTGGGAACTCTTGAAGAAAGAGTTAACTACGACAACTCAGCTCAAGGTACTGTGTTCCTCGATAGAGAGACGGGTCTTGTCTATGTTAAAGCTAGTGATACTACTGCTGATTGGTCAGAGCCTATAGAGTTTGCTAGCTATCAAAATGGTGATACCACAAGTCCAGGTACGGGGGTGGATCAGGTACTACAACTATAGTGAATAACAATACTACTACGACTATTGTTCAGCAGTTTAATGCTGACACTCTAAGTAATGGTTCAATTGCAGTTGAGAAGCTTGAACCGGTTATAAGCACTAGAGTGCTAACTCTGCCGCTTAAAGATTCTTTGCGTACTACCGGTACTTCATTTGGAACTGTTGCTAACTATAGTATGCCAGTTATAAGATATGCCGGTCAAGGTAGTTCTACTTGGACAGTGGCTTTGCCGGCTGATCTTGTCCGTGGTGATGCTACTAATCCTAATGTCAAAGTGATATTAAGCTGGAGTCCGAGCAACAATACAGCTCAACTAATAGACTGGCAGCTAGCCTACTCTTCTTATGATAGTGGTGACTTGGTTAATGCTAATAATGTCACTAATCTTAGTGCTTCGACCTCAGCACCACCTGTCGCGCTAACACTGACGCAGACAGAGTTTACGCTACCTATATCAGCATTAAAAGAAATTCTAGTGCTTAAACTTGCGCGCACCGATACGCGTATCATCAAACCAAATCTTAGTTCTATAGCTATTGAATATCCAGGGAGGGTACTATGAAAACAAACAAAACGGTAAGGGTAATTATTGCAGGCATTCTGGTGCTTAGCTTCGTGCTGCCAGCGCTGGCTGAAGATACTATGGCTATGCTGGGTCAGAAGAGCGCAGCAGCTATGATGGCAGCTCCTGTTGGTGCTATAGACGCAGCTCCAGTCGATCAATACCAAGAGGCAGAGAGTAGTGAAGAAGCTGAGATGGATGAAGATGAAGCGACTAGCGCTGAGTTGGACGATGAGTCTGACGAGCTAGATGAAGAAGAAGATGTCGCTGAGACTGCTGTTGAAGAAGAGGATGATGATGAATAGTTCTATTGGGGCTCGGGGAGACTTAAGGAGATTGATAATATGAAAAATAATCAAATATGGGTAATATTCGCTCTAATGTTGTCACTGACCATAAGTCAGGCGCAGGCTGTAGATCTAGATGATTTCGTGCCCGCCGATGGCGAAGCGGTGACTACTACCCTCATCACTAATGGTGCGGTGACCTCGGATAAAATAGCAGACTCTGCTATCACTTCATCCAAGATCGGCACTGGCGTCGTAACAGCTGGTCATATTGCTAATGATGCTATCACTAGCGACAAAATCGCCAATGGTACTATTACAAATTCTGATATCGCTGATAATGCCTTAGATGGCTCTAAGATTAGTAACGGCTCTCTTACTGGCATAGATCTTGCTAATGACACGATAACTGCAACACAAATAGCTGCTGACGCTGTCGGTGCCTCTGAGATAGCTGCTGGAGCTGTGGGCTCAAGTGAGATAGCCGCTAATGCCATAGATGCTAGTCATATCGCGGCTGATGCTGTAGGGTCTAGTGAGATAGTAGCTGATGCAGTGGGGGCAAGTGAGATCGCAGCAGATGCTGTCGGTTCTTCTGAGATTGCAACTGATGCTGTTGGAGCTGCTGAGATAGCTGCTGGAGCTGTAGCGAATAGTGAACTTGCTGCTGATGCTGTCACTGGCGATAAAATTCTTGATGGTACTATCACTGCTGCAGATATCGCTGCTGGTGTGATTAGCACTACTGGCACTAAATATACTCAAGTAGGGATTGGCGCTGGCGTAAGAACTAGTCTAACTATAGGTACTGTAGGATCAGGTTACGGTGCAGCTCCAGTGCTGCGTTATGATAACTCGAACACTAGTTATTCACGTTGGACTATGCCTATACCAGATGACTATATAGCTGGCACTGATATGGTGGTAGAGCTTCTCTGGACTCCTAGCAACACCAATGCTGGTAACGTAGTATGGCAGGTAAACTATGCTTCGCTAGCTGCTGGTGAAGTGGTGCCGGGTTCGTCAGGGTTCACTTCTAAAACTTACACTCAAGCTAGCCCCGGTACTACTCTTGCGCTTACTTCAACAGGCAATAATATAACTATTAATGCTGCTGATATAGCTGCGGATGATGTGCTTAACCTAGTGGTGCTAAGAGATCCTGCTGCGGTTGCTGATACTTATACTAATGACGCGAATGTTCACTTGGTGAAAATTAAATATCAAGCTAAAAAAGTAAACTAAGTTTGATGTTGCCTGGCTCGCCCGTCGTTGCGAGGAGCGTAGCACCGAAGCAATCCCTTTGTGGCTCCGTCATTGCGAGGAGCGCCGAAGGCGCGACGTGGCAATCTCCATGCTTGGTCGCAGTAGCTGTAATGCCGAAGCAATCCACCACTTGTGTCTTTAGCCGCTTAGTCGCCTGCTCAATATCAGCGCTTAGTGGCTGATATACTACTAGCTCATCAACTAAGCCGGCATCTAAGAAAGCTTGAGTAAGTGTTGGTCCAGCTTCAAGCATCAGCTTGGTGATGCCTTCTTGGCGAAGTTCGCTGATTACGGTTCTTAGATCGCTGCCATTCATGACTCGCATGTCATTGCGAGCAGCTTGAGGGGGAAGCGATCCAACGTCGTCATTTGTCATCGCGAGCCGTGAAGCGGCGTGGCGATCCCTTTGCTTGTCATTGTGAGGATCGAGGGCATTGTCATTGCGAGGAATGCCGCAGGCATGACGAAGCAATCCATTATTAGCCAGCTCAGTATCACGCGTCAGCACTATTCTGCGTGGTTGCACTACCCTAGCTATCCCCAGCTCCTCAGCTGAGTATCTAACGTTAAGCTGCGGATCATCTGCTCTCACTGTGCCAGTTCCAGTAATCACCGCTTGGTGACTAGCTCTCATTAGATGCACGTCGCGGCGGGCGTGAGTATTAGTAATCCAGCGCGGCTCATCACTGCGCGTGATCATCCGCCCATCTAGAGTTAGAGCTATTTTCGCTGTAACCCAGCTTTCGCGTTTGATGGTTTTGAAAAACGCTCGATTTAAATACTCTGCTTCGCGTACTATCTCTGGCTCTAAATTATCTGGCGTGATTATTTCTGTTCTAGCTAGTTTGCCTAGACCCTTGCCGCTAACTAGAGGGTTGGGATCATAGCTAGCAAAAACTAATTTACTAAAACCATGTTTGAGAATTAAATCAACGCATGGCGGAGTTTTGCCCTGATGCGCGCAGGGCTCTAGCGAGATATATATAGTAGTGGCTTGCAGTGAATGTCCTCGCGACAGAGCATCGCGCACCGCGTTCACTTCAGCGTGCGCCTCGCCGTATGCTTCGTGGAAGCCCTCGCCCAGTACTTCGCCAGATTCAGAGACTATGACAGCCCCAACCATAGGATTAGGGTGAGTGCCAGAGGCACCGCGGCGGGCGAGCTCTAGACATCTATGTAAGTAGTCTTGGTGGCTAGGCAACAGTGATAATTATGCTTGATTGCCCGTCATTGCGAGTGAAGCGAAGCAATCCACTTGCGAAATCGTTATAATTTTAGTATAATATAGTTATAACCCTTAAGGAGCTAATTATTATGAAACGTATCCCACGCAAAATTATCAAAATCGGCAGCAGTCACGGCATCATCATCCCTAAAGTTCTACTTGAAATGCTTGGCCTTGAAGAAGGGTCTGAAGTAGAAATTCAATTTGCTGATGGCGGCATTCTACTCAAGCCCCAACCCGGAGCGATGAAAGCAAAGGTCAAATCTGGTGGTCTTCGTTGGGATGAGTCTAAGATTGAGTCGGTGACTTAATAATTTTATTTATCGTCTCTTTAAGTTTAGGTAGATGATTTTTGATCACGTTCTCTACACTTTCTTCGTCTACTTCGAAATATTGATGTATAAGTATATTGCGCATATCTGATATCGCGCGCCATGGTATTTCACTATGTTTGGATTTTATTTCTTGGCTTAGGTATCTGCATGCTTCGCCTATCACTTCTAAGCATCTTATAACGCCCTGAAATTCAAGCTCGTTAAGTTGGCTCAGGTCAACAGAGTTGTATTTCTCAATTATTGAAATCGAGTCTAAGATGTCTATAAGCCTAGTCGTATCATCTCTCATATCAACTGTGCTTCACTCAGTATTATTGGTTTTAGTCTTGGTTTAAGCGTCTTCTCGGTGGCTATATCAACAGCGCAGCCGAGTAGGTCTTGAAGGTCTAGTCTAAGCGAAGACCATTCTATTAAACTTGTGCCGGGTCTAAAATCGACAAGAAAATCTATATCACTAGTAGCTTGATCGTCTCCGCGCGCAACTGAGCCGAAAATCCTAATATTGCTCGCGCCATACTTGCTAGCAATATCAAGAATTTTGTTGCGATTATTGCTAACTAATGTCCTTAGTATAGTCATGCTAGTTAATATTATACCCGAGCCAAATTCGCCTCAAGATCCGGCGCCTTACTATGATCTGTAGTGCTCTCGTAGGCGTAAGCTGCATTAAGTAGTCTAGCTTCTGCCATTACTGGTGCTGTGAGTTGCATACCTATAGGCAGGCCTTTAGAGTCATAGCCGCAGTTAAATGATATCGCTGGCAAGCCAGCTAAGTTCACTTGAACGGTATAGATATCAGCAAGATACATAGTTAGTGGATCCATAATCTCACCAAGCTTGAAGGCTGTGCTTGGTGCAGTTGGTGAAACTATAAAATCACAAACATCAAAAGCAGCATCATAATCTTGCGCAATTAATCTGCGTACCTGCTGGGCTTTTTTGTAGTAAGCATCATAGTAACCAGAACTCAGAGCATAAACCCCAATCATAATACGGCGTTTAACCTCATCACCGAACTTGCTGCGTGATTGGAGATATAAATCCATAAGGTTATCAGCTTCTTTATCGCGGTGCCCGAAGCGCACGCCATCGTAGCGCGATAGGTTGGAGCTAGCTTCTGATGGAGCGATTACATAGTAACAAGGTAAACCATATTTGGTTTTATTGAATTTCACTTCAACAGTCTTAGCGCCAAGCGACTCGAAATGTTTAATCGCTTTCTCTACAGCTTTCTTGACTTCAGGATCTAAGCCAGAGCTGCTATCAAAAAACTCCGGTGCTATCCCTAGGCGCATACCTTTAAGCGACTGAGTCTTGCCAAAGCCATTCTCAATCTCAGCTAGGTAATTCGGCACTGGATTTTTTATTGAGGTGCTGTCTTTAGTATCGTGACCAGCCATCGCTTCCATTAGTAGCGCGCAGTCTTTAACTGAATGAGTCATGGGACCAGCTTGATCTAAGCTTGATGCGAACGCCACTATGCCATAGCGCGAAACCCGGCCGTAAGTGGGTTTGAGCCCGACTATACCGCAGTAACTTGCTGGCTGTCTTATAGATCCCCCAGTATCTGTGCCGAACGCCAGCGGCGCGAAACGTGCAGCGACAGCAGCAGCAGAGCCCCCCGAACTACCACCGGGCACGCGTGAATAATCCCAGGGATTGCGCACGACTCCGTAAGCAGAATTCTCGTTACTAGAGCCCATCGCGAACTCATCTAGATTAGCCTTGCCTACTGGGATTGCGCCAGCATTAAGAACTTTATCGGTGATGGTTGCATTGTAAGTTGATTTGTAGCCAGCTAGCATTTTCGATGCTGCGGTAGTTTCTGTGCCAGTTAGATTAATCAGGTCTTTAACGGCGATTGGTGCGCCAGCCAGTATGCCCATCTCAGCGACTAGTTCTTGACTGTTCTTGGCGCCAAGATTAGCTAGTTTAGTATCTAGCGTTCGTGCTTGCTCTAGGGCTATATCCTGGCAGCCACTAATAAATGAATTAATTTCGCCATCATATTTGTTGATGCGCTCAAGAAACGATTTGGTGATTTCTGAGGCTGAGGCTTGCTTAGAGAGGAATAAATCTCTAAGTTCTAGGGCTGTTTTGCTGGATAAATCGCTCACGGGATAATATTTTAGCAGTACATTGAGTGTAAAATGTGTTATATTGATATATCATGACGCAAGGGGCAGGATTAATTTTTAAGCCTATTCCTGGAAGGGCTTTTCCAGGAGAGAAGTCGTTACGTCTTTCAGGTATAACTGAGTTTCCAAGAGGTAGAGTTCAAGTTTTAAGTGATACTCACTGGGCAGTTCCTGTTTCTCAGCATCACCTTTTGCATGATGACGATGATCTTCAACGTTATCTGCGCAAGATTAATGATGAACTTGCCTGTGCCGCCAATAATTCTTCTTTTGAAGTTTTGATCTTTAATGGTGATGCCTTTGAGATTACAGGATCTTGTGCTAGCTATGGTGATGGGCATTTCCCGTATCTTGCTGATGGTAGCTTGCATAAACCAGAGTTGACTAGGCAGGTTATTGCTGAGATTTTAAATTCTAATAATGCAGTCATAGAGCAATTGCAGCGTTTTTTGAGCGCGTCAGCTAATCATAGAATAGTTTTTGTTAAGGGTAATCATGATGCTTTTCTTGGTCTGGATTTTGAAGCTCAAAGTTTAATTAAGAAAAAGCTGACTGGTACAAATGATTCTGATCAGATTGCTTTTTGTTCTGAAATTGAAATCCCTGAGCTTAGATTTTATGCTCGTCATGGTCAAGATTTGGATAGTATCAATAATACTGCTCAGAAAGCGCTTAATAAAGGCGATCTACTCAATTTCATGGCTTATAGATTAAGCAAAATTGTTGTCGATGAAATCGGAAAGCTGCGCTCTAGCTTTGGATCTCAGGCTAAGACTTTGATTGATGAGTTTCAGCAACAAGTGGTGAGAATCTCAGATTTTAGACCTTTACCATCCTTCTGGCTTTATATGGAAATGCTAGTCGCGAAGTATGCATCCAAAGCTAGGACTATTCAAGGTTTGCCTGAAGCAATAGTGGCGGTTGGTAATAATTTTTATAATTCTTTTTATCAAATAGCAACTAATAAAGAAGTGATGCGAGAATTTGAGTCGCTTTATTGTTCGCCTTGGATTAGTAAGGTGTTTAGTGGAATTCCTCCAGCGCTTAAAGAGCGCTCACTTAGAAGTAGGTTCGCGCAAAAATTAATTACGCACTCCGCTGCAAAATTTCATGATTGGTTCTCCAGTAATAAACCTCAGCTAGAAATGGCGCTTAAGTTAGTTGCTACAAACCCTGATATAGACGTCGTCTCCTTCGGTCATACTCACAGACCTTCTGATGAGCGTGGCTCGTTACGTGATTTTACTGGCAAGGTGCGAGAGTATAGAGTTGTTAATACTGGAACTTGGGCGCCATCAATATTTGCAAGCCCGGTTGAAGGCTCATTAAGATTTTTAAGAGAGCAAAAAAACTCAGGAGTTCTTAGTATTGACTATAGTGCAGAAGCAAATCCAGAGGCTGTTTATAGAACTTCATTCTATTCTGCAGTCAAAACCAAATTATGATCTCTGATTCCAAGCCAATAATAACAAACCTGTAGTTGTGAGCGCTATAGCGGAGCAGGCTCCAAGTCGGGCAGCAGCCCCCATGGATGCAAAATCTGATTTCCAATCTTACGCAGCTCCGATAGCAGCAGCTCTTATGCTGGCTTTACTAGCAAAACCTATGTATAAAGGTTTGACTGGTAAAGACGAAGATTAAAACTAAAAGCTATTACTAAACAGCACTTCATCCAGCTTCAACTGCCCGCCCCTCTCCCTAGCTGGCTTGAGAGCTTTGCCGACTGTAACCATCATGCCGATAACATGATCATTAGGTAGTTCAATAATCTCAGCGACCTTAACAGGATCGAAACCTATCATCGGACAAGAATCGTAGCCCATGTCTTTAGCGGCGAGCATTAGGGTTTGCGCGGCTATGCCTACTGAGCGCATCGCTTCATCACGCTGCAACTGCTCGCGCCCCTCATAGAAATTACCTATCATCGGCACTAGAGTTTTGCATACATCCTCTGGGGCACTCGCCCAGTAGCGCTCTGGTTGCTTAGCCCAAGCCTGCAGGTCGGCGCATATAAGTACGGTGATAGACGCGTCAGTTACTTGCGCCTGATCCCAAGCTGCCGCGCGTAGCTGCTGCTTGACGCTGGCGTCAGTCACCACCACGAAACGCCAGTTCTGGATATTAAAAGATGTTGGCGAGAGAATTACCGTCTCGAATAATTCAGAGATTTCTTTTTCGCTTAATTTATGTCTCGGGTCGTAGTGCTTGATAGCGCGGCGCGAGCGGATGGTTTCTGTGGTTTGCATGGTAATTATTCTAGCTTAAAATATAAGCATATTCCTCTCGAGTAGGGAGTGTGTTTAAGAAATTCTGGTAACTTTTGTCATTATGATTTCTCTCATAACTTTGAGTTTAACAAGTAGTTCAGGTTCTTTATCTTTGTCTTTTTTGTATTCTGTGTACCTGTGTATAAATCGGGCTATTTCTCTCAGTTGTTTGTCTGTAGCATGTAAAGCAAAATGTTCAGCAATTAATTTGCTTAGTTTGATGTTGTTGTCTTCCTCGGCGTTTCTTACATTGTCAAGAAATCCTTGAAATTCACTGTAGTTGATGGACTTGTTCGCTCTTCTACACATTTCAGCATGGTCAAAACCATATCCAGCTAATTTATCTCCGCTTAAAAAATCAACCCAGTAAAACAACTCGCTATCTTTAGCTGCTTGTAGTCTTGCGCACAATTTTGTAATGGCATTTTTGGGATTAGATCTGAGATTTAGTTCAGTTGCAATGTAAGCATTGAAAAAGTCCGATCTAATCTTAGGTGGAATTATAATGTTCGTATCTTTAGATTCGTTGCTTACTTTAGGGGCGCAGGCTCTAAGTGAATTAGCGAAGACGTGTAATCTGTGAATCCTTTCACTAAGAGGAACAGATCTAACACTTTCAGCTAATGCATTCTCTTTTGTGGTAGTTTTCTTGAGCTTAACAGTTTTTGTTTGAGTGAATTTCTTAATTACTTGGTCGAGAAAATTAAGTACGCTGCTAAGTTCATCTCTTGAACAGTTTTGAGCAAGATGCATTGCGACAAAGCAGTTATTCTCCTTCTCTGCTCCAAGTTGACTTAGTCCAAGATTAGCTGTTTTCCAGTATCCTTCAAGTCCTTGGCAACCATTAATAAATCTTGACTGTAAATCTTTAGGTAGCGCTTCGTATAACTTAATGGCATGCGTAACGTTGTAACCGGGGTCACGATAATTCGGACTACCACAAAGAGCAGTAGTTAATAAACCTAGCTCTTCTTCATTATCTTCTGAAATTTTTGCTGCTTTTATTTTAGCCACTAATTGCTTTGCATTGAGCTCATCTTTTTGCTTTAATGCAAGCCTGAAATGAGTTTCAATGATATTTTTGACTTCGCTATCGAGTAATTTAATATGCATATTAACTATAATAACTTAGGACTAATAAACTCCACCACCTTGCAAACCACTTGCCCGCCTATTTTCAGCCACGCATGCCTGCCGTAGATAGTAGTCTCACTATCATCTAAGCCAAAAATACTAGCTAGTGTAGAGTTAGCTCTAAACATTTTTTTGAGATATTGCTTGAGCTTTATGTCGCTAGCATCAACCCGAATAAAGTTCATAACTTTGACCTCAGGTTTTGTAGCAGCCTGCTCAGCTGCTTCTCTGATGATTTTGCCAAAAGGCTCTTTGCCAGCTCTGATGCGCTCTATAACACCTTGGTATTTTCTAAGTTCTTTGGTCATCACTTCCATGGCGCCCATGAGTAATGGAGTTTTAGTCTTAGCGTCATGCAGATAAGTAATTCTTTTGCCTTGCTTGCGCTTAGAGCCAGCTGCAAAACCTTCTTGTTTTGCTAGCAGCACTGCTTCTATAGGATGTCCTTTATTCTCCCGAGTTATTCTCTCGGTCATGGTTGTTTCAGTGTTGCCTAGTATTTCTTGGGCTTTTACGTTATCTAAGTGTTGTGGACGAACCAATCTTTGCTGTAGCAGTGAGTAGTAGCCATATCTTCTTCTGTCTGGCTTTGCTTTCGGTTTTAGAGCAGCAACTGACATCTTAACCAGATAATATTACCACCACCAAACCTGTAAAGACGAGCTGTCGAGCTTTATATTTGTTTAGCACTTTTTAACCCACGAATATGCGCCCGGCTTGCTATTATTCAAATCCTCGACTCATTGAGTCGTCGCTTTCTGAAGAGTTTCAGCTTAATAAGCAGGAACCCTTCAACTAAGCTTGCGAAAGCTAAGCCTAGAAGAGACGATGCGGGGCCCGAGGCCAAAAGCCTCAAACCCCATTCAGAGTAGGAGCTGTAAACTGAAAACTGCATATTTGACGAAACAGAACAATTTATTGTTCTGTTTAGATAACTAGGTCTGATCTGAATTTAACTACAATTCTGTTAGTTAAATTCATACAGAAACACATATAACAAAATTGCACACTAAAGCAATTTTCTGAAAAAGGTGAAGATGAACTTTGAATGAGAGGAGAGAGCGTAAGCGATCGAGATTCAAACAAGGTTCTATAAAGAAAGAAAAGCTACTAAGTGCGTATGGTGGATACCTAGGTACAAGCAGCCGAAGAAGGACGTACAAGTCTGCGATAAGCTACGGGGAGCCGACAAGGGGCTTAGATCCGTAGATCTCCGAATGGGGAAACCCAGTGGCAGTTACATGCCATTACTCATAACTGAATACATAGGTTATGTAGAGGTAAGCTACTGAACTGAAACATCTAAGTAAGTAGAAGAAAAGAAAACAAATCAGTGATTCCCAAAGTAGCGGCGAGCGAAATGGGAAGAGCCCAAACCAACTAGCTTGCTAGTTGGGGTTGTAGGACCGCATCATGGGACTTGTTTAGTTAGTCGAACAGAGTTGAAAAGCTCGGCCATAGACGGTGATAGCCCGGTAAACCAAAACTAAATAAGCTCTAGCGGCACCTGAGTAAGGCGGGTCACGTGAAACCCCGTCTGAATCTGGCAGGACCATCTTGCCAAGGCTAAATACTGCTTGTAACCGATAGTGGACAAGTACAGTGATGGAAAGGTGAAAAGAACCCCTTGCGGGGAGTGAAATAGAACATGAAACCGTATGCATACAAGCGATCAGAGCACAATGTATTTGTGTGATGATGTGCCTGTTGAAGAATGAGCCGGCGAGTTAGTTTATCTGGCAAGGTTAAGGGTTAATACCTGGAGCCGTAGGGAAACCGAGTCTTAATAGGGCGATAAGTCAGATGATCTAGACCCGAACCCTGGTGATCTAGTCATGGCCAGGTTGAAGCGTGAGTAACATCACGTGGAGGACCGAACCGACTAATGTTGAAAAATTAGCGGATGAGTTGTGATTAGCGGAGAAATTCCAATCGAACTGGGAGCTAGCTGGTTCTCCTTGAAATGCGTTGAGGCACAGCGTCAAGTAATAATTTATCGGGGGTAGAGCACTATTTCGATAAGGGCTGGGATAACTGGTACCAAATCGAGTTAAACTCCGAATACCGATAATATGTTTCTTGGCAGTAAGACTACGAGAGATAAGTTCCGTGGTCAAGAGGGAAAGAGCCCAGACCGTCGTCTAAGGTCCCCAAATTATAGCTAAGTGATTAAGGAGGTGAAACTGCTCTGACAGCCAGGAGGTTGGCTTAGAAGCAGCCATTCCTTGAAAGAGTGCGTAATAGCTCACTGGTCAAGCGGTTTTGCGCCAAAGATCCACGGGGCTTAAGCTATATACCGAAGACACGGATTCTATGCATTAGCATAGAGTGGTAAAGGAGCGTTCCGTACGCCGTTGAAGTATGATCGAAAGAACATATGGAGGTATCGGAAGTGAGAATGTCGGCATAAGTAGCGAAAAGAAGAGTGAGAATCTCTTCCACCGGAATCCCAAGGGTTCCCACGTCAAGTTCGTCTACGTGGGGTTAGTCTGGACCTAAGGTGAGGCCGAAAGGCGTAGCCGATGGATATCAGGTTGATATTCCTGAACTAGTAAATAATCGTTATCATCAAAGTCGTGACGCAGAAGGCTATACGGCGGGGATTATTGGATTTCCCTCCAAGCGCGTAGATAGAGAATATAGGTAAATCCGTATTCTTGTTTAATTGAGACGTTATGGTTAGAGCCCACGGGCTCGAAGCTGTAGATGCCACGCTGACGAGAAAACCGGCGTTGAGAGATTATTTATTACCAGTACTCGAAACCGACACAGGTGGGATGGCAGAGAATGCTAAGGTGCGCGAGCTAATTCTCTATAAGGAACTCGGCAAAATGCTTCCGTAACTTAGGGAGAAGGAAGGCCACGGTAGGGTCGAAAGTCTTCGCGACTTGAAAGCCCGAGGTGGTGACACAAACTAGTCCCAAGCAACTGTTTAACAAAAACACAGCTCTGTGCAAACTCGAAAGAGGAAGTATACAGGGTGACGCCTGCCCGGTGCTGGAAGGTTAAGAGGTGAGGTTAGTCGCAAGACGAAGCTTTAAATCGAAGCCCCAGTGAACGGCGGCCGTAACTATGAAGAAATCCGTTGTAGTTACGAAAATAAATTTGGCTATATGCTGGAACGACTCAGAATCTTGAGGTACTCATATATAAGTATGATATAATATTTAGTATGAGTGACAATCCTACAAGTGGAGTTAATCAGCAGGAAAGGCTTAATTACAGTTCTAACTTTTCGTCATTTCTCGCAGGATTTATCGAAGGAGAAGGTTCTTTATGCGTAAGCATCAAGAAAAAATCTACAGGTAAATTGAGCGGATATTTTTTAAGTCCGGAATTTTTCCTCTACCAGCACCTAAGTGGTTTGGAAATTTTACGAATGGCAAAAGAATATTTTGGTGCAGGTGATATTTCACCTAAACCGGGAAACGAAAAAGTTATGGTGTACAGGATAGGTTCTTCAAATGTCCTCAAGACAAGGGTAATACCATATTTTGAAGAATACGTAATCCCGTTCAGTTGTAAGCGAGAAACGTTCTATTCTTTTAAGCGTGTGCTTGAAATGATGGAGCAAGGTCTACATAGAACCCCTCAGGGTTTTATGAATGTACTTGAAATCGTCTACAAAATGAACCCACACTCTAAAGGTAAAAAACGAAAGTTAACTTTAGATGAACTGAAATCAAGAATCCTCAGAGACTACATGCCAAACGGTCAATCACATAATCCAGTGTTTGACTGATGATATAGTCCGAACTTCATGGCGACATGAAGAGCTGAATAGAAATATTCAGTCGCTGTTTCGGTAACGAAGCAGTAGTAACATAAAGAACGGTCCTAAGGTTTTTGGAATTGGTATGCGCAAGTATACTTTAACGCTAGCCTTAGTAAAATCGAACTATATGCGGGAAACTCCTAAAGCGTCTGGTACTCATTAGATCGCAAGATCTGAAAGTAAAAATCTAGACGATGAGTGGTAAAACACAAAATGGACAATCCGCAGGAAAGACTTGAGATTAACATCTCAAGAATCCTCAGAGACTATACGTTCGACTCTAATCAAGTTCACAGTTGTAATAAATCATAAATCGATTAGAGAAGATAGAGTCCAACTGCTATAGAAATGTAGTGGATCAATTGAGCGAAATTCCTTGTCAGGTAAGTTCTGACCCGCACGAAAGGCGTAATGATTTGGGAACTGTCTCGTAGAGAAGCTCGGCGAAATTGGAGTGGCTGTGAAGATACGGCCTAGGCATGCCAGGACAGAAAGACCCTATTGAGCTTTACTGTAGGTTTGTAGTGAACGCGGGATTTGGTTGCGTAGCATAGTTGGGAGAATTTGATATTATGGTTTCGGCTGTAATTGATTCATCAGTGAAATACCAATCTTCTTAATCCTTCGTTCTAACAGTTACCATTATCTGGTAGCTGGACACTGCATGTTGGGCAGTTTGACTGGGGCGGTCGCCTCCTAAAGAGTAACGGAGGTGTGCAAAGGTATCCTCAGGTTGGTCGGAAATCAACCATTGAGTGTAAAAACATAAGGATGCTTGACTGCAAGATAGACATATCGCGCAGGTAGGAAACTAGGCTTTAGTGATCCGGCGGTTCCACATGGAAGGGCCGTCGCTCATCGGATAAAAGTTACCATAGGGATAACAGGCTGATCTCCCCCAAGAGTCCACATCGACGGGGAGGTTTGGCACCTCGATGTCGGCTCGTCACATCCTGGAGCGGTAGTACGTTCCAAGGGTTCGGCTGTTCGCCGATTAAAGTGGCACGCGAGCTGGGTTCAGAACGTCGTGAGACAGTTCGGTCCATATCCGGCATGTCCGTAAGAGAATTGAGTGGAGTCTTTCCTAGTACGAGAGGACCGGAAAGGAGGAACCTCTAGTGTACCTGTTATCGCGCCAGCGGTAGACGCAGGGTAGCTATGTTCCGAGAGGATAAGTGCTGAAAGCATCTAAGTACGAAGCCCACCACAAGATTAGTTCTCTCATCGTAAGAGTAAGTCCCCATGTAGATAATGTGGTTGATAGGTTGCTTGTGTAATTGAAGTGATTCATTTAGCTAAGCAATACTAATCGGACGAGGGCTTTTTTTCTTTTTCTTTTTTAAGAAAATTGATTAATGTGCAACTAGAGAATCTGCTGAGAAACTATGTTTCGAAGCATGATTCGCAAACACATTGTGTTTCTAATTGTTCATGAGGAATAAAAAGTCAGACCTAATATTGAAAAGTCAAAATATGCAGTTTTTAGTTTACCTAATATAATTATTAGCCCTGTCGAAAGTCAGGGCTTTTTTTTATTAATATCTTTTACCTGAATACCAAGCTAGGTCACTTGGCTTAGCGCATGATGATGCCATTGTGAGCCAAAGCAGTCCATAGTAAAAGCTCTACTTCAGACTAGCTATAAACCCAGCTAGAAAGCTGTCTAGGATTGCACTTGTCGAGCCGCCCTTAACGGTAGAGAGCTTCTGTGTTAGAGCTAGGCTGGCTATACCATGCACGCTTGCCCAGAGCACTTGTGATTGGATGCGCGCTTCTTTATGGCAGCCAGTATAGCGGTAGAGAACTTCATCGAGATCTTTGAATATAGCTTCTACTGTTTCTGAGTACCATTTGGGTAGTTGTTGGTTCTCGCTGTAACTTAGTTCGTAGATAGCGCGCCAGCGTTTAGGGTTGCGGCGAGCGTAGTCCATATAAGCATGAGCGATATTCTCGATTGCGTTTTTGTTGCCTTTAGAGCTGCTGATAGCCTTGCTGATAGCAGTATGGATTTCACTAAGAGTGTTAGCGTTGATGCGCAGTATCAGCTCATCTATGCTCGAGAAAAATATATAAATACTGCCGGGGGTGTAGCCGATCTTGGTGGCGATCTTGCGGGCGCTAACACCGCTTGCGCCTTCTTTAACTAGCATGGCTTCAGCGGTTTTGATGATTAATGCTTCAAGTTGTTCGCGTTTAAGTTCGCTGCGTCTAGCCATACCTAGGCTATTATAACCTATAAATATACGCTGTTCAATTAGCTGCCGTTGTTTGTGTTTTGCGCTCTGGGCAAGGGTTTTGCCCTGTCTTGGGACTGCTCTGTTGTAATTATACGGTGTTGAATTATTAGTAATAATTAATAAATCTCGGCTTGCAAGTCTAGTCTTGGGTTAATTGAACGGTGTATAATTATTGGTAATTAAACAGTGTTTAATTAAAAGGATTGATATGAATGCTGGAGCGGTTTTGGTTTTAGTTCCAGTCTTGTTAATTGCTGGTGTGCTTGTCTTAGGAGCGATAGCGGTGATAGGTTCGCTACTTTCTGCTGGTACTAGCAGCGCCAGCAGCTACTCTGCCCCATCTCGAGTGGCTGTTAAATCTCAGCTCGATGAGAGCTATGGACCCAATTATGAGCTGGCTCAAGACTTAGAGACTTATGGTCCTCCAGAGCTTGTTGTTAGCGAGCCCTATGAGCAGGATTTGGCTGCAGTTGCATAGTATGTCGCCTACTGATCTAGTCGTGATAGCGCAAACTTTACGCATCTGCTATTTGCGGTTAAAATCTAGGCTATGGACGATAAGCAAATACTTCTAATCGGAGCAGGGGTAACT
>Ga0172367_10003167_pt1 | contig 21771 bp, 18 predicted proteins | sample Lak10m_FD_114542 | JGI IMG/M metagenome (GOLD analysis project Ga0172367, IMG submission 114542) | Freshwater microbial communities from Kabuno Bay, South-Kivu, Congo - kab_022012_10m | ecosystem: Environmental > Aquatic > Freshwater > Lake | place: Democratic Republic of the Congo: South-Kivu... | reverse complement strand
CGATCGTTACTGCAACAGTTGCATTGATCCGTTCACGATTCCCGTGTTATTCGGCTATCGATGCAATGGATGCGCTGGTCTCAACTGCTGACGACATCGAAAGCGTTGGTACGAACAGTACCTATGCAGGAAAGATCGGAAAGCGGGTGAATGCGCTGGCCGCTGTGCAATTGCCAGAATGCATTACGGTTGGAACTGATGAACGATTGAACGAAATTGACTTTGGCGTTTATCCTAACCCGAACAATGGATTGTTCAGCATTCGAATGCCAGACAACGATTCATTCGATCTGACAGTCGTGGATGGCAATGGAAAGACAGTCCACAGTTCACGATCATTTAAAGGCCTAACCGATCTGAGTCTCGACCTTTCATCCGGAATTTATCTCGTTTCGATCACGAGAAACGGAGAAGTGCTGGGCACCAAGCGTTTCAATGTGATCCGCTAAGCTGATCGAGAAGTTCCTCCAGCATTTTCCGATCGTTGCTCAACCGCGGCACCTTGTGCTGACCGCCCAGTTTGCCTTTCCGCTTCAGCCAAGTATAAAATGTCCCAGTTGGAACAGCCCTGACCTTTGGTCTTTGCAGAATTAGATTCTTGTAACGCTTGGCTTCGTAATCTGAGTTGATGGTACATAAAGTCGAATCGAGAAGGTCGGTGAATTGCTCGAGATCAATTGGTTCCCTACTGAACTCTATCAGCCATTCGTGCGCTCCTTTCTCGCCTCCTTCCAAATAATGAGGTGCGGCCGTGTAATCAGTGATCAATGCTCCAGTACGTTCACACGCCAATTTCAGAGCGTTCTCGGCATTGTCAATGATCAGCTCTTCGCCAAACGCGTTGATGAAATGTTTGGTACGGCCAGTTATCTTGATGCGATATGGTGCAAGCGAAGTGAACATGACCGTATCACCGATCCTGTAACGCCAAAGGCCACCGTTAGTGCTGATGACCAACGCATAATTACGGTCAAGTTCCACTTCTTTGAGTCCGATGGTTATCGGTTCCGCATCATCCCAATTCTCCAAAGGAATGAACTCATAGAAAATACCGTAGTCGAGCATCAGCAGCAGCGAATCGTCATGTGGCCTGTCCTGAATGCCGAAAAAACCCTCTGATGCGTTGTAGGTTTCCATGTATCGGATTCCGTGTCCGCCAACAATTTCTCTGAACTGGTTGCGATACGGAATGAAACTGACCGCTCCATGGAAGAACACCTCGAGATTGGGCCATACGTCCAAAATTGTTTTTGCACCGGTGATCTGTAGTACGCGTTGCAGCAACACCAATGTCCAAGACGGAACTCCCTGAATGTTCGTTATATCCTGACCGACCGTCTGTTTGGCCATTTCCTCGATCTTCGATTCCCACTCGTCCATCAGCGCTACGCGCAACTTCGGGGTTCTGTATAGTTCTGCCCAAAGTGGAAGATTCTGAATGAGCACGGCTGAAAGATCACCGTAATAACTCTTCTGGTTGAACTGATTTATCTGATGGCTACCTCCTATCGAAAGTCCTTTGCCCGAGAACAGCCTCGTATCAGGAAAATTCTGACAGTAAATGGAAATCATGTCCTTTCCACCTTTGAAATGGCAATCTTCCAACGACTCCTGACTCACTGGAATGAACTTGCTTCTGTCACTGGTTGTTCCAGACGATTTAGCGAACCACTTGATCTCGGTTGGCCACAGAATATTCGGTTTTCCTTCCATCATCTGCTGGATGGTAGGCTTCAGAGAATCGTAATCCTGCAGCGGAACGGCAGACCTGAAATCCGTAACGTCTCTAATGGTGGAAAATCCATGTGCTACACCGAATTCCGTTCTGGCTGCCGTAGCCAATAGGTCGTTAAGTGTTTCCAGTTGAACTTCGTGCGGGTAACGGAGAAAAAGTTCGCGCTGTAGCATGCGCTTCTTCATTAACCATGTGAGCACCGAATTCAGCATGCCTTGATGTTCTGATACAAAGAAAAGACCCCTGCCGAGTTTTCGACAGGGGTCTTCATGGTTCTTGACAGAACAATATCAGTCTATATAGATCTGGAATGGCAAACGTGCCTGAACACCTTCCATGTTCATTAGTTCCTCTACATCTTGCACATATTGGTAGTAATGACCCAAACGATGCTTTAGCAAAGCTTCTTCGCCTTTGCCGGTAATGTCAGCAATGATCTGCTCCATTGGGTCTTTCTGCGATGGATATTCTACCACGCGGTAGTATTCAACTTTAGCCATTCCGGCTGCAATGGAAATGGCATCATCCACACCTCCTAGCACATCTACAAGGCCTATCTGAAGTGCATCTTCCCCACTCCAAACACGTCCTTGACCAATGCTATCGATCTGCGCAGTGGTCATACCACGACCATCGGCCACTTTCTGTATGAATGTGAAGTAAATCTCATTCACACCCTGCTGGATGATGCTTCTTTCAGCCTCGGTAAGCGGACGAAGCGGAGTTCCGAGGTCAGCAAACTTGTTGGTCTTCACCGTGTCAACTGTGATTCCAAGTTTGTTGTTCAACATTTTCTGCGCATTCATAAGCACCCCGAACACACCAATGGAACCAGTGATGGTATTCGGCTCGGCAACAATGGTGTCGGCAGCACACGATATGTAATAGCCTCCCGAGGCAGCCACATCACCCATGGAAACAACCACCGGCTTCTTCTCACGCGCCAAAACAACCTCGCGCCAGATGACATCCGAAGCAAGGGCGCTTCCACCTGGACTGTTCACACGTAGAACGATCGCCTTCACTTTTTCATCTTCACGTGCCTTGCGTATCTCTGCAGAGATCTTTTCAGAACCGATCGTCTCATCATCGCCCTCACCACCTTCTATTCCTCCAACGGCATAAACCAAAGCAATGTGGTCTTTCTTCTCTGACCTAGCATCTTCATCTTTCGGAGCGGGTGCATCCTTATACTTGGCAAGACCAATGAAATTGATCTTTCCATCTTCCTCTTCTATTGAAAGGCGAGTTCTCAGATTGGCCAGAACCTGATCCTTATAGATCAGGGCATCTACCAACCCGTTGTCCAACGCGTCTTTAGCGTTCTGAATGGTACCGTCAGACGCCATCTTCTGAAGCTCCGCACTTGTCTTTCCTCGTGAAGCGGCAATTCCATCAACCATGATGTTCCATAGGTCACCCAAATAGGTCATCGTCTGCTCACGGTTCGCCTCACTCATCTTATCGAGCATCAATGGTTCAACTGCACTCTTGAATTTCCCATAACGGATGATCTGAGGCTCAACTTCCAACTTTTCGAATGCACCCTTAAGGAACATCAGCTGAGCACCTAACCCGCGCCATTCCACCATTCCTTCCGGATTCAACCATATTTCATCAGAAACAGAAGCCAGATAGAAGCCCTTCTGTGTATAGATCTCACTGTAGCTGACGATCCACTTGCCGCTTTCTTTGAATTTCAGCATCGCATTGCGGATCTCCTCAACCGTTGCCATCCCTGCTTCAACACCGGAAATGTCGAGGTAAATACCCTTTATCTTATCGTCTTTCGCGGCATTTTCAAAGATCTTGCGGATGTCATTGAGCCCGACTGATGGCTTTGACTTGAATGTGGCCGGATCGAAGTTACCGAACGGACTGCTCAGGCCACGTTCCTTGATCTCGAAGTCGAGATTCACATGCAGCACCGAATTATCCTTGACCTCAACGGTTTTGGAATCACCCATAGCAGCTCCAATGCCAGCGAGGATCGCAAAAAGTAGAATAATGCCTAACACCAGCCCCAAAGCACTGGCAAACATGAACTTGAAGAATTGTCCCATAATGAGTTTTTAATTTGAACGGCAAAAGTAGTAACCGATACTAAAGCACGACAGCCCATCTGTTATCAATTGTTAAATCCAACCTGTCGAATTGCACTGCACAGCCTCTCGTTGAGGCTATATTTGCCACCATGTCAAACGAGAAGTATGTGCTTCTATTGGGTTCAAACTTGGGCGACCGCCATCATTATTTGGCAGAAGCTCGAACTCGAATTGACGTCAAAATTGGTCGAATTATTCGTTGTTCTTCCATCCATGAAACAGAACCTTGGGGATTCGATGCGGAATCCAGTTTTCTGAATCAAGCCGTTCTTATCGAAACCTCGCTCCAACCACTCGAAATTCTTGATCGAATCCATTTGATTGAAGAATCGCTCGGCAGGAAACGAATTGAGGGAACGTATCAATCTAGAACCATCGATATTGATATTCTCTGCGCAGAGCATTTGGCGCACAATTCTGATTCCCTTGAGATTCCGCATCCGCTGCTTCACCATCGTTTATTTGCTCTGGAACCTTTGATTGAACTTACCCCAAATTGGATTCATCCTCAATTCGACACAACCTACCAAGCACTTTTAACCGACCTCAGGTCAAAATCTACAGTCACAACGATCTGATCCAACATGTCACGGCCGTCCGAATACGAATATGTGGTCATTGAAGGGAACATTGGCTCAGGCAAAACGACCCTTTCTAAACTGCTGGCTGAACGTTGGGGCAGTAGACTGATGTTGGAAGAATTCAAAGACAACCCTTTCCTTCCTAAATTCTACCAAGACCCGAAGCAACACGGATTTGCCTTGGAATTGAGTTTCCTGGCGGAAAGGTATCATCAGAAGCGTAATGAATTGAACAGAACGGACCTGTTTCACCCTGGGTTGGTCTGTGACTACTCATTTGCCAAATCGTTGGTGTTTGCCAGAATAAACCTCGATACCGATGAATTCGAACTTTATCAGAACTTGTTCTCCATTATTCACGGCAGGTTGCCAAAACCCGACCTTCTGGTGTTCCTCTACTGCAGCCCTGAGAAATCGCAACGACAGATAAGGAAGAGAGGTCGCGAATACGAGCAGGAAATTGACCTCAACTACCTGAACAGGATCAATCAAGGCTATCTTGATTACTTCAAACAACAGCAGAATGGCAGAATCGTAACGATAGACACTGAAAACCTTGATTTCGTGAAATCTGAATCTGACCGTATGAAGGTTTTTGAGTCGATTGAATCGCGTCATCCGATAGGACATTCTATTGTTCGACCATAAAATGCGATGAATTTGACCGAATATTTTTGTATTTCACAACAAAAGCTAACTTTGCGCACAATTCCGAACCAACAGGAAGTCGTAATTAAGAAGAACGAATACTACAAACAACCACTATCAATATGAAGAAGAGTCTACTCTTAATCGCAGTTTTAGGCCTGGTGTCCAGCCTGACCTTTGGCCAGACCAAGAAGAAGTTCAATTATTTCTCCATCGGTCTACACGGTGGTTGGACCCAATTCTACGGAGATATTCGTCAATATGACTTTGGATTCACAAAAGAAGGTTCAGATTGGAAAAATGGTGCCGGTGGCGGTTTCATCAATTACCAGTTGAACCCAGTTATTGGCTTCAACGTGAATGTAATGGGAGGAACACTGGGTGGCAGCAAAAGGACTGTGGGCAGTCCTAATGGGGCGAACCAGAATGTACGCTTCAAGGCGACTTTCATTGATTACACAGTTAATACCACTGTGAATTTTGTGAACCTGATGTATTCGGATAGAACGAAAGACAGAATCTTTACTTCGTACATCACTGGCGGTATCGGATTTGTTTCTTTTAGAACGGCAAAATACCGTCTGTATGGCAAGGATTCCGGTGAATTCATTTCTGGATTCGGTTACGAGAATAAGGGACAGGATAAAGCTAAGATGACTACTGAGCTAGTACTGCCAGTAGGCCTTGGTGTCAAATTCAAGCTTTCCCGCAGATTTGACATTGGTCTTGAGTACACTCAGCGTTTCGCAATAGCTTCTGATAAACTTGACGCGACTGTTGCTGGTAAGAAAGGAAGCGATGGTTACGGATATTTCAACGCGTTTGTCAACGTTAAATTCGGAAAGCAAACAGACTCGAAAGAATGGGTCAACCCGTTCCAAGCACTCAATCAGAACATGGCCGATCTTCAAGCAAATGTTGATGGTTTGGCGAAAGATGCCGATGGTGATGGTGTATCTGACATCTTCGATAAGGAAGAAAACACTCCAGCTGACGTTGCAGTAGATGGAAGCGGCCGTGCATTGGATACTGATGGTGATGGTGTTCCAGATTACTTGGATGCAGACCCTTTCACTACCAAAGGTGCTCGTGTTGATGAGAACGGTAAAGAACTTGACTCTGACAATGATGGTGTTGCAGACAGCCAAGATGTAGAGCCAAATACTGCAGCTGGAGCTCTTGTGAACTTCCAAGGAAAGACGATTACATTGGAAAGCGCTGGTGGTTCTTCTTCTTCTTCTTCAAGTGTAAATGTATCAGGTGGCCTTCCTTCCATCTACTTCAAGGTCAACAGCTCGCGTATCGATTACTGGTCTAGCTACGACAGATTGGCTGAAGTTGCCAAAGTGATGAAAGCTGACAGCAAGATCAAAGTGAAAGTGGTAGGAAGCGCAGATAAGACAGGTGCAGAAGATTACAACACTTCACTCGCTGAGAAGCGTGCACAAGCAGCTGTTGATCATTTGGTTAAAATCTATGCGATCGATGCCGCAAGATTCACTGTAGTAAGTGATGGAGAAGCTAAGCCTTTGTCAGTTGATGATGAAGCCTTGAACGTGAACAGAAGAGTTGACTTCATAATCGTCAAGTAATCTGAAAAAAGATAGAAAAGAAAAGGGTCTGGAATTCCAGACCCTTTTCCTTTTGTACCCAGATCAAGTTAACTGAAAACACGAAAAGCTTCCCACAGAACTATTCCAGCACTTACTGAAACATTCAACGAGTGCTTTGTTCCGACCTGAGGAATTTCAATGAATCCGTCACAATGGTTAAGCACAGAATCTTCAATGCCACCGACCTCATTTCCAACAACTATCGCGATTTTCGATTCGTAACTGGGCTTCCATTCAGAAAGAGAAACACTTCCGTGTACCTGTTCCACACCATAAACCTTGGTTTTTTCTTGCTTAAGGGCCTTAATTCCATCTAACGTAGTTGGGAAATACCGCCATCTCACCGATTCAGTGGCACCAAGTGCCGTTTTCTGAATTTCGCGATGTGGCGGACAAGCCGTTATTCCACACAGATAAATCTCCTGAACACCGAACGCGTCAGCCGACCGGAAAATTGAACCGATGTTGTGCAGACTTCTGATATTGTCAAGGACAACAATGATGGGCAGTTTATCCGAGTCCCGAAATTGACTAACTGAAAGTCTTTCAAGCTCTGCCATGGTCCGTTTGGCTACAAACTTCTCCTCGTCCATCTTCATATTACATAGGAGCGCATAATCGATTGGTTAACTTAGCGCGACCACGAAAATACCTATCCTTTGGCCAAGCATTCAGATACCGAGACCCCTTTGATGAAGCAGTACAATGCCATCAAGGCCAAGTATCCTGATGCTGTTCTTCTGTTCAGGGTTGGAGATTTCTATGAGACCTTCGGTGAAGATGCCATCAAGGCCTCGAGGGTGCTTGGAATCGTATTGACAAAACGAGCAAACGGCAAGGCCTCACACATCGAGCTTGCCGGGTTTCCTCATCACTCGTTAGAATCATATTTACCCAAATTGGTGCGAGCTGGATTTCGTGTTGCCATTTGCGACCAGCTGGAAGACCCGAAGTTGGTTAAGGGAATTGTGAAGCGTGGCGTTACTGAGCTTGTGACCCCAGGTGTTGCTTTGAACGACAATGTTCTGGAGCAACGTTCGAACAATTTCCTCTGCAGCATCCACTTTGGGGCAGATTCATTCGGCATAGCTTTTCTCGACATGTCCACTGGTGAATTTCTGCTGGCTCAGGGAGATGAAAGCCACATTCGGAAGCTCGTAAAGAACTTTTCACCCAGTGAAATTCTATACCGCAGAGGTGTTCGTAAGCAATTTGCAGAAATGTTCGGTGATTCATTCTGTTCCTTCAGTATGGAAGATTGGGTTTACACACACCAGTTTGCAAACGAATCGCTGACGGAACACTTCGGCACTAAAAACCTGAAGGGCTTTGGCGTGGAAAACCTCCAGAATGGAATAATAGCAGCTGGTGCGGCACTGCAATATCTTCTTGATACACAGCATAAGGACAGATCGCACATTAGAACGTTGTCCAGAATTGATGCGGACAAGTATATGTGGATAGATGGCTTCACTGCCGCTAATTTGGAATTGTTGCGTCCAAATCAGACCAATGGAAAATGCCTTCTGGACGTTTTGGACAGGACAATAAGTCCAATGGGATCAAGGCTGATGAAGCGGTGGGTAGCATTTCCGTTACGTGAACCGTCAGAAATTTCGAAGAGAACTGAAGCTGTTGACTATTTCCTGAAGCATGAAGCTTCTTCTGCAAGCATCGAAAAAGCACTCGAACAATCGGGCGACATTGAACGGATGGCATCAAAATTGGCCACAGCCCGAATAAACCCGCGTGAACTGCTCAGTTTAAGGCGTTCACTTGAACAGGTTCCACCTATTAAAGAAGCCCTGAAGCATTCTTCTTGTGGCACTTTACAAAGGACAGCAGATCGCTTAAACCCCCTGTCTTCAGTCGTTCTAATGATTCAGAATGGCATTTCTGACGATGCGCCAATCTCAATTTCAAAAGGTTCGGTCATTAAAAAAGGTTACTCCGATGATCTGGACGAGTTGCGAGACATCGCATATTCTGGCAAAGACAGATTGCTTGAAATACAAAAACGCGAAGTAGACCTAACAGGTATCACCAGCTTGAAGATCGGTTTCAACAACGTTTTTGGTTATTATCTGGAAGTGACAAACGCTCACAAGGATAAGGTCCCAAATAATTGGATCCGAAAACAAACGTTGGTGAATGCCGAACGGTACATTACGCCCGAGCTGAAGGAATACGAGGAAAAGATATTAGGTGCCGAAGAGAAGATTGCGGCTTTGGAAAGTTCGCTGTATACCAACATCGTCAACGAACTGACTGCGCACATTGGGGTAATTCAGGAAAACTCTCAGGCCCTAGCGCAACTCGATTGTTTGTTGTCCTTCGCAAAGGTCAGTTCAGAGAACGATTACGTAAAACCGCAAATGGTTGACGAAGCACTCATTGAGATAAAAGATGGCCGTCATCCAGTGATCGAGCGTTCGATGCCCATTGGAGAATCGTATGTTGCAAACGATGTTTACTTACACAACGAAAATCAGCAGATCCTGATCATAACCGGACCGAACATGTCGGGTAAATCGGCTCTGTTACGGCAGACTGCTTTGATAGTGATCATGGCACAGATAGGGTGCAATGTGCCGGCAAAGGCTGCCACCATTGGGGTTGTCGACAAGGTATTCAGCCGAGTAGGTGCTTCTGACAACTTGGCACAGGGCGAATCGACTTTCATGGTAGAAATGAATGAGGCCGCCAGCATTCTCAATAATATGACCTCAAGAAGCCTTGTCATATTGGATGAGATCGGTCGTGGAACCAGCACGTATGACGGCATTTCAATTGCCATGTCAATTGTGGAATTCATGCACGAAAGCAACCGGGCAAGGCCAAATGTGCTTTTCGCCACGCACTATCATGAATTGAATGAACTGGAAAAGCGTTTCCATCGTGTTATAAACTATCACGTAAGTGTGAGGGAAGTAGGCAAAAAGGTGGTCTTTCTGCGAAAATTGCTTCCAGGAGGAACAGAACACAGTTTCGGAATACATGTTGCGAAAATGGCCGGTATGCCTACGCTTGTGGTAGAACGCGCCAAGGAAATAATGACACAACTGGAAGATGCACACTCACCTTCCGAGCCTAAATCAAACACCGTCAAGAAAAAAGACATTGGAATGCAGTTGAGCTTCTTCCAACTGGACGACCCGGTTTTAGAACAGGTCCGTGAAGAAATTTCCAAACTTGACATTGACACACTGACGCCTGTTGAAGCTCTTCTGAAATTACACGAGATAAAAAAATTGATCATCAGAAGTTAGGCTTTGGTGAAAAGGGAAATTATTTAGATTTGCACTCCATTTTTGCGAGAATAGCTCAGTTGGTAGAGCACGACCTTGCCAAGGTCGGGGTCGCGGGTTCGAATCCCGTTTCTCGCTCACAGAAGAAAATCCTCCTTAGGGAGGATTTTCTTTATGGGCCCGGGTGGTGGAATTGGTAGACACGCAGGACTTAAAATCCTGTGGCCATTGCGGCCGTACGGGTTCGATTCCCGTCCCGGGTACCAATTCTTCAAATGACGATCGACCTTCGAAGTGATACGGTAACTGTTCCTGATCGGGCCATGCTTGATTTCATGTTGTCGGCCAAAGTTGGAGACGATGTATTCAAGGAGGATCCAAGCGTCATCGAACTCCAGAATGTCGCAGCGGACATGTTCGGAATGGAAGCATCGTTGTTCTGCCCAAGTGGGACGATGACCAACCAGATCGCCATCAAACTGCACACTCAGCCTGGTGACGAGGTGGTTTGCGAGTCTGGAGCTCACGTTCACTACTATGAAGGTGGCGGAATTGCATTCAACTCCGGTGCTTCAGTAAAAACCATCGATGGTGTACGAGGTGTATTTTCAGCTCAACAGTTAAAGTCTGTGTTGCGGCCCGATAATGTTCATTATCCGCGCACATCTTTGGTTTGTGTTGAAAACACCTGCAACCGTGGTGGCGGCAAAGTTTTCGGACTGAATACCATTGCAGAGATAAGGTCGGTCTGCAACGAAAATGGATTGAAGCTTCATCTTGATGGCGCACGGCTTTTCAATGCCATTGTGAAAGAGAAGTCATCCCCAAAAGAATATGGAAAACTGTTCGATACCATTTCAATCTGCCTAAGCAAAGGACTTGGAGCCCCTGTAGGTTCCTTATTACTTGGTTCCACTTCGGATATAAGGAAAGCCCTACGAATCCGCAAGGTTTTCGGAGGAAGCATGCGCCAGGCGGGGTATATGGCTGCTGCTGGCATTTACGCACTGGCGAATAACGTTGATGCTCTGAGCAAAGACCACGAATTGGCAACATCCATCGCACGTCTACTTACCTCATCACCTGCCGTAGATTCCATTCTTCCTGTTGAAACCAACATCATAGTATTTCAACTGGTGGACCAAGTATCAACAATCAGATTCCTTACTCACCTGAACGAAAATGGAATTCAAGCATTTGAGGTTGGGCCGAACAGTATCCGGTTTGTGACCCATCGATGCTTACCGGAAAACACACTGCATCTAATTAAGGATGCGATTGAACGGCTCATCGTCTGATCTTCGAGTCGACCCATTTGTCAATTCTGACGATCTCTGGCCCTGTAGGATTCCATTCGTAGCCTTCGGACTCTGTGAGACAGAGCTGTAACGACTCCATTGAGCGATCGGAAAGTTGTTCGAAATCAAGTTCCTTTCGTAATAAATTAGAAATGATGTCGATAAAGGCTTTGGTGCGTAGACTTGAAAGTTCGCTATGACGAGTTAGAAATTTTCTGGTCGTGTCAATTTTGAACTGTAGCCATTCTTCGTCTTTCTGCTCAATGAGGATGAGCATCTCGAGCATTCTGAACTGTACGTTCCATTCATCTCGTTGGCGCATCAGGTATCCATCTTGATTCAATGCCTTGAAGGCTTCATCGATGTTGCCTGCCAAAAACTCGATACTCGATTGAATAAAAAGCCAACGCGGCACTAATTGCTCACGCGCCTTTATACGTGGATGCTTTAGCGCCTTTTCAACCTGCAACAGGCCATTAACCGTATCGCCAAGTGCAGCATAAGCCTGCGCCATGAGTTCCAAGGTGGTAAGCCTGTTGAATCCATTCTGAGGAAACAACTGAGCGGCTTTAGCAAGTGACGCTATCGACTCGTGATAATCGCGAACCAAAAGGTAAGTTAGACCTAAGGATTGACTGGCTCCGGCAATGTTGTTCTTAGACCGGACTGAAGGGCTTTTCTCAATCAACTCCAAAAATTCCTTGCCCAACCGAAGTGCCTCAGGGTAATTCTTCTCCTTCATTTGCTTTTCCACATCGGCCATATAATACCAAAACCCAACGCGACCAGTTTGCGAATTCTTGTAAAGCGCTTTCAATTCATCCACAATTCTCTCTTCGGCCCCTTCAGCCTCATCTTTAAGCAATCGGTCCTTGAGTTGAGGCAAGCTGATTACAAATGACAACTCCTCGGCACGAAGTATGTCCGATAGGCTATCCAATTCAGTTCTTAAATTCTTGTTTATCTCCAACAACTCATCAGCGTTGGTCTGACCATACAGTGCCTCGCGGATCACATGGTTTATAAGCAGCAATTCAGCAGAGAGCTCATATTCTTTGGCCAAAGCCCTTGCGGAATCCAATATCCGAGCGCCTTCCTCTTTTGCCCCTCGGAAAATGAGTACGTAGGCCTGTGAAAGCTTTCGCCAGCACTCATATGTGGCTGCGCGATTCGCCTGAGCAATACGCTTGGACGATTCCTTGATCAACAGCACGCTTAGGATATCATCGCGTAACCGTCTTTTCAAATGCGAGAATGAAGAATCGGAAGAACCTGGACAAGCAAGTTTCCTGAGCTCATACTCACTGCGATCCTGCCCAGAATCAATTGCCTTGAAAAGCTGAAGTCTCAGCGCATCCTCTGAGTTGACCTTTCGTGTAAGAAGGTGTTTCAATAGGCGCTTTTCACCTGGACGAAGGACTTTAATGATACTCTTCAGGTCTTCCACGCCCAAAGTTGCTAATTCCACACCACCGTTCGTCTGTGTATTTCATCGATCTGGTCGATTGTTTTCACCACTTATCGACAGTATCTATCGATTCATCGAAATTTAATAAAAATTATTCTCATTGATAATCAAACAGTTACGATTTTTGAATAAAAATTTCGGGTGAAAAATTTGGAAATGCGATTTCAAACGTCTTATGTTTGACATGTCTTATCGATTGATAATCAGGATTAGTCGATAAAAACGAGAAATTAATCGAAGAAACCTAAGAACTGTAAACCCTAAAAAACCCAAAACCATGGAACTGTTACTTGCCTTTTTAATCGCTTTCGGAGTTGTTAGCTCTTCAGATGCGAAAAAACTTACACAATCTGATGCTCAGAATATTCTCAAGAAGAATGACCTTCAAAAGGACTACTTGATCTGGGAGGCAGAAGGAGACGATTTCTGATCGGTTCCATTAGTGGAATGCCACGTAGGCCGCAGAAGCGACCATTGAAATAGGTCTTTTGACCGCCTTTGATATTGACTCTCCCTGAGTCACAAAGGACACTTATTAGGTTTAACTAAACATTTGGTTGTCAAGTGTTTAGTTTTTCCTATTTTATATTTACGCGTTCAACCATTCCTTGTGATTTCCTTGTACACCTATATATACCCATCTACTTTTGGTGGTGTAAATCAGCTGCACGATAAAACAACAGCAATAAAACAGGTGACATGGAAGCAACATTCACAACCCTCACAGATCAGCAAAGAGTAGCCGCTTTGAACAATATTTTCAAAGCAGGACTTACAACTCCAAAAGAAAGGCTGTCTTTCTCATCAGACAAACTGGTATACCTGAAGCCTTTCTTGGCAAAGCTTCAGAATACTTCAGATTACTCTGTAAAATCATTCGGCAACATGGTGATGGTTCGCCAAATTGTGGACGACCTGTTGCAAGACATCATGTCAGAGGTTGAGGCAACTTGTGTTCGGACAGGGCAGAACGTTGAACGTTTGGCAATGGATCTGGGTCTTCAAATGTTTGCTCAACAGACAATGGATTTCTTCTACACTAGCAAAGTGGCCTAATTCAATAATACGAAAAAGTCATGTGTCCTTCAGACGTTTTTCAGATTCCAGCAACCTCTACCGGATTCGGCCCAGCAGCCGAGGTCTTTGCTTCAGACCTTCAATATCCGTGTAGCATTGCAATTCAAGACCCCTCTCTTTCAGGATTGGTCAAGATTCAAGTTCAGCGCGATGGGGTCGAAAAATGGTTCGACTATGAAGAGGGGCAATTATTAATTGGAAAAAAAATTAAGTGTCGACTCGCTTACGGGGGTGAGACCAGGGAAATTACCATCGAAGTATTTCACACTTGAGCCTATTTGGTCAGTTTAAGTAATAGGATCAAACAAATACCGACACTTAGTAGTACGTTCGAAACGGCAACCACAAGGTTGCCGTTTTTAATTAATGTGACCGTCTCGTAGCTAAAGGTCGAAAACGTACTGAACCCTCCACAAAGACCGATTATCAGTGCGTACTTGACGAACGCATCTTGTGCGGGCCACTTTGATATGCCCCAATAGAAACATGCCAAAAGGATACAACTCATCGTATTACTGATAAAGGTTGCAATCGGAAGTTCGCTCACCGAAAAAGACTTCATCAATACAGAAACTCCGTATCGAAGAAGACTACCAACCCCACCTCCAATAAAAACCAGCAGCGCATTCATCTTAACTTGAATTGTTGAATTACAACTCCAACCGAGCAACCAATAAAGACTCCAAATGCAGCTCCGGTGATAACATCGAACGGATAATGAACTCCAAGATAAACCCTGCTGAAACAATTGAGAACTGCCCACAGAATCAAAGCTGAGACTACAAGATGAGACCGCGAAATAATCATGAAGAAACCTGTAAGACCAAAAGCGTTGGCAGCGTGTGATGAGACAAAGCCGAATTTTCCTCCGCAATCCACAACCATGTTCAAGTTGGCATGTATGTCGGCCACATGACAAGGTCTCAAACGTTGTACCACATTCTTGAAGAAAACAACAGAACCTTGATCAGACAAGACGAGGGTAACCACAACGCCAAGTATCAACCAAATGAGATTTTGATATCCATATACTTTGAACAAGTGAAAAAGAAGAAACGCGTAAAGCGGAATCCATATCCATCGAGTGGAGATGAGCACCATCAAACTGTCGACAATTGGATTCCCACTCAGCCCATTGATAATCAACAATAACCGTTCATCTAAGTGAATTAAGGTTGACATGGCGTCTTTCAACATCATCAACGCTTCACGATGAGCTTCGTTGCTGTTCGAGAGTTTGATTCTGCATGAACCACATACGTCCCACACGAAAAACCCGACATATCTAAAGTTGTACTCTGAGTAATTCGCTGGGTCTGACAGACAACTTTACCGAACACATCAAGCACGGAAATACTCCATCTTTCATTATCAGGAAACTGCAATGAAACCATATCAATAACTGGATTTGGATAAGCGATCAAATCCACTTCTTCGTACCGAGAAACACTTGCAGGATCATATCTGTCAATAGTCGGAAAAAGTGCAAGATCAACGTCCAAACCCCACGAATACACGGAACTTTCAACTGTAAACCAATTATTTGAAGAGGCTAACTCCCAAGCATTGTAGGTGCCACCAGCATCGCCATCGGTTGTGGACATCAATCCGACAGTATCACCTACAGACAAATACCGTAAATCGATTCCTATAGAAAACCGAGAGCGAAGTACAATGGTCTGAGAGGTGAAGTCGGCCACAGTGAAACTTCCATTATCAAGCAACTGATAGACCGGAATATCTACAAAAGCAACGATGCTATCCGGAGCAATTGAATCTGAAGTTCCAATTGAGGTTACGCCAAACCCATCGTTCAGATATACTGTAACCCGAACAACCGAAGTTGAATCTTGCGAGCCAAAACTGACATGCCCGAACAACATCAGCACCTCACGCAGCACAACGTTGTCTGTATCTGAATAGGATTCAGCCTTGACCCAATCATTGTAGCCATTGTTTCCGAACGCATATCCACCGTTTGGTGAAGCATAAAGCGTGTCTGAGCCTTGGAGATACTTACTGTAACCCAACGTGTCTGAAACTTGACCGTAGGAAAATTGAACTGTAGTGAAAACTAAGATGGCAGAAAGGAGTCTGATCATGCGGACAAAGTTACTTCAAAAAAGAAAGGGCCTCCGTAGAAGCCCTTTCTCAATTATCATTAGTGCTTATCAATTTACACTGATTCGTTTTACGGTTGAACTCGCTTCACCTTGAAGATTCAGCAGATAAATTCCTGACACCATGTTCGACACGTCAAACGTGAATCTATTTCCAGTTCCAAGAAGTTCAGCGCTAAGGTCTAAAACTAGTCTGCCTGTCACGTCAGTTACGCTTGCAGCAGTATACTTGCTCTTATCCAATAATACGTTGATCACATCTGTGGACGGATTAGGATAGACCAAAACATTATTCGAGCCTACGATATCATCAACACCGGCAATGTCAGGATTCAAATTCATTCGGATGCCAGGCGTATGGTTCCAGCCGTTATACCAATTTACTGCCGCACCCGTACCATACGGTCCGTATAGCGTTGTGCTGAAATCCTCGTCTCCGGTGTTGCCCAACACATAAAGGCTATCAGCACCACCCTCAGACTGAACAGCAATTGTGTATCCGGTTCCGGCATTCAACGCTACTTCATCTTCCAACACTATGGTGGTAAAGAAGAAATTTGAACCACCATTTATGTGCTCTGGATAGATATCGAAAACGCTTTCATACGAATCCACAACATCTTGAATACTGCTACCCAACTCCAAAACCTGAGCAATTACTGAGGTTCCTGAGCTTGTAAGAGAACCAAACGCTACATCCATTGCATAAATGGAACTGCCTGCATTGTATGGAATGAAGACGTTTCCGTGCGAATATGGATTGGCCACCCCATTGGTTGCCTGACCCCAAACCTGTACATCAAAAGCATCATCATAATCGTGAGCGAACGTAAAATCAGTGACCTCAAATTCTGAACTGCCACTCTGATTACTGGTGTTCTCATCCGTAATGTCTGAAGAAACTGTCATGGTCACTTCGTAATCGCCCGTTTGATCTGGGGTATAACCTGTAGAATACCAAGCTGTGTCAACTTCTGCCGGATCCAGATCATCAGGCAATGAGAAACTTCCTGTCGACACGGAGGTGCCATTGCGAAGTATGTCATAATCGATGGTCACATTGGTCTGAACATTGCCACCAAAGTTTGAAACTACGGCACCTACTACCATTTCGGTTGTCTGCTCCAACGGATACTTTGAATACTGATAATCCAAAATAATGTCTCCATGATAGGCTTTGGTCAATGCAATATCATTGTCAAGGCCTTGTATGATGCGCATATCATCGATCATCCAAAAGTATACCCGTGCAGACCAACCTATACGTAGGTAAACAGTTTGAGAAGCCCCGATAGCACCTGAGATGTTCAGGCTTACTTGGTCCGGATCTGGTGAAGCTGTGTTGTTGCCCGTAGCACCTTGAACGGTAAACTCTGTCCAGTTCGTAGAATCTGGGCTGACCTGCACGATCATGTCAACGCTATTGTTGAAACGGAATGCCTGTTCAAACTCCAAAAGCAGGCTCGAATAACTTGCTCCCAGATCAATTGCGTTAGTTGCGAAATATGACTCCAAGTACTGGTAGGTCGTTCCTGAAGGTTGGCCGTAAGTAAAATGGTTGGCCGAGTCTGGGTCGTTGATCAGAAAACCGTTCGATGCCGTAGTTGAATTGATAGCGGCACCATAGCCATTACCGTTGGTTCCGTTCCAGTAACCATGCGAACCTTCAGTTGTCCATTTCCAGGGAGAAATACCTGAAAGGTCATCTACAGCCCACCCCGATGGGAAACCATTTCCAAAATCTTCTGACCAAATGGCACCACCTCTGGAATTTACAGGGGTAGTTGAATTCGGACGTACACCATTATCAGGTCTATCGGAACCAATTGCTGCTGGTTGTGAAATAGAGTTCATGTAAGCATCAGGATAGCTCTGAACTGGAATTGTTAGTGGTCTTTTCTGGGCCATTGACAATCCTGAGGCCAGCATGAAAACCGAAGCGATTACGGCAAGTTTTTTCATTCAATGAGATTTGTTCGTTCAAGACAAAGATATTGGGCATAAATCCCCATCAACGCACTCTTTTGTAAAGATCTGTTAAAAAAATAAAAGTCCGCCCCGAAACTCGGAGCGGACCTTTCCCTGAAATACAAGCGTCAATTACTTAACGACTACGCGCTCAATGTGACTTGCTTCACCATTTGACACGCGCACCAAGTACATTCCTGTGCCGAATTGCGACAGGTCAAAAGATGTGCTCATTGAAATGGTTGAGGTGGAAACCTGCTCGCCCAACACGTTCACAACATCAACGGTATAAGTTCCGGCAGTAGCTACACCTACTCTTACCAGGCCTTCTGTTGGGTTTGGATAAACGCTTACACCCGCAAGGCTCTGAGATTCACCAATACCTACGTTGTCAGACGTCAACAAACGGATCGCTGCAGCATTACCATTGGTGTAAACCTGATCGTTAGGAATGTAGATCATGGTTGACCAGCTTGGCTGTGGCACAGTAAGGTCATCTAGAATGCGGATATCGTTTGCATTGGTGTTGCTGAACATTTCCACACTGGCGAAGTAACCACCTGGTTGAGCTTCATATGGCTGTGCAAACAATACTGTTTTGCCACCAGCATCTACGTCAGCTTCAGTAATATCAATTACGTCTGTCTGCTCTAGCACCAAGGTAACATCATCAGCAAATACATCTGCTGTATCGTGTAGAGATACAATGATGGTTCCACCAGGAACGGTTGCAGAAGAAAGCAGGATCTCTACGCCCTCGATTGCCAATTCTTGATTGACCGGATAATAAGCAAGCATCATGAAACCGTCAGCAGCGTCAGTGAAACTGTTTGTTCCCAACGAACCAACGTTCTGATAACCAGCTGGGTGATTCCCAAAGCCATCCTGCGAGTAAAGGCCTTCTGTAACTTCTAGATTTCTGAGGTAACTGTTGTTGCCAAACGTTCCAGATCCAGAACCTTCTGCATCAGATGTAACGGTAAACGTACCTTCGTAAAGGCCGATGGGAAGTACGCTTGATGTAGACGGATACTCATCAACATTATAGGTTTGATCAACCGCTGCAGTAGCGAACGATGTAGATGAAGAAAGCACGCTAGTTGCACTTGAATTCACAAGGTCGAAAGTTGCCTCAACGTTGCTTTGATCAAGGTAACCGAAGTTGTAGAACTCGCCACCCACGTTGAAATCTGTTCCCAACTGGCTTGCCGGAATTCTTCCGAATTCATTGCCATCGTTGGTGTTTGAAATGAACGCACTGTTCACAACGAGGTCGTTGGCTGGTTGCTCAATCAGTTTCACATCATCAACAAACCAAGTGTAACCCCACGTGCCTGTCCAATGGAAACGGATCCACACCTGAGACTGATTGCCTGCGGCAGCAGAAATGTTCAAACGGATAAGCGTTGGGTTAGATGACAAACTTGTTGCATCAGCAAGGTCTGGAAACACGTTCCAAACGTTGTTCATACCACTGATGTCTGTGTCAGGTGTCAACTCAGGCCAAGTAACACCATCGGTGCTAACAACCACGTAGCAAGCCTCGTAGTTCCATCTTCTGTACCAAGTTTCGAACTCAAGTACTACGTTTGAGTAACCGCTAAGATCAATCGAACTGGCAGTTTGAAGCCAAGAGTCTTCGACACACGTTCCACCTGTCTCACCACCGTACTCGTCAGAGTCGATCATTGCGAAACCATTGGCTGCCGTTGTAGACTCGATGGTAGCAATGGCTGCAGGGCCACCAGCAGAAAGACCTGTGCCAACTTCCCATTCAAGGTCGCATGTGGTCGGGTCATAGTCCGTGGTCCAATTGCTTGGAACAGAGAAATCATCAGACCAGATAGCAGGTGAACCACCGGCACGCTCAGCGTTCATCTCGGCAACGTCAATACATGCCGCTTTTCTGGTTTTAACGTTGTTGCTGTTGATCCCCTCAGTTTTTGACTGCGAGAAGGCCACTCCGCTGGCAACGATCAGCGAGAGTGCAGAGAGATAGATTTTTCTCATGATTCTGATTTTAGATTAACATTTGGTAGCGTCAAATTTCTGAATATAAATTCAGATTAAAAAAAGGATAAGCCGTAATTACCGTCTATAAAGGCACCTGCACGACAAAAAAAAGACCCCGAAGGGTCCTTTTTTGATCTAGTGGCATGAACATATCTTACTTCTTAACCACCAATTTCTTGGTCAGGCGGCTGTTTCCGGTTCCAATTGAGTAGAAGTATGTTCCTTCTGCCCAGCCTTCAACCGAGAAAGTAACCTTGTGACGGCCTTGTGCCAATTCGCCTTTATCGGCAGAATAAACAAGTCTTCCGTTCATGTCGATCACTTGAATATCGATGTTTCTCATTTCTTCAAGATCGAAAACAACGTTTGCCACCTCGTTAGCTGGGTTTGGCATTACATCAGCCTTAACGCCATTGAAGAAATCATCGCCTTCGATACTTGCAGAACTGTTATCAACGATCGCCCAAATTCCAAGGTCAAAATCAAGTGGCCAAGCGGCAAGCATAGTGTACCATGCGCCATTGTCCCATTGCTCCCATGCAAGTTCGGCCTGACCGCCTTCTCCATCTTGAGTTGAGACTAGACCGACTGTATCACCAGCAGCAAAACCAGCTACGTTGAAACCGATGTAGAAATCGCCATTAACGTACGCAGGTGTGAAGCTCACAAAGTTGAACATCGTTCCAGATGTATCGACATCGCTCAGAGCAATGCTCGCACTTCCGAGCAACGTACCTGGGCATGGTTGACCTTGACCAGCAGTTGTGGTACCAGCAGTACCATCAAAAGCGCGCAATTCAGCAACAACGTTTGAACCATTGCCACCATCTGATTTACCACCGAAGAAGAATGCAGCACCTTCTACCATGCTAGCATTGCTAATGAAAACTTGACCTTTACCCTGATCGCCATAACCATTACTTCCCACAACGTATCCGCCATTTTCCGAACCATACAGAGAGGGCGTTCCGTTTTCGAAATCACCGGGCCAAAGTGTATCGGTTGGTGTTCTTGACCCAAAATTGAAGTGGTCGAAATCAACTCGACCTAAATTAACTGATTGCTTTTGTGCAAACAGTGCGGTTGCACCAATGAGTACAACTCCAAGTGTAGCGTAGATTTTTTTCATGTTACTATTTGATTGGTTTAGGATTAACGATCCGTAAATATGGTGATTTGAACGAACAACTGCGAATGATCAAGCTGTTTCTGTCATCATTTCGACATAAGATTCTGTTGTTGGGCAGGTGCAGATGAGGTTTCGGTCGCCTCTGGCGTTGTCAACCCGGCCTACCGAAGGCCAGAATTTGCTATCAGCAACATATGGTAATGGGAAGGCCGCCTTCTCTCTACTGTATTGATGGTTCCAAGAATCGGAAACCACTACTCTTGAGGTGTGCGGAGCATTGTGAAGAACGTTGTCCGTCACATCGGCCAAACCTGCTTCGATCTCACCGATCTCTTTTCGGATACTGATCATGGCATCAGCGAATTTGTCCAATTCAGCCTTCGATTCGCTCTCCGTGGGTTCCACCATCAGTGTACCAGCCACTGGGAATGATACGGTTGGGGCATGGAAACCGTAATCCATCAAACGCTTGGCTATGTCGCCTGCCTCCACGCCCGAAGCCTTTTTGAAATCGCGGCAATCAAGGATCATTTCGTGTGCCACAGTTCCGTTAGTGCCTGTGTATAGCACCTTGTACGATGATTGCAATTTCGCTCTCAGGTAGTTGGCATTCAAGATGGCATACTGCGTGCTGTTCTTCACGCCCAAAGCACCAAGCATCTTCACGTATCCATATGAAATGAGCAGGATCAATGCGCTACCCCAAGGAGCTGCAGAAACGGCCGACATGTGCTGATTGCCGCCCATGGGAACCACGGAATGACCCGG
>Ga0172367_10003166_pt1 | contig 21775 bp, 22 predicted proteins | sample Lak10m_FD_114542 | JGI IMG/M metagenome (GOLD analysis project Ga0172367, IMG submission 114542) | Freshwater microbial communities from Kabuno Bay, South-Kivu, Congo - kab_022012_10m | ecosystem: Environmental > Aquatic > Freshwater > Lake | place: Democratic Republic of the Congo: South-Kivu... | reverse complement strand
TTTTAAAACTAAGATGATTTACATATAATAGGAATGAATTGGCAAAAGAAGTTGCTAAGTTGAACCTTGAAGAAAGAATGGTTGGTGTATTTGCACAAGATGTCTAAGAAGTCCTACCTGAAGCGGTAAAATTAGCACCATTTGACAATGATGGTACTGATAAATCTAAAAGTGGTGAAGAATATTTAACCGTTCAGTATGAAAAAATAGTACCCTTATTAATTGAATCAATAAGAGAACTATCTAAAAAAATTGAAGATTTAGAAAACATAATAAAAAAACACAATCTTTAATATTCATTTATAAATTAATTTGAGGTATATTATCAAAATAAAACTGAAAACATAAGTATTTATATAAAAACTAGTTTAAAATAATGGGTCTAATTCCAGCAACCGGTTCGGAAATAAGTATTGGAAAAGTCGCCGCGGCATTAGGTCTGATTACGGGGTCAGGTAACGCTGCTGCGGGTCAAAATATTGGTCTAAACTCAAGTTTGGGTGTCGGTCGTAATAGGGCGTCTACGGTTATTGGAAGCATAACATCAGGGTCACAAACACAGGAATCATCAGATTTCGGAGGTTTGTCTACACCACAGGATTACGTTTAATTTATTCACAATTCCAATTTTTTTTATTATATTAACTCAATGAACTTGAGTTATAAACCATTTCCATCCAAATATAATTTATTCTACATAAAGTGGTCATCCGTCGATCATGATAAGGATAAACTCGTAGAGCTTATTAAAAGAATTAAAAAGCTTAAATTTTTGTCCATTTTCTCAAGACACGCAAAAGAAGAGTATGAAATTTTGGTTGAACTATATAATAGTTTAAACGAGGAAACGGTAAGGGGGATTTTAAATAATGATGAGAATATTTCAAGGATTTCAACTATAGAAAAATGGGCGAGAATTGGTGCAATTGAAATTGTTACGACAAACACATTTTCTAAAGAAACATACTCAATAGTAAGTCACCTACCAATAAAAGACTACCAATTATTTTCTAAAAGAATTCAAGAACTAATTCGATTAGCAAAAAATTTAACAAATCAAGAAGACGTAGTTTCAAATAATACACCTGGATTATGAGAAAAAATTTATATAAATCATCACTATGGAGTGGTAAAAACAAGAAGCTATCAATTCTTGTTCCAACAAGAGATATGGTTCACACACATTTTTCATTTAGTCTATCCCAATTATATAAAACAACTAGTGATGTTATTGACACATACCTCTTTTTCGACTCAAGTAGTATTTTACTAAACCAAAGAGAAAAATTAATTGAGGAGGCCAAATTAATTAATTCAGATTATGTGTTATGGTTAGATAGTGACATGGTTTTACCATCAACAACCGCAATTAGATTGTTAGAACACAACCAAGATATTGTTGGATGTAACTATTTAAAAAGAACAAAACCATTGAAACCTGTTGCTTATAAGAATATCGGAGATTGGGATAGTTTTTTACCCTTAACAATAGAAGAAAACTTAGTTGAAGTTGAAGGTGTAGGAATGGGATGTATATTGATGAAAACCGAAATTTTTAACAAGATTAGGAAACCATATTTTGAATTCACATATAACGAAAAATCAGATGATTGGCTTGGAGAGGATTTTAATTTATTAAAAAAATTAAGAGAGGTTGGGTATAAAGTATATATCGATACATTGTTGAGTTCCGAAATAAAACATATGGGGTTATATGCGTATGGAACAAACAAATAAAATAGGATTTGGTATTTTATGTTTTGGAGAAAAAAAATATTTTGATGGAACAGTACAGAAGTTAAACAGACTACTTAATATGGGATTTAAATGTTATGTACTCACAGATAATCCCGAATTTTTTTATACAAAATACACACCCTTATCCTTAACAATATTAGAATATAACAGACAATATAAATCATATCATGATAAAATTTTATTGGTGAAAGAAATTCTAATAAAACAGGATACGGCAATCATACTCGATGCAGATACAAAATATAATATCGATTTCACCTCTCTTACCGAATTGAAAAAATATAATTTCAAAGAAGGTATTAGTTATATAGAAAACCTCTCAAATCACAGAGTAAAAAAAACCACAATTAAAGATTTAGATTTAATGTTAAAAAATGATTGGAAAATGTACTACGCCTTTGTTAATTCTAAAATTGGAGATTTTGTAGAAAGAGAGACAATATGGGAACATTTTTTGGTCTTTAAAAAATATGATTACTCAGAATTTTTTAAGTGGTATGAAAAACTACAAATTATCAAAGAATATTGTGATATTTTAGAAAATAAAGAAATTGTAGGTGCAGGGGAAGGAATTTCAATGTCTATATGTTCAATGGTCACAGGTGTACCATTAAATAAGGATTTAGATTTATATGAGAAGGTAAAAGATTTAATAAATTATGAAGGATAAGACAATATTAAATCAAGAATTTATTGAAAGTAATATAACCACAAACAATGGTGAAGACGTACCCTATTTGTGGACACACGGAGGTACCAAATTTCACATGGGAGACGGTTTGTTGATATATTCACTCATACAACATATGAGGTCAAAGGTGTGTGTTTGTATTGGTTCTGGTGGTGGGTTCATACCGAGAATTATGACACAAGCAAGAATAGATTTACATAAACAAAAAATATTTGAAGGTAACCCTGATTACAATTGGGGGGATATTGGTGTTACGTATTTAGTTGACGCTTGTAATGGAATCGGAGGACCAAATGATGTTGATGATGAGAATTCATTTTTCAGAAGTAATTTTCATCCAAGATTTATTAAATCTACATCGGAGGATGCTTATCATGATTTTTTTATTAGACAAGATATAAAAATAGATTTTCTTTATATTGATGGTGATCATTCATATGAAGGTGTTAAAAAAGATTTTGAATTATATTCTAATTTACTTACAGATAATGGTATAATTGTTATACACGACTCAGACTCAGAATATGAAAAATCATTAATCATTACTGAGGATGCGAAGAAAGACCACCATAGATTTGATGGACCATCAAGACTTATCAAAGAATTACAAGAAAATCCTGAGTGGAACTTGATTAATCTTTTTAATTTTCGTAAATTTTCAACAACCCCAACCTCAAGCGGGATTACGTTGATAAATCGAAAAAGATGATAAGATTAGTTACAGTTATAGGTCACGGCACAAATTTAATAAAACACCATATACAACATTACTCAAAATATGTCGATGAGATTAATTACATAGTATATAATACAGACCAAAGACCCAAACTTCATAAAGAAGTTCAAGATATTATTAGTGAATTTAATAATGTAAAAGTAGTTAGAACACATTATGATAGGATATTTGATTGGGAAAGGGTGACAATGTTATATAATTATATTACCAATAAAGAACCAAATGATTGGTGGGTGATTGCTGATATTGACGAGTTTCATTTATATCCTGATGATAATCTCACAAAAGTTATAAATAATTGTGAGAACAATGGGTGGGACATAGTAAGAGGGGGTTTTATAGATAGGATTGGACCGAATGGAGAATTTTCAGTATTAAAAACAGAGGAAGACATATTTTCACAATATCCAAATGCAGGATTTTTTAGATATCCTTTAAGCAACGCTAATCCAAATAAGGTTTGTGTTATGAAGGGTTATGTAGAGATTACATCAGGACAACATTATGCAAAAATAGATAATCAAACAACTTGGAGATGGCAAGGATGGAATCATCCATTAATTAATCCTAAAGACCATGTACAGGTTCACCATTTCAAATGGGATTCCACATCGATAGAAAGAATTAAATCAGTTGCCGACAATAATCAAGATTATTCTTATTCGAATGAGTATGGAATTATGTACAATTCATTAAGAAAAAATAAGTTTCGTATTAACATAGACGACCCCTTGTTTTTATTCGAAAAAAATTGTATATTAGGTGATTATGGGGAGTACTCCAAATGGAATAATTTGATTAATAAAATAAAATCAATATGACACAAATTAAAAAAACCAATCAGACAGACGACGAATTACTGATTCTTGAACAACGAAAAGTTAAAGCACTCGAAAAAATTGCAAATTCATTAGACGCATTTACTGTGTGGTTTGAGGAAATTGATAAGGATGAGTGGAGTAGCAGAATTCAATATTATTTGGCTGAATTCCACACTAAAATAGTTAAAGGTGGGGAAGAAGATACCGAAACACCAACTAAAAAAACTACTAAAAAATAATGAGTCATAAACTTGGTATAATTGTACCATATAGAGACCGTTATAAACAACTTGTTCAATTTAAAGTATCATTAAAAAATTACTTATCAAAATTTGATATTGACTATGAAATAATCGTAGTTGAACAAGATAACGGAAACGCGTTCAATAGAGGAAAACTATTGAACGTTGGTTTTTTATATGCCAAAAAGTTAAGATGTGATTATGTTATTTTTCACGATGTTGACATGTTACCATATGATGCCGATTATTCGTATTATGATATACCAATACATATGGCAACTAATTTCATAACAACAGATAAATTCAAAAGAATTGTATTTGATGAATATTTTGGAGGAGTTACACTTTTTCCAATGGACATGTTCGAACTTGTAAATGGTTACTCAAACAAATACTGGGGATGGGGTTATGAAGATACCGAACTTTTACATAGATGTAAAATGTCTAGAATTCCATTGGACACAAAAGAAATCAGTTTAAAAGGTGGTAATGTGGCATCTCTAAGATTTAATGGTGTAGATGCTTATGTTGAGGGAAACAACATATTCGATTTCAAATATAAAAATACAATTTTTATTAGTTTCAATCCCGATGAATTAACATTAAATCATGAAAAAGATGATGATGTGTTTGCGTCTTTTGGTGTATCTGGTTATGATTTTTTAATCGGATTCACCTCGTATTCGAGATACGTAGCTCAAATATTTGATATTGATAATAATATTATTTATTTAGAATCTAATATAACAACCAACTATAAAACTAATATCACTTTAACTATTGACACCTATGAAAAAGAAATAAAGATGTACCAAGATGGTGTATTAGTGGACAGTAAAAAAATAAAAAAATTAAGAGATTATTATAGTAAGGATAGAAAATTTTATTTAGGATGTAGTAATCCTAATAGAAGAAATGATCAAAAATTCTTTAAGGGTACCATATCTAACTTTGTTGTTTTTTCTGATGTATTAAATGATGACGAAATTAAAGAAATTTCAGATAATCAATATTTTGGATTGACACAAAACTTCGGGAACTATAAATCAGACCATAAAGTAGTATTATATTATGATGCTAAATTTATAAAAGGTTATAAATTAATGGATTTAAGTGGGAATGGTAATGACGGTGAAATACACAATTGTGAAATTGTTGGTGAATCATTTGAAGAATATATCGAAATCGAAATACCATATAGAAGAAAATCAACATTTCAATTGGTACCACATGAAGAAAATGGGTATGTTTTAAATGGTTGGAAAAGTAAATTAACAAGATACAATCAATTAAGATTTTATAATGAAACTCTTAAAGGTTCTACAGACTTTAAAAAAGATGGGTTAAATGATTGTGAATACGTTGAACATTCATACATAAAAAATAAAAACGAAAATCATATTATTGTTGGTATATGAAAAAATTAGGGATTTGCATACCATATCGGAATAGAAAGGAACATATAGAAAAACTCATACCCGAGTTAACAAATTATTTAAATAATCAAGGTATACCACACAAATTCTATGTGGGTCACCAAGTTGATGATAAATTGTTTAATAGAGGTGCAATGAAAAACATTGCGGCTTATTACGCATTTCAAGATGGGTGTGATTATATTGCTTGGCATGATGTTGATATGGTTCCACATGACGAATCTTGTAATTATTCTTACCCAAAGAAAAATCCTATCCATATTGCAACTATGTTATCGAAATATGATTATGGATTAGGTTATGATCAATATTTTGGGGGAGTAGTACTTTTTACAAAAGAACAAGTCGAAAAGACAAATGGTTATTCAAACGATTATTGGGATTGGGGACAGGAAGATGATGATTTATTTTGGAGATGTTATTTTGAAGGATACACAACTGGTAGAGTTTTTAAAAGTTATAAAAACAGGGTAGTTGCGAATTTTAATGGCACTAGTTCAGTTTTTGCATCAGAAACAGATAGAGAAATCACCAAATCATTAAATGAAGACCATACAATTTCTATTTTGTTTAAAGCTGAACAACAACATGATAAAGTTCCAATATGGTTAGTTGGAGATAAAGATAGAAAGTTTATTGAATATCCACTAATAAGAAAAGACGGTTCTTGGACTTGGGGTTTATCCTTTAATAACTCAAGAGCAGTAACATCTGTTTGTTTTGATACAAATGGTATTCATTATTATAATTGGGCGAAGAGATTTGAAAACCTGTGGACTTGGGTAACTATGTCATATAATAAAGAAACAAAAAAACAATATCTTTTTATTAATGATGAATTAATTACAAACTTAAATGGTATCAAAGTCAATGCACCATTTCCTGTTGATGGTTATTTAAGAAAACATGACCCATTAAAAGTATTTTTATTTGGTTTTTGTAATCACCAAAACGTTTATTACAAAGGACAAATTTCTGAGATTAAAATTTATAATAAATTTTTTGAAAGTGTTGATGGTGTTTTCGATGAAAACGAAAATGATAGTTTAAAATTACATTATGAATTTACTAAAGGTCAGACCGAATTAATTCAACAATTAGGTTGCGATAGTCACGATGTTAAGTATACACAAGAAAATATTGATGTGATTGAAAACATACTACCATATCGAATAGAGGGTGTTTTTGATTGTTTGTTTCATACTGTTGAGGGTTATGTAAATGGACCCTGGGCAAGAGGAGAAACAACTGCAAGAAATGAAAAAAGATTTGTTACAGAAATGCAACAACAAAAAATAAATTATAAAGAAGAGGGATTTAACAAAATTTTAGACGTAACAGAGGTTGTTGAAATTGATGAAAATATCTATTCAAACACAATGTTTATAAACACAAAGATGATATGAAAATAGAGTATGCTAAACCATGGTTTTTAAAACCAAAATCAACCGAGGACCAAACAAATATTATAACACAAGGTCCTTATACCGTATCGGTTACTTTCAGGGTCTTAAGTGATTATAAACAAGATGATAAAATTGGATTTTTAGGTGTCCCTGGTAAAAATTTTGGAATCAGTTATGATTTCAAAGTTAATCAGTTTGTTTTTGAGTTTTGGACAAAAGAATTAGATGATGAAGGAGAGGAAAGAGATAAGTTTAATTATTTCTTATACGATACAATTGATCCAAATACGTTCAAAAATTTTATTAATATAACAATTCAATTTGATGGAAGTACATATTATCTATATAAAGATTTTAAATTATTTGATACGATAGATAATTCTAATAAGTTAGTTTCAGATTATATCCAAGAGCCAATTTATATCGGATGTCACAATATGGATAGTATGACACCAAAACACAAGTGTATAACTGAAATGGATGTTAATCATTTTAGTGTTTTTGTATCAATGATTAATATAAAAACATTAGAAAAAATTGTAAAAAATGAAATAGATATTAAATCCACAAAAGAATATGAGACTCTTTATGCACTATTCAATTTGGAGAACACAAATGAAGAATTTTTAATTATTGAGGAGAATATTGGTAAGACATTTTTAAAAAGAAAAAACAAAATGTCAACAGTAGGATTTGACATGGTTAAAGATAAATTAGACAATGTTGGGTGTGGTTTTTGTTTAGCAAAATGGACACAAGTAACTATGCATCTACACAATGGTACAACACATAGTTGTCACCATCCTGAGCCACATAAAATTGGTTTGGAAGAAATAAGTAGAAACCCGTCTGCTCTACATAACAGTAAGATTAAAAAACAAGCAAGGAAGGAAATGCTTGAAGATATAAGACCATCAGAGTGTCAATATTGTTGGAATGTGGAAGACAACTCTAATTCTTTTTCAGATAGGGTTTTCAAATCCTCAGAACCTTGGTCAGAACCATATTTTGATGAAATTGCTGAATCAAATTGGAGAGATGACTATAATCCAAAATACGCTGAGATAAGTTTCTCAAACACTTGTAATTTTAAATGTGCATATTGTGGACCGGAATATTCTTCAAAGTGGATGGAAGAAATTAATCAATATGGACCATATAATTTATCATATGAGTATAATGGCACAAGAAGAATGGAAGAACGAGGAACTAAACCTTATAAACATTCTGAGGAAAATCCTTATGTTGAGGCATTTTGGGAATGGTTTCCTGAACTATATGGTAGTCTCGATACTTTTAGAATTACGGGAGGAGAACCTTTATTACACAAAGATACTTGGAAGGTTTTAGACCACATTATCAATACTGAATCACCAAATAAAAATTTAAAACTATCAATCAATAGTAATCTTGGTGTACCGGATGAATTAATTGATAATCTAATACAAAAGTTAGATAGAATTATTCTTGATAATAGGGTACATGAATTAATTATTTTTACATCTTGTGATGCGTACGGAAAACAATCCGAGTTTACCAGATATGGTATGAATTATGAAAAGTTATTTCAAAATATAGATAAGATATTAACTAAACTTCCTAAAGTGACAGTAGTAATAATGTCTACATTTAATATTTTTAGTGTTTTTTCTTATGAATTATTAATTAAAAAAGTTCATAAGATGAAATTGAAACACTTTAATAATATGAGATATTGGAATACCGCTCTAATATTGGATACTTCATACTTAAGACATCCGCCGTTTATGAGTTTTAGATTATTAAAAGATTATATTAGTGTCGATGTATTCGACAGATGGATTAAGTATATGAAATTCAACTCAACTTTTAGAAGTTTAAATTTTCAGAAAACACAAAAAATTGAGGATGTAGGATTTTCAACACAGGAAATTGAAAAAATTGCAAGAATTAGGGACATTTTTATTTCAGATTACGACACCAACATTTATAGTTTCGATAAGGATAAAAAAGATTTATTGAATTTTGTTAATGAGTATAAGGTGAGAAGAAATTTAGATGTGAATGAGTATTTTCCGGAATTAAAAGAATTTTTTGAAAAAATAAAATTAATATGAGAATAAAATATAAAGAACCATATTGGGTTAAATTTACTTGGGAGGTTGACGAACATCATGATAATCAATATGTAACAAATTTTGATAAGAGTGAAAATTTTGAATTGAAAAATTTTCTATTGAAATCAGAATATGCAATTACAACTACATTCAAGATTAAGAAAATTTATAAAAAAGATGACATATGTATGGTCTTTGGTAAACCTGGTAAAAACTTAGGTTTATCATATAACGAGTCCACCAAAACTATGGCGTTTGAATTTTGGACCGATGAACAAGAAGGTGATAAATTTTATTTTTTACCTCTTTTAGATACTAATGAAAATGAAATTGAAAATGGACTTACAATTACAATCGTTAGAGATAAAAATGAAATAATATTATATAAAAACTTTACAGAGAATAATAGAATTGCATTTAATGGAAACCTAATCGAAGACTACGTTCAAAATAGTTTATTTATCGGTTGTTCTAGCCCTGAATGTGGTTCCGAAAAACATAGATATTATGGTGAAGTCGATATTACTCTATTTTCTATCATAATGAAAAATACGGATATTGAATTAATTCAAAATTACCTTATACCTAATGAAATTCATCTATTACCATTAAAAAAATGTTATGATGACATTTTGTGTTATTATGATTTTAAAACCATAAACAATTTGGGTATTGTTTATGATGAATCAAGAAACTTAAACTTCTTGGAAAAAGTCCCATCAAATTTTGTTTTATAAGAAAAAAAAATTAAATTATATACTATGTCAGAAGAATTAGCAAGTTGGAGAGATAAGAATTTAAATTCAGTAAGTTGTAGTTTTTGTGCTGCAAAATGGTACAATGTAAGTCTACACTTAGGTCACGGATTTACTAACTCATGTCACCTACCATTACCACACCCAATAGATGTTGAAGCAATTAAAACCAATCCGTCAGCATTACACAACACAGACTTTAAGAAAAGAATTAGAAAAATGATGTTAGAGGGTGTAAAACCCGCTGAATGTTCTTACTGTTGGAAAGTAGAGGATATTGGTAGAAACAATATTGCGGATAGAGTATATAAAAGTATTATATATGATGAGCAAGATATTGCACAATTGAAAGAATTACCTTGGAATCAAGACATCACACCAAAAACAATTGAGGTGTCTTTTGATAGGACCTGTAACTTTGCTTGTTCATATTGTAATTCAGGTTATTCAACGACTTGGGGTAAGGACATTAAAGACAATGGACCATATCAAAAGTTTAAGACCACCAGTGCTGGTGCATACTACGCAGATGGTTCTTGGTCGGAAATTTATGGGAAATACAATGAGAATAACCCATATGTAAAGGCATTCTTAGAATGGTGGCCTGAACTTTCAGAAAAACTAATGGAAATTCGTGTCACGGGTGGAGAACCATCACAAAGTAGAAACTTCTGGCAGTTTGTTGATTTGATGAAACATTACCCATCACCAAATTTAAGATTGGCAGTTAATTCAAACTTAGGTTTAAACGAGAAAACTCTTGATAGACTAATTAACATTACCAAAGAATTACAAATTAAAGAGTTCGATTTATATACAAGTAACGAGTCATTTGGTGCACACGCTGAATATATTAGAGATGGTTTAAAGTACGATTTGTGGAGGTCGAATTTAGTTAAGTTTATTGAAAACGCTGATTTCAGACAAGTCGTAATTATGATGACAATCAACAGTCTTTGTCTTTTTAGTATCACCGAGTTTTTGGATGATATGTTAGAACTTAAAAAGAAATACGGTTCACATAGACCAATTGTTGATTTAAATATTTTAAGATGGCCAGCATTTATGTCTCCACTTGTTTTACCTGAAGATGTAAAATATGCACTACATGGTAAATTATCACTTTGGTTTATGAAACATAAAAATAGTGAGTATTTCACTATTGGAGAAAAGGCACAAATTCAAAGACTTATTGACTACATTGAAGTGGTAAACAGAGGTCATAATACAACAGAGTTGGATAACACATTACAGTATCATGATTTCAAAAGTTTCTACATGCAATATGATGTTAGGAGAAATAAAAGTTTTACAGATACCTTCCCTGAATTGGCAGATTGGTTCAATAGTTTAGAAATAGACAGAACAATACCTGATGTTAGTATGACAGATGGTAGAATCACACACTTCGAACCGGGAGAATATGTTTCGGATAAACAGAACTATAATAAAAAATAATGTATTTTGATAAAACTTTAAGGTGGTTAGAACCATTTGGGGGATGGGGGGACCATTCTAATTTTTTTGATTATATAAAACCTGAATACGGCATGGATACGGGTTTATGTAATAGAATTCTTCATTGGGAGATTGCATATTATTTAAATGAAAAAAACGGATTCGAACATAGAATTTTGTTACAAGAAATGTTTTGGCCCGAATTAGAAATTTTGGAATTTCCATATAGTTCACCTGTTAAAATGGAAAGGTATTCTTATGGTCTATACCATCCGGTAGAATTTAACCATTTGAAATTTTTGACGGTTTATGACATTGAGAATATGAAAATATCTATGCCTGAACCATTATCAAAAAGTAATATAGAAAACATGTTTCTAAGTGGGGATTTTACATTGCCAAATCATACCCATTCAAATTTTGGATATGATGATTTAATTAGATTAACGAACATTAATGAAAATCCAAATTTAGAAGATCATTTACCAATACACGATTTAAAAGATAGACCACTTAGAAAAATTAATATAAAATATTCATTTATACAATCCTTACTTGAAAATTTTGCAAAAGAGGTTATTGGTATACACATAAGAAGACATAATGGTGTTTGTGTAACTGAAGATGATTTAAAAACTGTTCCAGAAAATATTAGAGAAGATTATAAAAAGTTTATTGAGAAAACTAATTCATCACATAATGCGTATCGATATTATGGTGATGAATTATATTTCAACATAATTGATAACATCTTAAAAATAAATTCAAAACAAAAATTTTATATAAGCAGTGACCTACCACGTAAGTATTTAAATCATTTCTATGAGAAATATGGTGATAATATTTTAGATAATACAGACATAATTAGAATAATAACAGACTTTTTGGTTGACTCTAATCATGATGTTTACAAAATGAAAACTTATGGGAATGTAATTGAAAATGTTGTAGATTTATTTACTTTGAGTTATTGTGGATTATTAATTATGTCGAATAAGTCTACTTGGAGTGAATTTGCAAAATACTATAGAGATCAACCATCGGTTTCAGTAACAGAAGATTTAGAAAAAATAAAAAACCAATACTCAAAAATCTTCATACATGTATAAAGAATGGCCATTAGGATTACTACCTGAAGAATTACAGAGACCCGAATTATCTGAGTTAAAAGAAATGGGGTACACTTGGGATAACCCAAATGAAATTGTTAATATTTTTGAAACCAAAGTTGCGGACTTTTGTGGTTCAAAATATGCGGTGGCGGTTGATTGTTGTAGTAATGCGATTTTTTTAATACTAAAATACATAAACAAAAAAGAGAAAATACAAATACCTTCACATACATATGTTTCCGTTCCGATGCAAATTTTACACGCCGGATATAAATACGAATTTATTGAGAAAGAATGGTCAGGTGTTTATAAGTTAAATCCATTTGATGTATGGGATGCAGCTGGTAGGTGGACCAAAAATATGTATGAAGGAGGGTTTATGGCGTTATCCTTTCAGATTAAAAAAAGATTACCAATAGGTAGAGGTGGTATGATTTTGTGTGATGATTACGATGCTTATAAATGGTTCAAAAAATCATGTTATGATGGTCGCGATTTAGAAAAAAATTATTTAGATGATGACATCGATATGATTGGTTGGCATATGTATATGACACCTGAAGATGCTGCTAGAGGAATTATATTAATGAATAAAATTTCCGATACTAATCAGGATTCACACAATCATAAATCATATAAAGACTTAAGGGAAAATAGTTTTTTTAAAAATGTCGGAATTTAGGATACAAAAAGATTGCCCAATAATAAAAAACATTACAAAGGCAAATAAAACTTTTGATTTTATCTCTTGTGATAGTGAAGATTTATTTTTAAAAAATAAAAAAGAATTGGGTCCCGAATGGTATTATTATGATAAAAAAATTGAATATAAATACAATTCTTGGGGGTACAGAACAAAAGAATTTAACCATTTGGATAATAACTATTTTACTTCTTTCGGTTGTTCATTTACTGAAGGTATTGGTTTATCAGATGAAGACTTATGGGTAACCAAACTATCGAAAGAATTTAACATAGACTCATTTAATTTGGCACAAGGAGGGACAGGGGTTAATTTTTCTACAACAAACACGATACTACTAATTGACTATCTTAGAAAAAATAAAAAAACCCTACCGAAGTTTGTAATATATCAATTGAGTTTTAATCACCGTACATTTTATACTTTCAAATATAATGATGACAACGAGACTACATTAGGATTAGAACAGTTTTCCGCCACATTCCCAACCGAAGTTTATCCATTCTCAACAAAATATTTTGGATCGTGGTATTTTCATGGATTTGTTGAAAATGAGGGTGAAATGATTATGCAAAGTAATCTAAGTCTTATGGTTTGTAAAAATATGTGGGAATCGTTAGGTGTTCCTGTATACTTTTGGACATATGGAGACGATTTCCAAAACAAGGATATGGAGATGTTTTCACACAATATCGATTTTAAAATAATATTTGAATTGACGGAAGTTAAAGCAAGAGATTGTGCACATAACGGACACTTAGCACAAGACATAATTGTAAATGAATTAAAAAATGATATATTGTTTCGGAGATAGTTGGGGATACGGTAGTGAATTAGATTTAAGTTACGAAAAACCATTCATAAATTTAATTTCAGATGAGTTAGGTATTCCATTTGATAATAAAAGTATTGAAGGTTCCTCATTCGGACACATTACTCACGAAATTATCACACATAACACATTTACTTCCAATGATTTAGTACTGGTAATTGTACCGCCAGATGTTAGGTGGTATTTTGAAAATATTAATAATAATATATCAACTTTACTTTTACCTAATAACGATTTTCTAAATGATGAAACAATTGATGAAATTAGAAAAAGTGAATTGAGTTTATATGTGAATACAATTACACATAGGAAAATATGGTACGAATATCATCAGTCTCTTTTTTTATTCACTCTACAAGAATTTTTTAGACGAAAGGGTGTTCATTTTTTATTCATCCATAACTATGGTAAATTAAAAATATATAATCCGTTTAATGATTTATTATTAAAGGAAAATTTCTTAGATTTTGATAGGAGTTTAACTTCACTTTTAACAAACTTAGAGGATGTTAATTTGATGGAAAAACAACTCGATGGACCATATAAAAACATGTTTGTTGGTGAATATTTTGAAGGTAAGGGATATCATCCTAACCAATTAGGTCACCATCAAATTAAAAACATAATATTAAAAAATAAAAAGATAAAAGAATGGTATCAGTTAATAACGAATGGGGTAGACTTAGAGAAGTGATTGTTGGGACAGTTGACAACGCTAATATGCCAACACATGGTAAAGATTTACATTGTATTAACTATGCAACCGATAATGAAATCCCCAAAGATGAAATAGGATTTTGGGACCCACGGGTGTATGAAGAAACTTATGAAGATTTAGAAAACCTATCAACACTTTTAAAAGATGTTGGTGTTAAAGTCCATAGACCAACACCTATCGACACACAAAAGATTGTATCAAATGGGTATTGGGAGACAACACAATATTATACGTTTTGTCCTCGTGATACCGTAACAGTAATTGGTAACAATATTCTCGAATCCCCGATGTCACTCAGATCAAGACAATTTGAAACGGATTGTTTTAGAGATATATTCATAGATAAAATGGAACAAGGGGCAAATTGGGTTGCAGCACCAAAACCAAGATTACTTGACTCAATGTACCAGAGGGAAGATTTATCAAAAATTACATTAAATAATAACGAACCGGTTTTTGACGCTGCAAATATTTTAAGATGTAATAACGATATACTTTACTTGGTTTCAAATACTGGTAATTTAAAAGGTGCCAAGTGGTTGCAAAATTTTTTAGGTAATGAATATAGGGTGCACACGATAGAGAATGTTTATTCTTACATTCATATCGACTCAACAATTGCACTTCTTAGAGATGGGTTATGTTTATTAAATCCTGAAAGGGTGAATGAAAATAATATACCTGAGTTTCTAAAGTCATGGGATAAAATATGGTGTCCTCCTATGGTGGATATTGGTTATCATAAAACAATTAGAGCATCTGTTTGGATTGGGGTTAACCTGTTATCAATAGATGAGAATACCGTAATTGTAGATAATAGACAAACGGAATTAATAAAAGAATTGAAAAAATATAAAATAGACACGTTGGATTGTAAAATTAGACACTCAAGAACATTGGGTGGTTCTTTTCACTGTGTCACAACTGAAATGTTAAGAGACTAATATGAAAATTATAATATTTGGAGGTGCTGGTTACATAGGTACTAAACTGTGTAAAAAATTAAAAGATAACGGTCATCATATAACCGTATATGATTCTTTTAAATATAGTGATTCACATAAAATGAAATATGTGGACAAAATTATAAAAGACGACATCTCGAACATAGGTAATTATAAAGAACTATTTAACTACGCTCAAAAAATTATTTATCTAATATCACCTAGATTACCCGAAATTACTAATGAAAGTCAAATCGATTTAGAATTAAATAATTTAAAAAGTGTATTGGATTTAATTAATAATGACACCCATTTTTATTTTACAAGCAGTTGTAGTGTTTATGGTGTGAGTGAAAATGTAATGAATGAGACATCTTCCGTTATGGTTACAAGTCTCTACTCAAAATTAAAAATTGAATCTGAAAAACTTATAAATCAATATGAAAACTTAAAATATATTATTTTAAGACTATCAACATTATATGGTGAAGGTGAAATTTCAAGAAACGATATATTGATAAATAATTTAGTTTCTAGCTATAGAAATAATGAAAAAATTGAAATTTTTGATTCGAACGCGAGTAGACCTCACATACATATCGATGATTGCATAGATTTGTTTCAACATGTAATGTCGTTCGACTTTGAACACAAGATAGTTAATGTTGGATTTAACGAATTAAACATAACAAAAAAAGAACTAATAGAAACAATTGAAAAATCAATAAATAAAAAACTTGAAGTAACGTATCACGAAACAAAAGACAGTAGGTCTTACATAGTAGACTTTAGTCTCATAAAAAAATTGATGCCACAAAACTTCATTTTTATAAAGTATTCACAAGGACTTTTCAATCTATATTTCAATAAAAAACTAACATTTAGTTTAGAAAATTGGGATAGTATCATAAATTATCATCGACCTAACGGTTCATCTAGAACATGGTATTTGGAAGAAACTGGTGAAATAAGTGTTCCAAAAATGTGGGGGAAATGGAATGTCTTTGATACTATAAATGGTAATAAGTTATTTAGTCAAAATGTTTTTAAAGAATTGGTTTTACCACATTTTTACAATGATTCCGTTCAATCACTTACTAAGGATAAATTAGTTGATAAAAAACACATTTATTTTATAAACATATTTGATCCATCTTTTTTTCATAAGAATCTTGAAATTGGGTTTAAGTGTATTTCTGAAGAATATCTTGAGGATATTAAAAATGACAAATGTGCAATTGTAATGATGAATGTTATGGAAGGATATAGTGGTTGTGATAACAATTTTGATTTGGAAATTATAGATAAATGGATAAATGAATCCGGATTACCTCATAAGAATGTACATTATTTATCAGGTAATTTAATGATTGACGAGGTAAGGAAAAGTAAAAATTTAAAATTTAAATGTCACGGAATATCCACATTTGATTTTTGGTTGAATTATATAGATGTTAAATCATATAAACTAATTGAATTTAAACCAAAAAACGAAAAATTCCATTTTTTATCATATAATAGAAATCCAAGAAGGCATAGACTTTTGTTTCTTTCAAAATTACTTCAAAGAAACATATTAAACTATGGTAAAATTAGCTGTAATAAGTTCGATGTTACCAATTTTTCACAAGAAACTTGGTTTGACATAGTTAATAATTTAAATGAAATTGTACCAATTATAATTGACAAACCCTTAGAAATAAATTGGGCAAATGATATGACATTAAATGACTATGAGGAAACTTTTATGTCGGTTGTTACAGAGACTTTAGTAGATAAAAATACATTATTTATTTCTGAGAAAATATGGAAACCAATTGCACTTGGACATCCATTTATTATTCTTGGTAACAAGGGGTCATTAAAATATTTGAAAGAAAATGGATTTAAGACATTTGATAGGTGGTTTGACGAATCGTATGATGATTCTGAAAGTTTAGAAGAAAAGGTTGAGATAATCACAAATATAATTGACCGTATCAAAAACAAAACTGTTGACGAACTAATTCAAATTAGAGAAGAAATGAAAGAAATTTGTGAACATAATAGAAACAGATTTATTAAAATGGTTGAAGACAAGTATACTTTTGACGGTGAATTTGGAAATGGTTTAAAAGAAATACAATTAATTATATATGAAATATTTAATTCGTTAAAACTTAAATTTATTTAAATTGAACTTAGATATTAATTCGAAAAATAAAAAGTTTTCATTTTACAATGCGACTGAAATAGGTGTAAATTTTAAAAACCTAATCATCGACATTCAAAATCACAAAACATGTGACCAAGTATTAATTTGGTCCACAATGGAAAGTGATTTACCTAATGGTAATGAAAAATATGATTTTGAAGAATTTAATGTAATATGTGAATCATATAACATAATTGTAAATATTGTTTTTGGTATTTTTAACCAAGAACAATATTATAATATAAATTCTTATAAAAATATTAAATTGCACTTTTGGCCAACTTATCTGCTACACTATACATATAATAAATTTAACGATTATGACGGTGTAAAAATTGAAAATTTAAAAAAGAACCAAAACTTTAAAAAACTATTTGTTTTGTATAATAATAAACCCCATTTACATAGATGTAAATTGATGGATAAATTACATGAAAATGGTTTATTTGAATATGGTGAAATATCGTGGAACACTTTAAATAATATTAATTATAATTTTAAATCTTGGGAAGAAAAAATCATCAATATTGACGAATTTAATGATTCTCATTTTTATATAGGTAATCATATAACGGACAATACGACGTTACTTTTTTTAGTTTCAGAAAGCTGTAATAATTTGGCTTTAATAACGGAAAAAACATTTAAACCTATTTTAATAGAACAACCATTTATTTGTTTAGGTGGTAGACTACAAAACATTATATTGAAAGAACTTGGTTTTGAATTATATGATGAAATATTTGATTATTCTTTTGATTATTTAGATGATATTAATCTGAGGGTTGACGGAATTATTTCTAATTTAAATAGAATAAAAAATGGTGACTATTACGAATTACATAAAAAGATAGAAAGTAAAATAAAACATAATAAAGAAAGGGCAATTTCAATAGTAAAAAACGGATTACACATTCCTAGTATAATAACTGAAAACAACATATTATTTGAATCATGAAAAAAATCAATTTAGTGTACGATAAATGGAATAATGAAACAGATTATCCATACCCGAATTTTCATGAAACATTAGGTGAGAATAGTTTTAGAGACGAATCGGGGTTTTTTGATTTCTACGAAAGATATTTTTATGTAAGACATCAGTTTGAAAGAAACTCCTTACCGATAAAGAGGAACAGAATTAAAGATGTATACGAAAATCCACAAGAAAATTTTTATTACTTCATAAAATTAAGTTTAAATCTTACGGATGTTTTTTTACATCGTAATTCAAGATTTTCTGATGAGGTTATAAAGTGTCTAAAAGATTGTTCAAATTTTAATATTGTATTCTTAACAGAACACGAAGGTGATAACGAAGAAGGATTCAAATTATTATTAATAATTATAGACGATTTATCGGTAAATCAAAATCAATTTTATATACTAAATAACAATAGTAATTTAAACTCCTACAATCAAAAATTCAATTCGATAATAAACACATATAGATTAAACCTAATACCAAATACATGTAATAGTGTTTTTTCTGAAATGCCTGTTGAATTTAACCCAAACAAAATAGGTAAATTTTTTATTTGTCATAATAGACAACAAAAACCACACAGATATGCGGTATTATCTCTATTAAAAAAATATAACATTTTGAAAAATGTTAATTGGTCTTTAACCTCTGGTCAAAAAAGAAATAGAAACGATTGGCATTTTTTAGATTCTGTGTTAGGTGAAAGGGAAGTTAACGAATTAAAAAATGAGATTGAATATTTTTTTGATATAGATATTAAAAATAGTGATTTTGAGGACCCGAGTTGGTTTATGATGGGTAATGGTGAAGTCAATAGGACAGAATTTCCTGAATTGAGTGGATCGGCGGGTGAATCGGGTGGACTTATGTTACCTGAACATAGTATTGCTCACATCAACTCCTATGTGAACATTGTCAGTGAGTCTATTTTTATGGATAATACGAATACCATTCACATAAGTGAGAAGTCATTTCGTCCATTTGCATTTCATCAAATGCCGATTATAATTGCAACTCAAAACCACATAAAAAAGATGAAAGAAGAGTTTGGTTTTGATTTTTTTGATGATGTTATAAATCACGATTACGATAGTTTACCAACAATAAGAGAAAGAATAAAAGGTGCTATGAGTGAGATTATTAGACTAAATAATAACAAAGAGTCCATTATAGATTTCTACGGTAAGAACAAAGATAGATTCGAAAGAAATCGAGAAATTATATGTACGATACCGAATAAATTAGACGACTATAATTTTTTTAAATCTTTGATGTCATGAGATTAATTTGTTTTGGTGATAGTTGGACCGCGGGACATGGAATAGAAAAAAATATTCAATATAAAGAAGTTGCACGCCCCCCAACATTTATTGAAAAATTAAGAAACCAAAATTCTTGGCCGAGATGGGTTGCGGAAAAGATGAATATTGAATATGTTAATATGGGTGTTTGTGGTTACGGAAACTCATATATTCTCAGAGATATTATAGAATGTATTAATAGAAATTGTTTCGATAAAGATGATATAATAATTGTTATGTTTTCATATCCATATCGATATATTAAAGACGCTAATGATGTTATTAGTTTATTTTGGGAATTGGAAAAATTGTTAAAGGATTATAAACATTTTTATTTTAATTCATTCTTCCCAACATTTAGAGAAGAAAATTTTGACACATCTAATTTACCCGAAACATTCATAAATCCTAATGGTTGTGTTTCCAATATTTTAAAAGAATATGAAATTGAAAACAATGTATCTGTTTGGGAATACGAAAGTAGAAGTGTATGGAATGACAATAAGAATTTTTGGGAAGGGGACTACCACCCAAATTTACTTGGATATAAGATTGTCGCCGATTTCATTTACAATAAAATAATTGATAAGATATGAATACACAACAATACATATTAGAAAATTATTTAAATGAATTCATTGAAAAAATAGATGGACATATACCAGATCTACCAACTGACACTGATTATTATGCTGTCATCGTGGAACCGAGAGTTGACCCTAAAATGTTGTCCATCATCAAGAACCACTTATATTTTTTAAATAATAACAATTCTAATATAAAATGGGGACTCCAAGTTTTTCATGGTGTTGATAACAAAGATTTTATATATGACATTTTAAAAGATATAAAAAATGTCGATTTTGTAAATACAGGTGTTAAAGACTTTACAAAGATTGAGTATAATCAATATATGAAATCACATGAATTTTGGGGTCAGGTCAAAGGTAAAAAGACATTAACCTTTCAAACTGACACACTACTTTTAAGACACGGTGTTGATGATTTTTTGAAATATGATTATATCGGTGCGCCGTGGACAAAACCAAAAGAAAAAAGGTTTATAGGTAATGGTGGTTTATCTCTTAGAACTAAAGAAGTTATGTTAGATATTTCGGATAAACATAAAGACTATGAACCAAGATGGGAAGACATATTTTTTGTTAAATGGTTAAATGACAATCAATTACCCGATATTGAAACTGCAATGAGGTTCAGTGTTGAAAACCTATTTCACCCACAACCATTTGGATTACACAACCCAATTAATATACCCCCTCACTTATTAGAATTAATTGTGAATGATTCTCTTAAAAATCTTTAAATTTTGATATTTTTTTGGTATATTATCATTTATGGAATTTAACTATAAATGGCCTCTTATAAATGACAATATATCGTATTCAGATAGAGTTGCATTAAGTGATTTTTTATTGTCAAATAAAAGATTAACAAATGGTGAGAAGGTAAAAGAATTTGAAAGTATATGGTCTAAATGGTTGGGTGTTAAAAACTCAACTATGGTCAATTCTGGTTCCTCTGGTAACTACATTTCTATTGCAATAGTAAAAGAGTTAATGGGAATAG
>Ga0172367_10003164_pt1 | contig 21780 bp, 34 predicted proteins | sample Lak10m_FD_114542 | JGI IMG/M metagenome (GOLD analysis project Ga0172367, IMG submission 114542) | Freshwater microbial communities from Kabuno Bay, South-Kivu, Congo - kab_022012_10m | ecosystem: Environmental > Aquatic > Freshwater > Lake | place: Democratic Republic of the Congo: South-Kivu... | reverse complement strand
GGACGGAAGGGTGAGTCGAGTGAATCTCCTTCCGGGACGTAGGTGTGACCGTCGCGGCGAAAGACGTCGCGGACGGCTTCGGCAGGCATCCCGTGCAAGGGGCCGCCGACCAGCTTGATGGGTCGTGGTAGTAGTTCCATGGTTGGGTTCATTCCGTCACCTCCTCCGGCTGCCATGCGAGGATCCTGTCGAGATACTCCATGGCCTTCTGGTAGCCCCAGGCGTGGATGTATCGATCCCCGCGGGTCACATTCTCGTCTGGGAAGAGCTCGTGGCCTCCGGGCTCGACGTCGCTCTCGGACCATTCGATGTGGATGTCGCTCTTACGCCAGCCAATGGTGATCGGACCACGCGAGGTGGTCACCTCGAACCAGGGAAACAGCCCCCAGTAGGGGTCGTCCTTGCTACCATAGCCGTTGGGCAGCTCGCGCACGTAGATCTTCTGGTCTCCGAACATGCTGAGCAGCTGCTCTTTCTGGTCTTTGATCCTCTGGAGGATCTCCGGATCCGTGCTGCAGTTCAGACGACTCAACGCCGCCGTGACGAGGCTCGCCGCCTTGTAGATGCGGCTGTTGAACTCGTCCACCTCGGGGGTGGTGTCGTTGGGGGAAGCGTGGATATTCGTGCGGTTGAATGCTCGGGTCTTGGCCAAGATCCGCACACCACCGCAGTCAGAGCCGCCGACCCAACACGACCCGTAGATCTCGGTGTATTCCTCGATCGGGCGGGGGAAGTGGTTGGACGGGTTGGTTGGCGATTCCTGGACCATGATGCCCGAGATAGTTCCCAGATCTCTCGCAAGCTCTGCGGACTCCGCGTAGGCCATGAATGACGCCACTGTGGAATTCCCCGGGAGGTGAGTTGATATGTGGTGTCCTTTCCTGACGGCGTTCGCTGTCGTGTGAAATCCCAACCACTTTTGATGAGCGTCGAACTCCGCGGTGATGCGGTAGTTACCGTCACCGCACGCGGCGTCGACGAGCTGCTGGATGCGTGCCAGGGCCGCGAAGACCTGGGAAGGGGTTGGGGCGTTCTCCGCCTTGGGTGTTGCTGTTTCCATTCTTGGTTCCTTTTTTTAGCTATCAGTCGGAGGACCGTTCGTCCCCCATTGTCCGTTGTCGACCACGATGGTCCGCAGTCCCGAGTTGTCCCGATATGGGACGAGCAGGCGCGGGCAGGTCAGAGTACTGCACACGTTGCCTTCCCAATGCACCACTGGCCAGGCGACGATTCGTCCCTTGGCATCCTGGTAGAACGAAAGGCTCTCGATGATCCCGATCTGATTGTTGTCGGGATCACTCGCCGATTCCTTGAATAGGTCACTTCGCTTCACCAGCATCCCGTGCTGGGCGCCACGGAAGTCCAGCACCTCATACTCCTCAGTTGCCGGGATGTGTGGTCTGACCCTCGGCGGTGTGGGCTCGAGCAAGCCGGCCTTGACGAGAGCTTCGAGGTGCTCCTTCAGGTGCTTCCTTGAGAAGGTGTCGGCTTCGAATCTCGTGTCGAACGGTCCGATGCGGATCTCCGTGCGGGCATCAGCGTAGGGGCTGACGTCACCGACATGGATCTGCAGCTTCCCGATGGTAAACGCTTTGTTGGTGTTCATGATTGCTTGTCGTTTCCGCCGGCCCAGTGAGGCTCGATCCAGATGGTCTTACGCTTCAGGCGTCCTTCGCCGTAAGGCTGTAGGCGGTAGTGTCCTCGGCGTATGTGCAGGGCCTTGGGAGATCCTTCACCAGTTCCAGAGTGACCTACCGACGCAGCCTTGCGCACAATCCCGTAAGATTCTCCTAGAACCCTCGGCGTGCGGATCTCTTTCTTACCTCGTTTGGCAGGGCGTTGCGTCGATCCTTTGGATGCCAACTCTTTCCGTGCGCAGAGTAGGTGCGCCAACTGCACGGCCGCTCTTACAGCAGGGGCTGGAATTCGCTCTTGCTCTTCCAGAGGTGTATTGAGCAGCTCCAGGTTATCCATCCAGTTTCCGATACTCGCCTCAGCGCCATCGGCTTCAGCGTCCACGACCCAGGCAATACCCAGAGGAAGCGAATCCAGGTCTGTGGGGAAGATTTCCACAGAGAAATACACCTCCCCATCCTTTAGCACTGCCTTAATATCGCTACTCCGATGACGCTCGGCGTCCTCGTTGGTTAGCCTTATGAAGCGTAGGGAGTAGATATCGTCGAACACGCTGTCCTGTCTCAGACCCTCCTTCTTTGGTAGAATGAACTCAATCACGGGCAACCCCGGGTTAAAGGACAGCATGTCAAATTCGTCGGTCAAGTCCGTGCTCTGCAGAGCCTCCCACAGGGAGGGGGCCACCGTGTAAAATGGATGTCCCGTCGCGCAAAACAAATCCATTGACAGATAGGTCATGACATTGGATCGGAAACGGTTCCAGGGAACTTCGCCACGCTTATAAGACTCCAGCGAATGTTCCATCTTGCTTCTGATTTCGGAGTAGTACAGCGCCTGCCGAAACAAATATTCCAACCAACCTCCAGCATACTGAGGAAGGTTGTAAGCGACTGAGCTCAGATCTCTGATCGACTCCCCATCTACCCCAGCATCATCAATGTAGCTCTTACGCTCGTGTTTGGTGAACTCTGAAGGATACTTCGTTTGGCTCTCGCTATAGTGATAGCTTCGGTATTTTTTTCTTGCTCATGGTAATCTGTAGATGCGGCTCTCAACGGAGCTCATGTGATCCCGCCACAGGCCTCGCGTCCTGAGCATCGGATCGATGCTGCTGTAGAGCGCGTATTGCTCGTAGTCCAGGTTGAACCTCGGGGCCATGTTGCCACCGTCGTGAATGATTACCAGGAGGGTTGATCTCGAGACGGGGCTTCCATTTACCCGAGCCCACTCGTCGGGCGAGTAGAAGGCCTTGCAGCCACCACACCACTCCTCGCCGAGCGCCCGCATGCTGTTGCGCAGGTCCCGGCAGAAGTCCTGGACCTCGACCGGCACGTCCTGAGGGATCGCCAGCTCGTCTTCGAATGGGGTGATCGCGGTGTTGTACAGCAGCTCCTCCCAGTCCTTGAAGCCGGCGAATTCCGGAATCTCGGGATTGAAGAACTTCATCGCCGGGTTGTCGACGACATCGGTCATGAAGTGGTCCCAGTCCTCTTCCTGTAGCATGCGGAAGGCCGCCACCTCGGGCGGTTCGGCCCTGCCAGCTGCGAACAGCTCGTCTGTCAGCATCCAGCGCTCTTCGCGCATTGTTCTCTCGAATTTGTTCATGGTGATACTTCAACGAATCCACAGCGGCACGTCCACGCAGCCGCTCGCATAGACACCTTTAGCCGAGACAGGTTTACCACAGCCGCATTCGCAGCGGGGCCTGGACGCCAGCGTCTTCTCCCTCCTTCGGATATGACCCGCCGCGAATGCCCCTCGAGCGTGGGCTTCCTTGATGCTCTGGGCTCGTTTCGATTGGCACTCTTGGTGCCCGTAATGATGATCTTTCAGGTATCGCTGACGCAAGAATTGCGCCCTGGTAGTTCCTGCGGATTTCACCAGCTCTTGGCCGCAGCCGCAGGCGCAGAGTCGGGTAATATCCATCGTCTGCTGATTGTCACTCTCGAATTTGTCCATGGGTTGTTTGGGTAAGGTCCTTCTCGCAGTAGAAGCACAGATGCTCCTTCCGTCTTCCGGTGAGATCTGTCACGAAGCACCCGCATGGTGCTTTTCCCGACGTGCCCATTACGGGTGTCGGTGCCCCACACCCCCGACCCACGAATGGGGCCTGAAGCCGAGGAGCACGGATCAGGGTGCCGCCGGCCGTAGCCACGCAGGCCGCCAGCGTATCAGTCTTGGCGAGGCGATCAGTCGCCGCCTTGCTCGGGTATCGGTGGCTCATAGTCGTAGTCGGGCTCAATGTCGGGAGGTCGAGGGATGGTCTTTCCGCAGACGCTGCAGATGCAGTTCCCTTGGTCGTCCACATCCATGATCTCGTCGCAGCACTCCGGAGGCTCATCCACCTCGGGAGGGTCGTTCCAGTAGTCCATCATCTCAGCGGAGGGATCATGTTGAACGCCATTTGAAGCCCCAGGGACAGGACCACGGCCGCTGGGACCACCACGAGAAGGTAGATCCACAGTCCGCTATTGGGGAATTTTCTCTTGAGCCAGTTCGCAGAAACCACGCAGAAAAAGATCTGCAGGATAAGGACGGCGCAGACCCACAGTAGTTTGGGGACAAATTCAGGTATGTTCATTGGGGTTGTCGGGGTTCTTTGTTTCATCCTCGGTATCGATTTCCTGCCAGTCAGTACCGTCGAACTCGCTGTCCTCGGAGAACACCAGCTCATGCCCTTCGTGATCGAACAGGAAGTTCTTGAGAGCCGCCATCACCGGAAGAACCGACGAGTAAAGCACACGCTCCTCGACATGCTTCTGCGCGATCCAGAGCGACTTCTTGCACCTCCGGCAGCCGATCGAGTAGGTCCTGCTTATGGATCAGTAGCGGGAGTTCTTCCACAACCTGCGGGCAAAAGCGAGCAGAGGCGGAGCCACCAAATCCTGCTTCCCTTTGTTCTCGATGACGCCAGGGAAGTGCTTCTGCAACTCCGATTCGACGACAGCCTTCATCACCTGCTTGGGATCAGGCCCGAGGTCGGGGGCGATCCGAATGGGCATGATGACCACGAACCGACTCCAGTCGCTGAACCGGATGGTCCATGGACCCGACTCTTTCGAGCCATCGTTGTTGACACGGACTGCCGGCTCGATCACGGCATCCAGGACGACTGGCACGTCCGGATCCACCTTCAGCACACCTCCACCCCACACGGCGTCCCTCAGAAAGTCCACGTTGATCGGGCTGCCCGTCCGGAGGGCCAGGCCCATCTCCTCACCCCACTTGAAGGGCTCATCGAATTTGATCCGCGTCGGTTTGTCGTCATCGGGAATGACCACCCGGAAATCCGGGTAGACGATGTGCCCGTTGAATTTCCTGAGGACAATCTCGGTCGAGGAGTTCAACTCCGGGAACCAATTGCCGTCGTTCTCTTCTCCCTGGAGTCCGGGGATGCGGGCGCACTGGTGTAGTCGGCGACCGTCACAGGCCACCATCACCTGGTTCTCAACACGAAAACCCCAGAGAGCGACCGATCGCTTCGGGTCCTGGGAGGCGGCATTCAGCAGCCACTTCAGGTAGCGGAAGTGCCTGTTCCCCTTTTTGCCGATTCGGACAGTGCGGTCCGTGAGGAAGGCACCTCTGTCCTTGTTGAAGTCATCGTAGGAGGTCATCCTTCGTCTCCTTTCGCGGTTTGGAATGTCATGGTGTCGGATTCAGTGTTGGTTTTCGGACGCCCGTCTTTCGGGCTCGTGTTTTCCCATCGGGCAGGCAAACGTAGAACCGGCGGCGCCGGCGTTTCGCTCGATGCTCCTTGATCCGGGTGCGGCGGCTCTTTGGTCTCGTAGGGATCTCGGTGTCGTCCTGGTCTGAGGCCTTCATTCCGTAGCTCTCCCATAATCGGGGTGTTGCTGCTCCATGTGCTGGGCCAGTTGCTTGAAGGTCCGATGGCAGCAGGGACACACCCCCGCGGCCGTCCGCTTCTTCATGCGTGTGTCACGACGCCCCTGGTGGCCGTAAGCTTGCGCTGGGCCTTCTCCTTGAGGTCGCGCTGTCGCCGACTCTCTTCGGCCTCCCAGGCCAACTTCCGCTCGAGGTGCTCGATTTTCTTCTGCTCCTCGGTCTTGCCTACCCACTTGGTCTGCTCCCCGCAGGCAGGGCAGAAGAGGGAACCCTCCTTGTCGGTGACGGCCCGCCGATGGAGAGCCTCGGTCACCCCGAAAGGATTCCCGCAGGTGTAGCACCTGACGACGTAGAACGTCTCATTTCGGTATTCTGTGAATGTGGTCGACATGTTTTCAGTCCTTCCAGTCTTTCAATTTCATGAACTCGAGCATCTCCTCGAGGTAACGCCTCTGCTTGGTCGAGAACCCCCGACGATCGCAGATGAACAGGTAGTCGTCCTTGGATACAGGCTCGTCCAGCGAGTTCCACATCAGGATCTCCTGCCACACAAGCTGATTCCACTTGAAGACGATCATCTCGTCAACTCCAAGTTCGTCCGCTTGCTGCTCGGCCAGGTCCTCCTCAAACTTCCCCTCGATCTCCCGATTCCACTTGGTGCAGATGTGTGGGATCCGGCGGTTCGCCCGCCAGCGCTTGAAGCGCTTCCGGAGGTGAGCTCGGACCACCGACCAGACGGTCGGATCCTTGCGGATGGGAGGAGCATAGTCCGCCTGCGTCTCTTCTTCCCAATCAGGGATGAAGACCCGGGCCGCCGGGCACACGGCGTCGTGGTCGGATCCCGCCTGGTAGAAGCGGCTGCAGTGCCTACAGATGGGCATTTCGCGCCTCCTTTGGGGGTTCGATAGCTTCCCGCATCCGCTGCAGCCTCTCTTTGGTGCGGTTTTCCAGCAGGGTCTGGAGATCCTCGGGGCTGGCGAACGACTCGGTCATCAGGTAGGCCACGGCCGTCACCAGGTCATCCTCGACCATGCCCTCCAGCGGGAAGACGTAGCCGAAGTCCCGCCCGCGCTTCAGGACAATACGGTCCTCGAAGGCCTCCACCAGCACGCTGTCCTGCGTGGGGGAGGGTAGCGAGAACCGGAACCCGATACCCCCTACGGTACCGAACAGTCCAATCTGTTGAAGTCGCTCGTGCTTGAGAAGCAGCGGAATTCGCACCGCCACCGGCTCGAGGCGCTTCCTCGCCTCCTGCTCCTTGGTGAGTTTTCGCTGTCGTTCCTCCTGCTGCCGGCTTTGGGCTTCAGAGAGGGCTTGAGTCAGGGATATCGACATTGGAATTGGGGATGAGGTCAGTGATACGCCGGCTAATGCCGAGCTTGGTGTCCCGGACCAATTTCCGGAGGGCGCTCGCCATCTCCTCTCGGGACATGGTCTTCATTTGCTCGTAGAGGTGCGGGGGCATTTCGCCTGGGAGTTCCTCCTCCGCGGCGACGGCCTCGAGGGCCTTCCGGTAGAACGACTCCCCTCCCGCGGTGCCGGCGATCTCGCCCACCTCCGAGGACAGCAGGACCACGTCGGCTCGCAAGGAAGCGGCGACCATGGCAACCTGCTCCATCCTCATGGGCAAGTGGCGCAGGGTGAGTTCCCTGGCGGCGTTCACGACCGCGGTCTCGGTCTTTTCGAGCAGCTCCATCGCAGCCGTCGGATCCTTTGTGAGCAACGCTCCATGAGCGACGATCACGGATTTTTTGAACTCCTCCAGGAGATCTTTGAATTCGGTCAGATTCATGATGCTGGCAGCCCGGGGTGGCGGTCGGGGGCAGGGGTTCGAAAAAAGCTCGCGCTCTCATCCCTGATACCCAACTCGCTCGCAGACTGCATTTTCGTTGTAACTTGTTGTGCCTCAGGCACTCATTAGGAGAGCCTGGCATCTCCGCAAAAAGTGGTGGTTCTGCATGTGCTTGTTTATCAGTCACTTACAGAACCTCCAGGAGAGGCATAGCCTCTCCTAAATGCCCTTTTAGGAGAGGCTAGAGCCTTACCTCAGACGCGCCGCTGCCTCCGCCCAGGGTCTCAGGGGGATGTGCGCGGTCTTCGTGCTGAAGTAGGCGCCGTAGCACCACAGCCGGGTGAGCTGCCCCTCGGAGTCAGGCAGAGGCACCATCAGGAGCTTCTCCCACTCCCTGAGGCGCCGTTTGCCGAGCGCTTGGTCGTTCATCTCTCCCAGGCGCTCCAGCAGCCAGTCCGCGTGGTCCCCGAGGGGCTCCCGGCTGGGGTGAGCGATCTCGAAGAGCGTCATGGGGAAGGAGCCGTAGAAGCCCCGTCCGCTGCCGGCATCCACCCATTTGCCTGGGGGTGTCACTGTGCCGACCTCCACCGGTATGATCGTCTTCCGCGTCTCGTTGAGCGGGAGATTCTCGGAGGGGTAGGGGTGGGTCCTGACGCGGAACTGCCACTTCTCCTGCGGCAGTAGCTCCAGGACGGGGCTGGTGTCCTGCAGGGCCAGTGCGATCTTGTCCGGGATGTGCGTTTTCATGTGCTCACTTGGTGGACTCGATGAGCGCCCAGCTCTGCAGGTGGATGTGCTCGACGGAGTCCACGCTCTTGTAGGCCCCGTAGAGGCGTAGGCGGTTGAGGTGCTCTTGTTCGTCCAGAACGGGCACCACGATCAGGATCTCCCAGCTCCGGCTGCGCTTCACGCCCAGCGCGTTGTCGTTGAGATCCTTCAGCTTCGCCTCCAGCCACTCCTGGTGTGCTCCCAGTGGCTCCTCCATGGGGTGGGAGATCTCGAAGGCCGTCATGGGGAATGCTCCCCTGAAAGCGCGACCGGTGCCGGCGTCCACCCAGCAACTCGGGGCGGTGAGGCCGGCGAGCTGTGCGGGGACGGTGCGGTCCCGGATCTCCTTCGCGGCGAGCGCGGTGGACGGGTAGGGATGGGGCTCCAGGCGCTCGTTCAACTGCCGGGCGGACAACAGCTGTAGGCTGGGGTGCAGTTCCTGCAGGGCAGGGACCAGGTTCTCAGGAATCAGGCTCCAGGGGCTTTTCATGGGGTGTGGGTGGTTGGGGCTCCTCGATCTCGAAGGTGTCGAAGGGCTCTATGGCCTCGTTCACCAGCTCGTCGTCCGGGAGATTGTCCAGGCGGCGCTTGAGCGCCTCCCTGATCTCATGGGCGGGAACATCCCGAGGGTTCTCGTGCTCGGTCTGAACGGAGAACCCGATCGAGTAGGCGTGGTCGAATCGGCTCATGGGGTAGTGGGGATGCTGTCTTTGGACGCTCCCCCGAAGTGCTTCTGTCCCAGGCTGGCCTGTGTGGGCGTCAGATCGGTCGGGGGAAGGGTCGAGAAGGTCCCCTGCTCCATCAATTGCTGGAAGGTGAGAGCCTTTTGGGTTTTGACTTCGGAGGAATATTCCGTGTAGAGGCCGCTGCGGAGGCGCACGAACTTCACACCATCGGCCCTCCATAGAACGGGGGAATCCATCATGATGAGAGAGGCGCCAGTAAGGCCTTCTACATCGGATTTCCCCTGTTTGGGATCTCCGTCGAAGGATTCTTTCGAGGGCGTCTGTCCCTCCGGAGGATTGGCGCTGAAAACCTTCGTAGCCATCAGTTGTCCGTAGAGGTATCGATAGGGGGTAGCCATGCCGGAGCTGTCCAGGGAGTAGGTGCCGTCGTCGCTCCTGGTGAACCGCTGGCCGTCATTCCTCCAGAGGAAGGGCGGCTCCTCCGAGGAGAGACGCCTGACGGGGTGGAGGGGTTCCGCCATGAACATCTTCTCCAGCTGCCCGACCGTGATAGTCGTCCCATCGGGCAGGGTGTGGATGACCTGCTGGTCTCGCGCCTCGTTCTTCCAGCGGGTGTAGGCGATTTTCACCGCCGACCAACCAAACAGGTCCTCGTGGTTCGCCACTCCGTGATCGTCGGCCCAGCGTCTGACGATGCGCTCGATTTCACTGTCCGAGAACTTCGTCGGGACGCCTCGAAGATACCAGACATTGTCGATGAGGACCGCCCACGGAGGTCCTTCCGGATCCAGAGAGGTCAATTCCTCCAGAATCGAGCAGACGACCGCGGTGTAATGATCGCAGGGATCCGCCGAGCCGACATCGATACGCAGCGAGTTCCAGCCCAGGAGCAAGTGGTCCAGGGCGACAATCTGCACCTGATCCTTCTTTCCAGAACCGTGCTGCGGGCGAATGAACTGCACGTTACGGGGGTCGTAGTCGACCCGAGACCGAGCATGCCCCAGGGGAGCCGGGTCGGTATCGTCGTGGTTGTAGTGGTCGACGATCTCGTGGATTACCCTCCACTCGGGGAGGTATTCGTCGCGCTCGCGCTCCGGCATCGCCAAGGCGCGGCAGTAGGGACCTTGCAGGAGCAGCCCGATCAGGCGGGAGGCTCCAAGCATCACTTCCCCGAGGTCCTTTGCGGCGGGGTGCTCGAAATTGTTGGAGATCAAAACGCGCAAGGCGTGATCCCGCTGGAAGAAGTGGAAAGTGGTTCCGCTCATTGGGTGGTTTCTGGGTGCAAAAAGGCCCCAGGGAGGGTTGGACTCCCTGGGGCCTGAGTGATTGCTGGGCGGATCAGCCCGCCGCGCCGACCGGGGCTTGGCGGGTGATGGGCGCCTTGCTACGCTGGAACAGGCCGGCGCGGAACTTGTAGGTCTTGCCGTTGGCCATGTCCTTGCACAAGAGGGGCATCCTCGGAGCGCGGGGGTTGTAGCCCACGATCTGGAAGGTTCCCCCGGTGGCCGGGTCGACGAAGGTACCCCAGAGGTCCTCCGGCTCGAGCCCTTCCATGTGACAGTAGAGCTCGAAGTTTTTGGATTCCGTGGTGGAGGGATTGCCGTTATCGCCGATGGCGGCCACTTCGAGCTTCAGGTAGGCGCCGTGTCCGTAGACCCCGCGCCCCCATTTCAGTTGCAGGCCAAGCTTCTCGCCCAGCTCTTTCAGATGCGGCGCGAGGCCGGCCTGAATGTCTTGCAGATTTTGTCTTGTTACGTCCATGTCTCAGTCGGCGCTCGGTTTCTTTTCTTCGCAGGCACCGCGCCACAGCTTGCGAAATTCGATGAGTTCAGGGGATACCAGGGATCCCGCCTCCAGAGCGGAAAGAACCTGGAAAAGGCCCGAGTGATCCGTCCGTTTCAACCACAGGATAACTTGCTCAGTAGCAGGGAGTTCGATGTGAACTTTGTCGGTTTTCCCCGCAGGGTGCGGGGCAGTCTCCTTCGCAGGGGAGGGGACGTGCAGAGTTTCCTCTTTGAATCCCTCTCCGGACGGCTCGCAGACTCCAAGGCGTCTTCCGTCTCCGAGAACGGCTCCGCCGACTCCGCGGCCTTCCTGGAAGGTAGGCTTCGGATTGACCTGGGTCTTACACTCCCACTGCGCCACCTCTGCCGCGCTGTCGAGCGTGATCGCTCCGATGCTGAAGAGGTGGGCGATCCCGTTCTCGATGTTTTCCTGGATCTCCTCGACCGGGACTTCTGACAGGTCGCAAAGCACGTCGAGGATGGCGCGTATCTTCACCGGATCGCTCTGGGGCGACTCCTCGCCCTTGGCTTTGATCGCGTCCACGTTTCTCCTCGTCTCCAGCCCATCGTTGAACCCCGCCTTGAACTGGGAGGGGACGCTGGAGATGCCCGAATTCGCTCGCCAGTCCTCGAAGCTGTCGAACATCGGGGAGCTCACCGCTATTCGGAACCCCTCACCGTAAGCGTATTGCGATGGCGAAGAAGCAGAGATGGACTCCAGCGGGATGCCATCTGACGGGTCTGCGCCGTAAGCCGCAAGGATTTTCCTCCCCATCTCAGAGTAGTCGCTTTCGACAATTCTGCTAGCTTCCCCCGGAGCCGAAAAATCACCAGGATGGAAGTCCTGCAGAGAGATGAGAGTTTCGATGAGACTTTGACGATTCATGCCTTTCAGGATGATCAAAGCCACCTCGACGGCGAAGTCCATTTTCCACGAAAACTCTCGAAGTTTCACACCTTCGTAGAAAATCTTAAATCCGACACAATCGTCGATTACGCTGATTTCGTAACTCTCAGCTCCGTGAGAGTATGTTGTCGTCCTTGACGTGATTCTGCCTTTCTTAGGCTTTTGCTGGCGATCCATGAGAAGGAATAAAATAACGAAGTTCTGTCGAAACAAGAAGTTTATCCTTGATTGACCTTTCGCTGACAATGCGACCAAAAGAGCAAAGCAACTGAACGCCGTCTTCAAAACGGCTTTTTGTTTCTTCTTCCTGCCAGTCGACACTGATGCGGATTTTTCCGATTGATCGAATCGCTCGAATCATGTCGGGAACCTCCGATCTGTCGACCCAGGTATAAAGGAGGGTTTCACAGAAATCCCGGTGACACACTCGCCGAGCGTCGGCAAGCAGTTCATGAGGGTTCTCGAGCGCCCACTGGGCGGCCCTCAGGAAAACCTCGACCCAGTCTGGATCGCTGATCTCGCTGAGGACCGGAGTGAGAGTCAACTCAACCCTCGCCTTCATTCTGCTCGGCGTAGGTCTCTCCGGATTCGGCCTTGTCCTTCCGGGCGATGGCCGCGTCGTCGGAGTAGCCTTCCTTTCCGTAACGGGCATTTGCTCCGGAGTCCAGTTTTTCGGTGTTGGCGTTGAGCGCATCGGCTCGGGTGATGCCATGCGCTGCGCGAGATCCTTCAAGGTAGAACTCGGCATCCCCGTGCTCCTCCAGAACCACGGCCGGCCGTTCGGCGAGACCTTGGAAAAGAACACGGTGGTCCTCCTCCAGCATCTCGCATCCCTCGCCGGCGACTCCGATCGACATGTGCATCCTGTGCATGGCGACGGGGTCGTTGCGGTTGAAGAAGTCTTCCGCATCGATGCGAAGAATCTCCTCCGCAGTCAGCTCGGCCTTACCCTCGAGCACTCGCAGGGCGTCGACCACACGGGCCAGAGCCATCTGCGTGTCGGCCAACCCTTTGGGGAGTCGGTCTTCCTCGCCTGGTTTGCAGCCCTTGTGGTAGATCGTCCGACGCTTGACCTCGTCGAGGACGGTGCCTGCGGCGATCATCAGATCCACCGTGGCACGGAGGAGCAGCAGTTTCGTGGTCGACATGTTGCCGAGGATCAATTCGCCGGGCTTCGCGAGCCGAGCGACCATTTTTTTGTATTCAGTTGGGTTTTCCATAGGAAAGTGTTTTGCTTTTCGATTGTTTGAGGTCCATCAGTTCTCGGTAACGCTCCTGCAACTCCGGTCCGGTCGTGTATTTCACGTCCCATCCGTAGAGACCGCCGATGGTGGCCCTCATGCGAGCCAGTCGGTCGGACTCCTCCGAGGTCGGAACACAGTGAGGCCAACCTCGGGTGAACTGCAGGTGCTTGGGGATCCACGCCTGGGCCTCCGTGCGTCGCTCCGCCAGCTTCTTGGCCTTGTGAAGGCGCAGGATGCCTTCAGGCACCATGCTCGTCGCCCAGGTCGGGTGAACGTCAAAACCTAGAGAGGTGAGCCACCGGTTACCTTGGAAGGCAAACGCGCTCTCGAGCTCGAGCTCGCACATTTCCAAGTAGATCTCCCGGGCAGCGTTGTCCTTCAGGCTGGACCGAAGATCCGCCTCGTTGGACAGGATGCAGAACCTGCAGGAGACCCTCGAGGATCCGAACAAGCGGTAGGCCTCGTGCGCGGGGACTCCGGAGGCTGCGATGGCCTCCCAGACGTCCTCGAGCAGCCAGTCGTGGATGGGGCGCCAAGTGAACGAGCCAGGAGGCAGCTTTGGCCCTCCTGGGGAAGAAACTGGCTGCGCTGCCCGCGCGTCGCTCTCCTCTCCGCGGACGCCCGTTACGTTGAGGATGGGGACCTTTCCGAAACGCTTCTTGAGTGTGGAACAGATCGGATCCACCTTCAGTTCCGACGTGCAGAACCGCATCGACGGCGTGGACCACGGCAGCACCACCGCGACGGTCTCCATCTCGATGTAGCGTCGGATCGACGACAGCCATCGAGACCGCCACCGCTCCATCATTCCGCCGGCCGGTCGGCTGCAGGTGATCAGCTCCCATCCGATCCGGTCAGCGATGCGCTGGCAGGCCGGGTGAGAGTCGAGCCATTCGGTGCTTCCCAAGTCAGCGTGTATTAGCACTTTAGGGCCTGCGTAGCCCTTCAATTCTTGGGCCAATGCCCAAGCGACCGCATGGGAGTCTTTACCTCCCGACACGCCTATGGCCACAGGAGCCTCGGCGTCCAGCAGCTTCTGGACGTCCGGAGGTATCTGGATTTTATTCATTAAACTTGATTCGTCGCATTTTATGTTGAATGATTTAATTATGGACTCAAAGGAATGCACTCGCTGCGGAGAAACAAAACCTCTTGATCAATTCTTTCCCCTCTACGGAAAGCAGAAGGAGATCGGAGCTAGGAACGGTCGCACCCACAGATCATACTGCAAGAAATGCAACGGTAAGGAGGGTCGGGACTACAAGCGGAACAATCCGGATGCCAGGAAGCGCTACTCATCTTACCGCCGCAAAATGACCATCAGGCAGAAGTATGGACTCACTGAGGAGAGATACTTTGAAATCCTTCACGATCAGGGAGGTGGGTGCGCGATCTGTCGCACAGCAGAAGGGCGAAAGCTGAAGAAGCTGTCAAAAACTAAATTCAACTTCGCTGTAGATCACGACCACGACTCCGGGAAAACTCGTGGCCTACTGTGCGACACCTGCAACCGCGCTCTTGGTATGTTTGGAGACTCCCCGGAGAACCTTCGATCGGCCATTGTCTACCTGGAGAAGCACGGTAAGAGCTGACATCATGTTCTCTTCCATTCGATCCGGTAGTCGAAGCCGTATTCCTCGTCATACCCGACACGCGTTTCGATCACTTGCTCTGCCTCCTTGCGGCTGCAGCCTGAGACGCTCACCACGAAATCGTGGGCGAGCGACTTTTCGACGAATCGCTCGAGCAGCTGGACACTGTGAGCGTCGTCGCCGGCCATCCGGATGGTGCCAGGGAGCTCCTCTTCGAACTCCTCCGATGACAGCTCGTGCATGCCGTGCTCCTCGAGGATCTTGTTGAAGTCCGTACTGGCCGCGGCGCGTTCCAGGTAGACCTTGACGCCGAGCAGCTCGACGTCGGACATTTCAATCAGGGTGTATGTCGTCATTCTGTGATTTTGCAGAGCACCTTCATAGGCTCCAGGGTGCCGTTCCTCCAATGGAAACGCGCTTTGTCGTTCGCGGGAATCGCCAAGACCTCACAGGGAGGGCAATGATCCACCACCTCGACCTCGGTCTTGCTCGGCCAGCTGAGGGATATGATCGTCCCGACGGCCGGGAGGTCTGCCGGCTCGAGCGCCCACATCCCTCTCCAGTTGTCGCTCAGATCGTCAAACCCCAGACTCTCGCACTGCAGGATGTCAGTCCCCTCGAGGAGCGTTGTTTCGTGAACCTCCCACTTGTGGCGGGAGGTCTCACGCCACAGCCATCTCCCCGGGTGAGTGGGGACCGGCCGCGGCTCGTGTATCCAGTCGAGTTTGAGCTGCTTCTGGGCGCCGTCGTCGTAGATGGCCCTCCCGTGGGCGGACTTTGCGCGGGCGACGGCCTCGCGGCGGGTCATCCGGTAGGTGCGCGTCCCGTCAGGATACACAACCCGCCAGCACCGGGCGTCAGACAGGTTCCAGAGCAGGTTCTCGAGCCGTTCCAGGAGCCACTGTTTTAGGTTTGCCATAGTAGTTTTGGAAATATCGAAGAATCGAAGAAGCCCGACTCCATCGTTTGCAGGCTAGAGTCAGCATCTGGAAGAACAGTTCCCGCTCATCTGGGGAGCCGCTCGAGGTGGAGTGGAATTTCATCACATGCCTCTGCAGCGCCTCTAGCACTGCCTCATCGTCCTGTTGTGTCGGCAAGTGCAGGTTCTGCTTCCAGTGGTCGAACTGATACCATGGCTTGATACCGTTCGGGTAGTTCGAAGGGAACAGGAGCACTTGACAGAACAGGGTGAACCCGTGACGGGAGTCCTCCGGAGGGATGAGAACTACCGAGATAGGTCCGAACGGGGATCTCATGATCCAAGAATTCTCCCGCTCAAGGCCTGTCCAGTCTTCCCGGAAAGTCTCCCGAGTCTCATCCATGAACTTCCTGAATCCGGCAATCACTTTCTCACGCAATTTCTTTTGCATCGCACATTCTGTCGTAGGCCTCGATCGCGCTCACAGCGAGTCCGGCCAGTTTGATGAGATGTGACCTCCGATCGGTCGGTGTGGATAGAGCAGCTCGCTCGTTGTGATCCTCGATATATCGATGCCATGCCTCCGGATGGACCCGGTCATCGTGTTCGAGGTACTCAGGGCCAGAGCCATACTTTTGCCGGCCGTGCCGCTGAGCTTCCTGAATCTCGTCGTAAATTCGCTGGTTCATTGTCGATTCCTGTACCGTTTCATTTCGAGTTGCAGAGCCGGAGGCACTCCCTCCGATTCCAGGTCGATCGCCTGAAGTTCTCCGCGGCGGGCCGCCTTCAAGAATTTACGGATCTCGATCACCTTTGTCGTGGAGGCGAGAGTGTCGTCATCCTTCCAGTTGAACTCCACCACCTTAACCGAACGATTCATCGGTCGGTAATTGAGCACGAAGTATGCTCGGTTCTTGCTTCCCTTGAAGGTCCAAGCGGCTTTCCGGGGAAGCAGGCAGATGTGAGGTGGGAGGAGAACTCCCACCCGGACGCTGGTGGGTCGTATCTCGACCGCCGCGGACGGGATACCCAGGCGCATCATCAGAGCTCGCATCGAGATTCCCTCAACGACGGAGGCTTCCACCGTCCTTACGTGCTGTCCGTCAACGAGGACCTTCACCTTGTCCCCGCAGGGTTGGAAGATCAGAATCGGACAGTACTCGGCCTCAGGCTCGAGCACGCCTTCCCTGATCGCGGCCAAGACATCGTCCTTCTGGTCCCGGTATGGGTCCCAGGGGATTGGCGGGTCGAACTCCCGCACGATGACGGACGGATCCACGTCAACCACGGTCCTCCGGAGTTTCGCGTCGTGAACCACCATGAACAGCCGGTCCCCTTTTTTCCACACGGCGCGTTGGTCCTCGGTAGATCCGATCTGGCAGGCGCCATCCATCAGATCCTTGTCCTTCCTGTACAATCCCCACCCAGCCCGAAGGACCGTCAGCGGTTGGCGGGTGTTTTCCCCTTCCAGGACATCCGCCGAAAGAGCGATGTCGGATACCGCTGTCACTCGGATCCTTCTGGCAAGAGAGTGAGGGTTCGCACTCACGAGCTCATCTCCAACTTGAAATTCGTCAGTCATGTTTCTGGTCTAGGGGCGGCGAAGAGCGCCCGTGGTCATTGCGTCCGAATTGAAAAACTCGTCGTATTGGGCCTTCGTCGGCCACTCAAACTCCTCCAGGGAGTCTGACAGTTCAAGGAACCTTTTCGCCGGCTGCCAGTCGAGATGCTGAAGAGCCTTCCTCAGCTCGTCCCGCATGTAGGTACGGAACCGGTGAGCCACCCACATGTCCCGGTATCGCCGGATCATGTAGCCCTGCTTCTTGCCCCACGTGCTGTGTTCCGGAGGAAACTCCAACGGATCGATCGGCTCGAGGTGGGAGGGTATGAAGTCGTAGATCGGCAGCACATCCCACTCCTCGGCGTGATGCCGGGCGTGGTAGCGCAGCTCGACCCACTGGACTCCCTCCCGGATGTCCCGCTCCGGATCCACGGAGCCTGGATGGATGTGAAGCTCCTTCCCTACATAGCCTCTGGTTCTTGGGTCCCTCCTCTCGCCATTGAGGCCTTCATCGAGACCTTCCCCTATCACGCGAACCCGAAAGTCCATGAAGGACCTGTCGAGTGACTCTTGTATCCACATCCCGTGTGCCAGGTATCGTAGACCCTCGATGGTGATTTCCTCGTTCATTTCAGGTTCCAGTTCTCGTCCCACTCCGCCATGTTCCAGAGATACATCGCGTGGGGAATTCCGTGGGAGGTATCCTCTCCCCGAAGCTTGCACGATCGACACTCGAGACCGAGATAGGGGTTCCAGTCTTCTTCCGGATCTTCCGGCTTCGTCTCCTCCGAGTAGATCTTCCAGTCCTCCTGCTGACAGCGCGGGCAGGGCCTGGCCACCATCATGTGAGGCGTATCGTCGAAGATGATGTGCGTGGGTAGGTGAGGAGTGACCGGGTTCACCAGCAGGGGAAGTCCCCCATACCAGGCGAACAACCAGCTCTTCCGAGCGATGTCTTTCAGGTCCATGCCCTCAGTGAACCTCACCTTCCGGATGTCGTTCTCGAGAGCTTTCAGACCCTGTGCCGGCGACCGGTAGGTGACCTTCTGGTGGTGGAATCGGTGTCCCGATACCAGGTCCACGAATTGCCACTTTCGGTGTCCGAGCTGTACGGCGCCAAGGACGATCCCGGTGAAAGGATCTCCAGGCTTCTCGCTCTGATCTCCCAGTATGCACGGCTCGGCCGGAAACCTGATCAGCTGGTTGTTGACCAGCATCCGAATCTCGATCTTATCGACGCTCATTCAGGATCCTGTGTGATCTTACCTCTCAACACGGCGTGAGCGAGCCTCATGAGGGACTCGGCCGTGAGTCCCAGGCTTTTCGAGATCTCATCTCCTCCGGCTTCGTAGTAAGCCGCTCGAGCGGCCTCCGCTTCCGACGGAGATAGGTCTTCGTCGCCGAGATCCCGGATGTCGAACACTTCGTCGCTCGTCTCCCGAGAATACGGGGATGGAGAGAAGTAGTAATCGTTCATCCCGTCCTCGGCGATGTCGTTGTCGTAAGTGTGGTAGAAATCCACACCTGCAAGGCTGAACGCCTTCTCATTTTCTGTCCAGATGTATGCCATGTCGTTTGATCAATAGGGTTTCTTCCGCAGCCGAGCTGCTGTTGTCGCGTCGGTTCTTGTGTGATTCGAACACGACCTTCTCCCAGAGGTGCTCCGGGTAAAGTTCGTCCAGCCCTTCGAACTCGTAGTAGGAGACCACCGCAGCAGCAGGAACAGCCACGAGGAGATCCGCCAATCGGCGGTGATCCTCGCGAAGGAACTTCCTGGAGTAGTATCGCTCAAACCCGAAGTAGGGAGGGTCGCAGTAGAGCACAACACCCTTCCGCTTCCCGTAGTTCTGGATCAGTTTCTCGAATGGTAGGTTCTCGAGCACGACGTCTCGCATACCTCCGGCCAGGGCCGCCAAGTTGCGCAGACGGCTTCGGTAGCCTCCCAGTTCCTTCACTCGAAGTCGATCCTGTGCCGAGACGGAGAATCCCCCGTCCCGTATCTTCCCGCCAAAGGAGAAGCTGCTCCGGTAAAACACGGCCGCGGACCGATCCACAGGGTCCTTAATAAAGGAGAAGCTGAGCCCGTTGACCACGTAGAGTTCCGCCAAGGCGTCATACTCCTCCCGGGACATTGGCGTGTCCCTGAGACGCCGCAGTAGCCTCCGCCTGGCATCGTCATCCCTGATCGTCCGAAAGAACGTCACGAAGTCTGAATCCAGGTCGTTGTAGACGCGCTTCGGGAACTTGCTGTTTAGGACCACCGCACCGGATCCCCCGAACACATCCACCAGGACCTCACCCCTTGAGTTCAAGTGCGGGAGTATCTTCCCGATCGATCGATTCTTCGACCCGACCAGCCGTAAGGCTCTCTCCATTCTGTTCTTTCCTCCATGCCCGTCCGAAGTCGACGCAGACGTTGGTCGCCTGGGCGGCCGTCATCCCTCGCGTCGCCTGCAGAACTGCGATCAGTTGTTTCTCAGGAAGTCCATCCAGCATGAACCGGACTAGCGCCTCCTGCTCCTTGGGTGCCATCGTGTCGAGCTTGATCGCGGCATCCGTTCTACCGGGCCTCGAGCTTCCCCTCCCATTGACGGGCTGCCCGATGGCGGGCGAGACATTCTCGACCGTGTTGGCGGTGATCACGGTGAATATTCCGTGGGCGGTCTCCCCTCCGCTCATGCAGTTCAGGATGGTGGTGAGAGCCAACCCTCCTCCCTCCTCGCCGATCATGTTCTTGTCGACGTGAAAGGTCCTGCAGAAGTCCTCGAAGACGACCATGCAAGGCGCCAAGGCCTGTGCATTCTTCCACTCGCTCTCGAACTCCTCGTTGCTCATGGAGGCCAGATCAAAGAAGATGATCGGCATGTCGTATTTTTTGGCGATAGCCACCACCAGACGAGTCTTGCCAGTCCCTGGCGGTCCGTATAGAAGCCAACCCAAACGCCACGGGATGGATCGGTCCTCATACCACTGCCGGTCACCCAACCAACTCTGAACACCTTCCACACGACTCATGATGTCAGCAGAATAGAACAGTCCGTGAAATGGATCGTGGTTCTCCCCTCCTCCCAGGTCCGATGTTTCAAGAATGTCCTCGTATCCGTGCGTGACCAGTTGAAGGTTCTTCCTTCGAAGGGCCTCGGCAGTGTCGTAGGAAGAAACGTCGCCGGAGTCAATCGACCGAGCACTCCCCGTAGGAGGAGTATCGACAGTTCCGTAGGCCCGACGCGCATGCACGCTGCCGGCGCCGCACCTCTTCAACAGGCAGTATCGTTTCGGGACTTCATAGGTGGATCGGTTGTAGACCAGCATCGACTCATTCAGGAATTTTCGTATGCGGAAAAGACCCCGCACGGATGTCAGTTTCAGAGAGGATCGATCCAGCTCGCTGCTGGACTCAGATCCAACAAGGATCCCGTATCGACATACGAACAGAGCTCCTGACTCATTCAGCATCTCAAACCCGATGTATTCGAACCTCCTTTCCCGGGTCGTCAGTGCCACGGACGATCGAAACAGAGTACTACCTAGGTTGATGGTCCATCGAGACTCTGTAGTCAAATAGTGCCGTGCGGCCAATCCGATAGTGCCGTTCAGTTCGTACCGGGCAAACAGCACCCCTGTGATGCGGAAGATCAGAACCTGAAACTGCCTCCAGAGCGCTATCACAGCCGCGCCAATTCCGACACCGGCGGCCCCTCCAATATTTTCAAGCATGATACACCTCCTCGATTCGTTTTTTCCTCTCGCTCTTTGCTCTGTCGAATACCTCCTTCAGGTCTGTTCTGATCTGAGCGCCTCCCCATTCTCGGGGCTCGCCTCGCCAGAGCTCCTCGTCACATGCGTCCACGCCATCCGCATAGACCTTGGCTTCCTCTACGCCAAGGGCTGTCCCCTCAAGCCCTAGCCGACGGAGCAACAGCAGCAGGTAGTTTAGGGACCTTCGACCAAATTGGGCGTTCTGCACCGTCTCGTAGAAGTCGAGTGCATGCCCCTGTCTGGCGAATCCCAAACCAGCTCTTCGAACGAGCTTCAGCCACGTGTATTGCTCGATTCCTGGGTTGAACCCCATGGCTACCGAACGAGCGATCTCTTGAGCGAAATACGGTCCGTCGGCCTCGAGACACTTATGAGCGGCTCTGAGACGCTTCTTGACCTGCCGCTCCTCCCTCCAAATCTTGATCTTCTCAAGCATTTCGAAGATTCATAATGGTGTCCACGACGTTCTCGACCACCTGGTCGATAGTCGAATGCGTCGTGTCTTCCTCGATAATAGGAGCATCCCCTTGAACCAGGCAGATGGCGGCGTCGTAGCAGCCGGCCACGCGACGCTGGAACCGGTCCGTCTCAAACCTGTCGTCGCAGACCAAAGCCACCGCAGAAGCGGGACAACCTGCGAGATGGGCCTTCCATTGACCGAAAAGCCGGGCACACCGGCTGTCCGACGTGAGGAGCGCCTTCAGCTCTTCTGAGGATACATCCCTGGGGGATTTGGCGAACTGGCGCAGTGATTCGCTGTCGTTGGCCTCGGCCCAAAGGATCAGCTCCTCGACCGAGGTCTTGAGATCCTCCGCATCATCGGTATTGAGGTAATACTCTCTTGCCTTCTCGAGCGCCACCTTCATGGCCGGTCGCTTGAGGGTCAGTGTGGCGCTCACGATATCATTGGCCATCTCTGCCGGCATGAAGAACTCGCACCAGCGAGCAGCCAACCGCCGGGATCGGAGCACCGAGTACTCGGCATTCAGAACCACGTAGACACTGGGGATAACGACCTCAGTACGTTTGAAGATCTCCATGAACGGCTCCCATTTCTGACGGGAGGCTAGGACCTGGTAGACGATCGTGGACATGGTGTATCGATCGCAGAGGACCGCCTTTCCAGCGCGGAGGCTGGGAAGGATGACCTCCTGCGCCATCTGAATACGACACGCGAGAAAGGTCATCAGCTGTGTCATCGAGGTCATGGGGACCTTCGATCCCTTCAAGATAGGCCGCATCACCTGACCGAACTGAGAAGTCCCGGGATCCTGGATGACGACGATCTCG